>Ga0209417_1006176_pt1 | contig 12505 bp, 21 predicted proteins | sample RifGroF2_FD_184002 | JGI IMG/M metagenome (GOLD analysis project Ga0209417, IMG submission 184002) | Groundwater microbial communities from Rifle, Colorado, USA - Groundwater F2 (SPAdes) (version 2) | ecosystem: Environmental > Aquatic > Deep subsurface > Groundwater | place: Rifle, Colorado... | reverse complement strand
GGGGTTCACCTTGTCAGGATTTTTCACAAGCAAATATAGAACGTAAAGGACTTAAAGGACTTAAAAGCAATTTGTTTTTTGAGTATTTAAGATTAATGCAAGAATGTGAGCCAAAATATTATTTATTAGAAAACGTAATAATGCTGCCAGAACATTATGCCATACTTTGTAATTATATGAAAACATATCCTTTTGAAACTTGCGGAAGTTTAGTAAGTGCAGCATTAAGACGTAGATTATTTTGGACTAATATTGGACCATCATATTATGATTTGTTTGGATTCAGGCATTGTAATTTGCCACAACCAAAAGACTTAAATATTACATTGCAAAGTATTTTAACTTATGGATTTACTGATAAATTAAAAGCAAACTGCTTGATTTTAGATAATTGTAGTTCAATAACTAATATTAAACGTATAAAAAAAAGACATGGCAACTTGCCTTTAGGAACTATAATATTTCCAGATAAAACTTTTAATTTAGATTCTGAAATTAGATTTTTAAATCAAACTGAATTAGAACGATGTCATAATATACCAGAGGGGTATACAAAAAATCTAAATCAAACCAAAGCACATGATTTGATTGGTGACGGTTGGACCGTTAATATTGTTTCTTATATTTTTTCGTTCTTAAAAGGGGAGAAAATTTTTAATAATTCTTTTTTAACCGAAAACTTAATATGAAACACAGCAGTAGTATTGCCCCTAACTGATGGTGGTTGGCACAGTGCCACACGAAAAGATTAATTGAAATACAAATGTAAAAAAGAAAAAATAACGAGGGATTTAGTAATAATTTAATAATTTATAAAAATGGAAAAGCCTTTAGTAAATGAAGTATTCGCAGACAACGGAGAACATTCTCATTGGAATTTAATTGATGTTAAAACAGGTGCGAATTTATGGAGTGAAAATCCTATTGAAGATAAAGCAGTAGGACATAAAGTTGAAAATCTAATTTCACATGAACAAACATTTGAAATTTTAAGATTAATAGAATCACATCAAAAATTGACAGACGGAACTGGTTTAACACATGAAGAAAATCAAGAATACGAAGATTTATGTTCTGTATTGAGCGAAATTTTACCATTACGATTTTAAACGTGTGCTGGCTTTTTTTCTTTTTGGTCTTAACCACCGAATTTAATAAGAGCCACCTACGGCATTGTGCTAACCACGTGTTAGCGTGAACGCAGTGTCGTTTTAATGCACGCTAACGGCTCGGTGTAGTAACTGGTGCAAACGAAATGACGATTTGAAACACAGAAGTAATAATTAATAAAACTTTTAAGGGAGGGTTTTTATGAATTTAAAAGAAATAGGATTTTACACACTTTCAGACGAAAGAGTTAAAAATACATCAGAAACATCACAGATGAAAAGATGTGAAATGATAATTACAGAATATTGTAATTTTAAATGTCCATATTGCAGAGGACTTAAATCAGAAATATATGGAGAAAGGAAAATAAAAGAACTTTCTTTGATTGAAATTAAAAGAAACATTGATTTGTGGTGCAAAAATGAACCTTTAGAAAATATTCGTTTTTCGGGTGGCGAACCAACGCTACATAAAAACATAGTTGAAATTATTGCCTATGCAAAAAACAAAGGAATAACCCGAATTGCAATTTCGACAAATGGCTCAAATAAAATTAAACTTTACAAACAACTTATTAATGCTGGATGCAATGACTTTTCAATTTCTTTAGATGCTTGTTGTGCCGATGATGGCGATAAAATGGCAGGAGAAATAAAAGATTCTTGGGTAAAAGTTGTTGAAAATATTGAAGCAATATCAAAACTAACTTATGTAACAGTTGGCGTTGTTTTAACACCTGAAAATATTGACAAAACAATTGATACTATTCGTTTTGCTCATAAACTTGGAGTTGCTGACATTCGTATTATTTCAGCTGCACAATGGAATAAACCAATACCAAGATTAAACGAAGTTGAAAGTGAAATAAAAGAAGCTTACCCAATTTTAAAATACAGAATTAAACATTTTGCAGAAGGTAGAAATGTTCGGGGAATGGTTGAAACTGATTCAAAAAAATGTGCATTGGTTTTAGATGATTCTGTTATTGCTGGTGATTTTCATTTTCCTTGTGTAATTTATATGAGGGAAAAAGGCGAACCAATAGGAAAAATATCTGAAAATATGAGAAAAGAACGTGCTGAATGGATGAAAACACATGATTGCTACAACGATGAAATTTGTAAAAATAATTGTTTAGATGTGTGTGTTGACTACAATAACAAATACAGAGAATATCATGTTTAGATTTATAAAACAATACAAAAAAATAAAGTGGTTGGCTTACCATGATTCTTTAACTGGTTTATTAAATCGGAATTGGTTATATGAAAACATTAACACTATTACGTTTAAGTATGTTTATTTTATTGATATAAACGATTTAAAAAAAGTAAATGAATCTGGTCATACCATTGGTGATAATTTTATCAAAGATGCTGTATTATCAGTTAAATTAGAAAAAACAGATATTTTAATTAGATATGCTGGCGATGAATTTATTTTACTTTCAAATAGATTAAATGCTGTTGAAACAAATGAATTGTTTTCAGTAGGTTTTTCTGAAATTAAAGAAAGTTTAATTACTGCAATAAATATTTCAGATAGTTGTATGTTAAAATCCAAACAACTTTATAAAAGTTGCAGAGCGTAGGCAAAAAGTTTTATTAATTATGGTAAAATTAGTTGAAAAGCTGAATCGAAGCACCGCCAGCACTTGTTACTACACCGTGTTAGCAATCTGGTGGCATTGTGAAAAATTTTATATCAGCGATAGAACTTAAATGCCACTTGTTGCTAACGGTGGGGCTTGGAGCAGTACGATAAAGAACCGAAAATGTTAATTTGAAACAACGAAAAAAAAGTGTTAAAAAATAAGGAGGGTTTTATGGAAAAATATTTATTGAATTTTTTAGAGCATTACGAAGATTTTAGACCAACATATTTAAAATGGAAAAAATCGGACATTGTAAAAACATTTATCAAAAATAATAAGCAATTATATCCAAGTGATTGTATTCACTGGTATTTATGTGAAGATGGTTGTAAGGATTGTTTATCTTATAAAAGTGAACATATTATTAAATAAAATGGAAAATATAAAAGATAATGCTTTTCTTAATAATGAAATCTTTTTTAAAGATTTAGGGCTATGCGATGAATGTCAAAATTTATATATTGAAAAAAATGAGAATAAAGAAAAATATTGTTGTTTAGAAACTAATATAGAAATTAAGGACAATTCGATTCAAAATTGTATGATGGTAAGAAAATATTAATATAAAATATATTTTATGGAAAAATTACAACCGTTAGAAATAACAGCATATCTGCGAGAAAAAGATATGGAAATAAGAGATGAATTTGGTTTAACTGGTGAATTTAAAGTATCAACAAAAGATATTTATGATATGCTACTTTATTTTATGGAACGGAGGAAGTGTGTATTCGGAGAAGGTAATTGCACTATGCCTGTTGGAATATTAGCAGCGATAATTGCAAGTACGTGTATATAAAAAATAAGAGAGAAATATTTATTAATTTTAAAATCTTAAATTTATGAGCATTCCAAAAACAGAAGGTTATAGCTGTATTGTTAAAATAGCCGAAGCAGCATTAGAAAGCGATAAAGAAAAAGCAAAAAAATTTATGGACAGATATATAACTTTATATCCAATAAGTGATTTGACTTTTCCTTTTACACATTTGTTAAATGGGAACAAAAATCCAAATGGATTGAAATTACTTAAAACGGTTAAAGTATGCGAACATTATTATACAGAAGCATTGGGAGAAGAAATTTGTATTTATTGCAGAAAAAGTAGGGATGAAAATTGTAATATTTAACGGCTTTGAAAAAGACGAAAAAGCGGTGGCAATTTTTAACACTTTTTTAAACGAAAACTTGAAATGGAAACGAACAGTAAGTATTGCTCTAAGCCCTTGTTATGGCGGTGCGGTTGCCATTGCGTAGGCTCGTTTTAATGCGCCTATAACTACTTTGCAGGCTCACCTTAGTCTAATGCTAAATATTTAATATGAAGATAAATAACATTATAACAACCGATTTAAAATGGAAAATTAAAGGGTTCGACAATTACGGTTTTGGAAGCAACAAAAAATTATACAATTTAAAGACAAAACGAGAAATAAAACAGACTGTTGTTTGCTCATCAATCGGATATTGGATGGATAAAAAATTTATCACTTTAAACAAATTAAAACCTCTAATTTATGCGTATAATGGTTATTTGGATAAGTTTAGCCTTAGTGTTATTTTCGTGTCAAAAAAGATAGGATAATTTACCTAAAACGATTGAAAACAAGGATTCACTAAAGAAATATTATGAAGAAGCGATTAAAGAGATCAGAAGAAGAGCAAGCAATAAAAGACCGTTACGACATGATAAAAATACTTGCGACAATTGATATTTCTGAGTGGGAACAGGCTTGTATTGATTTTTGGAATGAGTATAATAATAAATATAATAGTTAATTAATATGAATTTTCTAACTCCAGCAGAAAAATAATTATATTTGTTAAATGAAAAAAATACTGATAACATACGCTGATAACAGCATGAGTTTAGCTAAAGAATTGTGTTGCAAGTCCGCATTATCTATGGGATTCGACTATGCGGAGGGCATGTGCGACATAAATATTGATGCTCAATTTACAAAATTTAATCAGGAAATTTTTAAGCAAAAAAGAGGTGCCGGGTATTGGCTCTGGAAACCGTATATTTTGCTTAAAACAATGCTTCAATGGTCTGATGATACTGTAATTGTTTACTCTGATGCCGGGGTAGAATGGCTTAATAATCCAAACTATATTATAGACCGCATGACTGATGATGTCTGGATATTTGGCAACCAATACCAACATTCTCACTGGTGCAAGAGAGATGTTTTTATTAAAATGCATTGCGACTATCCGCATATCCACGAATCAAAACAGGCTCAGGCTTCAGTAATATTTTTTAAAAATACACCGTTTGCCAGACATTTTGTGAAAGAATGGTTATGCTGGTGTATGATGCCGGGAATGATTGATGACAGCCCGAGCGTTGCGCCTCCGCTGCCTGAATTCGCTGAAAATAGACACGATCAGGCAATACTTACGAATATGGCATTGATGTATGGCATGAAGCTGCACTACTGGCCGGCAAGTTATAACAACGGTCAGTTCTTGTATCCGTGCAAAGAATTTTATCCAAATGATAATTATCCGGTAATTTTTAACCATCATAGAAAAAGAAATGATGAAATATGAAACGATTTAAAGACATACACAAAGGCAAGCGCATATGGGTGTGTGGAAGCGGACCCAGTTTGTTAGATGTTATTGAAAAAAAACTAACTGGTAACGATATTATACTTGCTTGTAATAGTGCAGTGTTGCACTTCCAAAAGCCTCACTACTTCATATGGGTTGACGGCGGTGTAAGGTTTACTGATTATTATAAAAAAACATTACATAGCAATCAAAAATGTATTAACTTAAATCCAGTTGTGCCAAGCCCTACGATGAATACAACTGAGGTGTTTGGGCAGTCCTCCGATTGGGGATATTGGAAAATAAACGACTACGCTCATTTTCCCGGTAACATTGTACAACGTGCTGTTTCATTTGCATATGCGATGGGAGCAAGCCAGATAGTGCTTGCAGGGTGCGACTGTTCTTATGGCTATCCATACGACCCTATCGAATCTGAAAAACAAAAAAATCAAAATTATCATGAAGATTTATACCTTTGGAAAATGATGAAAGAAAGTAACCCTGATTTGCCGATTATCAATATTAGTCAAAATACCCCATTAAAAGAATTTCCGATTGTTAAATTTAGCGATTTATGTCCATGATTAGCATCTGCATCCCGACCTACGAAATGTACGGAAAAGGCGTACAGTATCTCAATGAGTTACTTGATTCAATTGAGATGCAAACCTTTAAAGATTATGAAATAATTGTTTCAGATCATAGTAAGAATGATGACATTGAAATAGCGTGCCGAAACAGGGCTAAATATTTTAGGTTCGAGCAAAAGTATGGCAATAGTTCTGCAAACTTAAATAACGCTATTAATCAGGCTCAGGGGGATATTATTAAACCGATGTTTCAGGATGATAAGTTTGAGAATAAAGGCACTTTAGAATGGATAGATTGTGCTTTTAAATGGTTTAGGGGATGGTGTATAATTAATTCACGAAATTTTGGAAAATCTAATAAACTTTTTTTACCAACATCATATAAAAGTTTATATGAATTATCTGAGGGTGATAATTCGTACGGTTCGCCATCTGCAATGGCTTTTACTAATTGTAAATTGCGTTTTAACGAGAAATTAATTTGGTTAATGGATTGTGAATTTTACACTCGTTTAATTTTGAAATTTGGATTTCCACGTTATATTTCAGATTCAGTTTTAATTCGTGAACACCCCGACCGATTAACTCATAAAATAGGTGGTGGCACAGTATTAGTAGAACGAGAAATTTGTAATAACTTATATAAACACTTGAAAAAAAAAAGACAAAATCTAGAATTAAATTAAAGTTTAACCATAAGAAAAAAAGTAAACCAATCGGTAAACTAAAATTAATAACTGAAACTAAAAATGTTTTGTTTATTGAGATTAAACTTAAAGATGTATCAAAAAAATATAGAAAATTATTTAAAAAATTACCTAATAATGGATTTCAATTATGATAACCTTTGCTAACCTTGGAAAATACGGACGTCTGGGAAATCAGATGTTCCAGATTGCCTCAACAATTGGAGTCGCTGTTAAATCAGGATTCGATTATGGATTCCCTGTGTGGCAAAACATTGACCATGCAAACAAAGGATTCAAAGAAGACATTGAAATCTGGAACTATTTTAAAAATCAATTACCATTAGTAATTCCCGGCAAATATACTGAGCTACAAGTTGCGTGGGGGTGGTATGAATTCTGTTTAAAAAATGATAACATTAGCCTAAATGGTCACATGCAAAGTGACAAGTATTTTCGTGGGTTTAGACCATTGATTCAACATTATTTTGAGTTAAAAGATCAGTGCCCTGAATTTAATCCGGGCGAAAATTCAATAGCAATTCACGTCAGACGTGGGGACTATGACGGGAACTATCATACAAAACTTGATGAAAATTATTATCATGCAGCTTTGAAATTATTTGAGCAAATCGGAGAAATTTATATTTTTTCAGACGATATAAATGAGTGCCGTAAAATGTTTGGAAGTGATGTAAACTACATCTCCGGCAACCACTACATGAAAGACTTTGCCATGATGTCAAAGTGCAACCATTTTATAATCGGCAACTCAACATTCAGTTGGTGGCCGGCTTGGCTGTCAGATGCTCCCGGTAAGAATGTAATTGCCCCTCGTCAGTGGTTTGGCAAAGCTTGTGGACTTGAAACAAAAGATATTTACGCTGATAATTGGATTGCGTTATGAAAAGAAAAGACGGTTACTATTGGGTGAAATTTAATGATACATGGGAAATTGCAGAATATCATAATTACGAAATAGAAGGAATATGGTATAATGATTGAAGTGTGTTTGAGAATGAGTATACAAGGTATTCTGATATAGATTTTAAACAAATTGATGAGCGACAAATAATAAACCCAAATATATGAAGAAACAATATTACATTACCCGCATAAAGTATAGGAACGAACGTCAAATAATCATGGGAGTTTTTAATGGTAAAAACTTTGCATGCAAATCGTTATTCCCTAATTTTTTCTTTAATTCTAAAGCAGCAGCAGAACATATTGTTTTTAATTATAATGATGAAAAGACAGGTTATATTTACGAAATTAAAGAATGTTATCTATGAAGCAAAAATGGTACATAAACCTTACCCGTGTTAACGGTGGTTACGTTGTTACTTTTAATAAATATTGGATTTTTTACAACTTTATAAAAGCGAAAATTAAACGCTTTTTATCTCATCGTTTTCGATCAGATAAATAGACTTAAAATCTACGTTGTCATTAAAGAGATCTTCCGGGTCAAGACGTGACCAATGTTTAAATTTTTCAGGGTAAAAATTATTATAAACGTACCCACACCATGCAGAGCAGACCATCCGTTCTGCATTTTTCTTAGATGTTCCAATCCAAAATCCAAACAACTGATATAATGGTTGCGCTACAATCAGATTCCATTTTGAGTAATTTATTCTGCCAACTTTTGACAGCATAAATTTACCAAGTTCAGAGCCGTTGATCTCGAATGTTGGTCGTTTAATCAACACCGGTTTCTTTGATTTTATGTAATCTGCAAACGGCGTTGTGATTATTCCGGCACCATTGCCACCACCTCTTCGGTCAGCTTCTATGACAAAAAGCTCATCGTAATTCCACCAAAAAACAAAAGCATGATTGTATTTGCATTTTGTAAACAACTGAATACCTTTCGCTAAAAAAGAAGTACCAGACGAAAGTCCTAAGTCCCCTGTTTTAATTGTTTGTAATTCAATTTTTAAAATCATTTTAGTTTGTTTTTTGTTTTATATTTATAGTCTGCTTTCTTTTTCAAATCCCTGTACTTTGCGATAATTGTAAGAACGCCAACGAAAATGGCTATTATGAATGAGGTCCATTGCAAGCATAGTGTGATAACCTCTTTGTTGTTTATTAAAAAGCCACTAATCCACATTGCCGAACTAATAAAAAAGCCTTGCTCTGGCTTACAATATAGATGCTGCATTAATTTTTCCACTCGCTAAATTTTTCAAAAGTGTCTAACATAAATTCATAAAGTTCCTGTTGCGATTCCAATCTTTTAAAGCTGTCTTTTATGATGCTAATCTCAGTCGCTGTCAGGTTGCAATCTTTTTCAACAGCAAGTTCCTGCTTCCAGTTTGCTGAACCATTTGGAAGCAATATAAACTTTGAATCTTCTTTTTCCTTGTTTGTAATTTTTACTTTGTTTTTTATGTCTTTGTTTAAAAGCAAAGTAACCTTATTACCTTTTTCCGGTAATGCTTGCGGTATTACTAACCTGTCCATAAATGACAACATCAAAACTTTTTTTAGTGCTTTTTTTAATGGTTTCATATAAATTATTTATGGTTTAACAATCGGTTGCTGATGCAAAAATATTTGTTTCAATCATTTCTGAAACCTCTTTAATAGTGATGTATTCCGGCTCATGCTTGTTGCCTTCTTCATCAATATAAGCATCAATTTTTATAATAGTTTTTTCAGGCTCAATTATTTGCTTTTCCAGTTTGCTTGCTTTAATTAAATCGTAACACTCTTTTTTACTTAAATCATCGCCGTCAAAGTTAAAAACAAACGTTTGTAGGGCGTTGTCCAAGCCCTCGTTTCTGGAATCTTTATTAACAAATAATGATAATGTAACAATAGTTTTATTGAGCCATTTTTGATACTCCTTTGTCGTTATACAAAGATAATCAGCTTCGATGCCTTTGTAGTTAATTACTTTCTTTAGTGCCATGTTACAAATATATTATTTTGTTATTTATTTTCAAAATTATTATGCCATTGCCAATAATTTATAGACTACTCCGCCATAGTCAATGGTAAGACTTGTATCAGATGTTAACGCTTCTGTTGTGACTGCGGATGCTGCTAATATTTTTCCAATTACCCCAGCTGCATTGATAACGTAAGGAATTCCTGATTTGCTAAAAATTGAAATACCGTCCGTTAAAGTTCCAGCCGGGTCAGTGCCATCAAATATATCAATATGCCCAACGCCTTCAGTTGTCGCTCTTACCGCTGTGCCTCCTATTTTTAGATTTCCTGCTCCGGTTATTCGACAGGCTTCTGTCAAAGTTTGTAGTGTGCTTCCGGTTGTAAGTGTCCTGCCTGTTTTGAATATAATATCACTTGCGCCTGTACCCTTACCTAACCCTGCTGTTATAGTGATACTACCCCCTGCCTGATCTGCCGTGCCTCCGGTAACGCAATCAGAGCCTTTAAATGTAAAACCATTTGGGACAGTCGTATTGTTTGCAGCGGCTTCCATTCCGACTATACGGGCTGCCGTGCCATCTAACGTAAGAGCATATACAGGAGCGATGTAACTCATTGACGTTCCTATTTTAACACCGGAAGGATGTACATATAGCGTGTCTAGCAATAAAGTCCCATTATCAACTGAAAAACGTAAATATGTTGGTATTCCATTTGTCGTTGCGTTTCCATAGGCTGTTGGAAATACACCAGCTCCATATTTCCAAGTACCTCCTGCTGTCGTTCCATAATTTCCTAAAAATAAAAAACCGCCTAATGCATCTCCGCTTAAGACAGATGAAGGAGAAGTGTAAGAGCCTCTGGAAGCCCTACTTCGCCAATACGGCGTATCTGTTAAAGTTGTAGAAAACGCTAAATTTGTAACAATAGCAGACCCAGCTGCTTTATTGTCAGAAAAAATAAGCAAATTACTATCAGATGCAATCGTTCCTACTGTCACGTAACCATTGGTAGTGTCAACAGTCATTACAGTTGTTGTCCCATCCGCCTTAGTAATCTTAAAAGCCGTTGTGCTATCAGCAGCAGGCTTAATCAGAGGGCAAGTGATCGAAGTTGTAAAGGTCGGTGTCGTTCCAAATACTAAAGCTCCTGAACCTGTTTCGTCTGAAATAACTCCGGCAAGTTGTGCAGAGGTTGTGGCTGCAAATTGCGCCAATGTAGAAGTTGATAATGCAATCGTACCAGTAGCATCAGGAAAAGTAATCACCCGGTTGTCAGTGGCTGCAAATGACAATGTAGTGGTTTTCCCAGTTGTACCTGAACCGCATGAAAATTTTACTTGCTTTGTAGAATCGCCGTCATTATAAATTATGAATTCAGCATCAGCAAATTGTTCTGAACCGCCCGAATGATTTGTAAATATTATACTTGTTGCAGCCGTTGCGACACCTATTTCCACATTAATAGTTCCGGGAGTTGCTGACATAGTGCCAGCGGTGTCTGATAAATAATATTTGTCTCCCGGCGTAAGTAATGAAAACACCCCGGATATATGCGCCCCTTTTACGTCAATTATAGTATAAACACCTGAACCAAGCGACTCATAAACTATGCCATGAACCTCTGAATGAGCGATAGTATCAGCTTGCGATTTTACATAATCAGCTGTGGCTTCATCGAATCTGACTACGTTCCCGGCTGCGAAAGTATTAGCAGATGTAAACTGGTGTAAGGTGCCAAATAACTTGCTAACAGTTCTTAATTTTATTTGTTTATTTTTTAAGGACGCAACCGATTGAAGGTTATCAATAATCGGAAAATAATCATAGACCGTTGGTGTAGTCAGTTCGGTCATTGCGCTTATCATTTTATCTGCCATAATTTATGCCTCCAAAATTAAATAACTTGAATTATCTTCTAATAATATTTTATACCCTGTCTCTTGAATAATATGATTAAAATAGTCATATGCCGGAACGTCTGGATTAAGCTGTAATAGTTCAATTGCTTCGATTGTGTTCTCACATTTTTTTGCGTTATATTCCAAATAAGTGATCAAATAATATTTTGAATCCTGACCTGAATAATGTAATATATCCCAAAATTTAAGCCGTGTATCACAATATAGTGTACCTGATAGTACCTGCCTTTTCAGGTTGTGATTATACCAGATAAGATTAGCGGAAATTTGTAATAATTTAAAATTACTTTCGCCCCAGCTCTCAATCGGAAATCCCTGTTTATCGTATAAAATATTTTTCTCAATAGATCGCTGAGTAAGGCTCATGTTAGTGTCATGCAACTGTAGATTAAAGTCATCGGGAACATAGGAATATACCCCAGACGTTTGCTTATTTGTAAACGTCAAATTTTCTTCATCAAATGGGTTGCGCTCGAATATTAAGTTTTTAATAAAATATCCATTGGCAGTCTGCACCCCATCGCAAATAATCTGAAAACATCTAAAAAATACCTCATGCGGTTTGTTGGCTGTTGCGATTGTGACGTCAAGAACGATGTTGTTTATTTCAAACTTTTGCCATTTATCAACCTGATTGCCGGTGGCAAATGGGAGCGCAATATATTGAACATTAGAATCCCATTCATACACCCCTGCATTGTTTGTCAAGTAATATAATATGTTGTTTTCAATACATAATATTTGAATATAAATAAATCCGGTAACGGTTACATTTACCTTATATTCCATTGAAAATTTAAATGTATAGTCAGATGCCGAGTAACTATCAATCACGACCGGCATACTTATCAATTGACCTGCCATAGCGATTCCTTGCGCCTCTGAAACATACCCACCGATCAATGCAATGGTTTCATTTTTGTCTGATAGTTTGGTTATCGAAATATTATCACCTGAATCATCAGTGGTATTTTGAACAATATCCCAATACTTTGGGTTGCCCAAACTATCCCATTCTGACAAATCAAAATTTAAAATTATAGGTGCTGAAATTTCCTGTTCTGTCATAACATTTATA
>Ga0209417_1006172_pt1 | contig 12510 bp, 11 predicted proteins | sample RifGroF2_FD_184002 | JGI IMG/M metagenome (GOLD analysis project Ga0209417, IMG submission 184002) | Groundwater microbial communities from Rifle, Colorado, USA - Groundwater F2 (SPAdes) (version 2) | ecosystem: Environmental > Aquatic > Deep subsurface > Groundwater | place: Rifle, Colorado... | reverse complement strand
TTCACCATCTGGGCATTTATTTTTGTGTGTGCAAAACTATAAAAAATCTCAATATATGTTCAGCCTTCAGAAGAAATAATTTGAAAGATATTCTAACTTTGAGTCATTCAACATGATGAAATTCTTTTAAGCAGAACTTTTCAATAAAATAGTTTTATGAAACAAATTTTTCTCTTCCTGTTGGCTTTCACTGCGGTTAATGTTTCGTTCGGACAAGCAAAAGTTATAGAAATAACACATTATTTATTCCCAGAATTCTCAAAGGGAGTAGTTTTGATGAAAAACGGAATGAAAAATGAGGCTTCACTAAACTACAATTCACTAACTGAGGAAATGATTTTCGAAAATAATGGAATAAAGCTTGCTGTTAGTCAATTGGATAAGATTGACACCATATTCATTAAGAATCGAAAATTCATTCCGGTTAACAACAAATTCTTTGAAATAGTATACCAGTCGAAATACACCTTATTTGCTGAGCACAAATGCAGTATTAAAGACCCTGGTAAACCTTCCGGTTATGGCGGCACATCCCAGACTTCGGCCACTACTACCTACTCATCGTATTTTTCAGGCGGACAGGTTTATGAACTCAAGTTGCCTGAGGGATATCAAACCAAACCATTTGTTGACTATTGGTTGCGGAAAGATGGACAAATAAATAAATTTCTGAGCCTTCGTCAGCTGTCAAAATTCTTTAGTGACAAAGAAGATTTGTTTAAAGTATTCGTCAAAAAACAGGATGTGAAATATGACAATGAGACGAGTTTGGTTGAACTAATTAAGTTTTTAGAGGCAAACTAAACACTTAATTTATTTGAAATTGGTACATAAAAAGGTATAAAAAACTCATTCTATCCTTTTCAACCTATTGCAAATACATATCTGAAATATCTTCAAATGCCTTTCGGTTAGGCCATTGCTGATCCCAGGCATCTCCGGCAATTTTTTCAATTCTCCCTCTGAATTCAGTAAGGATACCTTTTTCTGAAACAAATTTCAAGGCTTCGTCAAAAGATTTGTAAAAACTGGTATAAAACGACTCCTGACGCACAAAATGTTCTCCTGAAAACGATTGTGCAATCTCAATATTAAAAAACATCACATCGGCAAGCAACGAGGGATCGGCTTCCAGAGAAATAAGCTTTTTAATCCATTTTTGAGCCACCGATCTTCTTAATTTGGCTTTTCGGGCGCCAACCGGATAATATTCTTTGCTTATCTGAAACCGGCATTGTTCTATCAGCGCGTTTTCGTTTGGATTAAATGCGAAATCGTAGTATTCTTTTACATTTTTAAACCGGTTGTATAAATCAGCAATCTGATCTTCCAATTGTTCCTTGTTTAGTTCTTTCAGATATTTACGGAGTTCGCGTTTGCTCATGGGCAATACATTAAATCAAATCATGCAATATTGGTAAAAACCGATTGAATGTCGTCGTCATCCTCTATTTTATCAATCAGCTTTTCAATATCAACTAATTGTTCTTCAGTAAATTCAACCGGAGTATTTGGGATCCGCTGCAAATTGGCTTTGGTAAATTCTATTTTTAATGCTTCCAATGCGTGCGACATCAATCCAAAATTGGTGTAATCAGCATAAGCATATATAACTCCTTCGTTTTCTTCAATTTCCTCCAGGCCGGCATCAATTAATTCCAATTCCAGCTCTTCGATATTCATCCCCTCTTTTTTCTGAAATTCGAAAACCGCTTTTCTTGAAAACATAAATTCAAGCGATCCGGTTGGCACCAATGCCCCACCCGATTTGTTGAAATACATTTTCACATTGGCAACCGTTCGTGTTGGATTATCGGTGGCACATTCAATAAAAATTAAAACTCCGTGAGGGCCTTTGCCTTCATAATTAATTTCAACGAATGTTTCGGCATCTTTTCCTGAAGCCCTCTTGATAGCAGCCTCAATATTGTCTTTAGGCATATTTTGCGCCTTGGCATTTTGTATAGCCGTGCGAAGTTTGGCATTCATTTCCGGATCAGGCACCCCTTCCCTGGCTGCTACAGTAATTGCTTTTCCCAATTTTGGAAAAGTACGCGACATTTTATCCCAACGTTTTTCTTTGGATGCCCTTCGGTATTCGAACGCTCTGCCCATATCAATTTATTTTAGTTGAAGCTTATTTTTGACGGCACAAAAGTACAAATTGCATTGCTTTTTCCCGAATGAATATTTAAAATAATTACATGATAATACACAGGTACTTTTCAATCAACAGTTAATTCCGATAACCCGATCATTAGCAGTTATTCAAAAGTTATTGTGGCAAAGTTTTCTTACTTTTGTCAAAACCTGTTGAAAAACCATTTTTACCAGACAGCGCAATTATACAGATATACATTTATGAGATTTGACGAATTTGATTTAGATGAAAAAATACTGGAAGCCATTTCGTATATGGGCTACGAAAAAGCTTCTGAAATACAAGAGCTTACAATTCCTGCCATTTTAGATGGAAAAGATATTTTGGCATGTGCACAGACTGGTACCGGAAAAACCGCAGCTTTTATGCTGCCCATCCTCGATCATTTGGCGGCTGAAGATAATCATGACTTAAGTACCCTGATCATCGTTCCCACCCGGGAACTCGCTATTCAGATTAATCAACAAATACAAGGATTTTCCTATTTCCTGAATATCAATTCAATAACTGTTTATGGCGGACGCGATGGTTCGGACTGGGACGCTGAGAGTAAAGCTCTGACCAAAGGCACAAACATTATTGTGGCAACACCGGGTAAATTAATTTCACACCTGAATCTGGGCTACGTGAAGTTCGATAAAATCAAACATTTGGTGCTTGATGAGGCTGACCGTATGCTCGACATTGGGTTTTATGATGATATTCTGCGTATTTTAAGTTATGTTCCTGAAGTTCGGCAGACTTTGATGTTTTCCGCCACAATGCCTCAAAAAATCAGGGATCTTGCTTCTAAAATTCTTAAAAATCCGGTAGAGTTTAGCACCGCTATTTCCAAACCTGCCGAAGGCGTTTTGCAAGCTGCTTATGTCGTTCACGAAAATCAAAAAATTCCTGTTATTAACAGCCTGATCTCCAACAAACCTGATCTGGACAGTATTCTGGTTTTCAGTTCGACCAAGAGAAAAGTTCTGGATATCGTTAAAAGTTTGAAAAGGGCGGGAAATTCGGTTGAAGGTATTTCATCTGACCTTGAGCAAAAAGAAAGGGAAGATGTGCTGATGCGTTTCCGTTCGCGGCGAACCCGAATTTTAGTGGCTACCGATGTTTTGAGTCGGGGAATTGATATTAAAGACATCAATCTGATTATCAATTTCGATGTTCCTGGATCGGCTGAAGACTATGTACATCGCGTTGGAAGAACGGCACGGGCAGATAAAACCGGGATTGCAATCAGCTTCATCAACGAGCATGATATGGATAAATTTGACCGGATTGAAAAACTGATCGAAGCCGAGGTCATGAAAATACCCGTTCCACCAGAACTTGGAGAAGGTCCTGTTTATAAAGTTCGTCAAAGACGACAGGGAGGACGCCCAGCAGGCAAACGAAACTATTCTTCAGGAGCAAGGCCAAAAAGAGGAGACTCAAATCCATCATAAAGAATTCTTCAGTTGTAGATTTCTACAATTATACAGTAGAATCAGAAATAAATTTCAACCTAAAAATTCAATGATATGAAGATTAATCGCCTGATTTTAGCACTATTTCTGATTAGTTACTCTGCATATTGTATGGCTCAAGATGAACACAAAGAGCCTGTAACACTTGGGATTGGTCAAGCTGCCCCTGAATTCAATTTAAAAGGAACTGATGGTAAGTTTTACTCCTTGAATTCATTTTCAGAAGCTAAAGTATTGGTCATCATTTTCAGTGCCAATCATTGTCCAACTGCTCAGGCCTATGAAGACAGGATAATTTCTGTAACCCGCGACTATCAGCCTAAAGGAGTACAAGTTGTTGTAATTTCTTCGAACGATAATCAGGCGCTTAATCTTTCAGAATTGGGTTACACTGATTTAGGCGACACCTACGACGAGATGATCATCAGGGCGAAAGATAAAAGATACAACTTTCGGTACTTGTATGACAGTGATGACCAAAAAACGGCGTTGGCTTATGGACCAGTTGCAACCCCACATGCCTTTGTGTTCGATTCATTCCGGAAATTGAAATATGAAGGAAGAATTGACTCTCAGGAAAAACCAGGCTCTGGTCAGGGTGAGGATCTTCGTAATGCCATTGATGTAGTTTTAAATGGGAAAACTCCAAATCCGGCTACAACAAAGGTTTTTGGCTGCTCCATGAAATGGTCGTGGAAGCGGGAATATACCGAACAATTGTATAAAAAGTGGGCTTCATTACCCGTGACAGTGAATGAAACAACTGTTGAGGGAATAAAAGAAATTCTTCAGAACAAAAGTCAGAAACTAAGGTTAATTAATGTGTGGGCAACCTGGTGTGGCCCATGCACCTTGGAATTTCCAGATTTTATAATTATTGACCGGATGTACCGGGGACGCGATTTCGAGTTTATCTCTATCAGCACTGATAAACCCGAACGAAAGGAAAAAGTACTTGGATTTTTAAAAGAACAACAGGCATCAAATAAAAATTACATTTTCACAGGAAGCGATGTTTACCAATTGATTGAAGCCATTGATGCGAATTGGAAGGGGGCCCTACCCTATACCTTGTTGGTTGAGCCAGGTGGCAAAATCGTTTATAGCCAGCAAGGAACGATAAATCCGTTGAAAATGAAAAAACTGATTGTTGATCACCCGTTAATTGGCAGGTATTTCTAAAACCATACTATGTTTTCATTTTTTAAAAATATTGACAACAAAAAATATAAGCCAACTTTCGGGGCACTTAAAATTTTAAAATTTATAGGCCCGGGATTATTGGTTACCGTAGGATTTATTGATCCGGGGAATTGGGCTTCGAATATTGCAGCCGGATCAGATTTCGGGTTTACTTTGTTATGGATGGTCACCCTGTCAACCATTATGCTCATTATTCTTCAGCACAACGTGGCACATCTTGGCATTGCAACAGGGTTGTGTTTATCCGAAGCGGCCACCATGCATACCAAGCCCTGGGCTTCCCGCACCATACTTGGATCGGCCATGCTGGCTTCAATATCTACTTCACTGGCAGAAATTCTGGGAGGTGCGATTGCCTTGCAAATGCTTTTTGGGATACCTATTCCCCTTGGTGCTGTACTCGTGGTTATTTTTGTTGGGATTATGCTTTTTACCAATTCGTATGGTATTATCGAAAAAATAATCATTGCTTTTGTTTCAATCATTGGATTATCCTTCCTCTACGAACTAAGCCTCGTTGAAATTGATTGGGTTAAGGCTGGAATTTCGTGGGTTGTGCCTTCTATTCCTGATGGTTCAATCCTGATCATTATGAGCGTTCTTGGTGCTGTGGTGATGCCACACAATCTTTTTCTGCACTCCGAAGTTATTCAAAGCCGTCAATGGAACCTCGAAAACGAAGAAGTGATAAAAAAACAACTTGATTATGAGTTTGTTGACACTTTAGTTTCAATGTTAATTGGCTGGGCCATCAATAGTGCGATGATTATTCTGGCAGCAACTACATTTTTCATCCATGGTACCAAAGTGGATGAATTACAGCAGGCACAAACGATGTTGGGACCACTTTTAGGCAATAATGCTGGAGTTGTATTTGCGATAGCGTTACTGTTTGCAGGTTTTGCCAGTTCTATCACCTCAGGCATGGCAGGTGGAAGTATCTTTGCCGGACTTTTCGGCGAACCTTTTGATGTAAAAGATAACCACAGCCGTTTAGGAATCGCAATTTCTTTAATTATAGCCTTGCTACTGATTTTTGTTATTGGCAATCCATTTAAAGCTTTGATTATTTCTCAAATGATTCTCAGCATTCAACTGCCTTTTACTATCTTTTTGCAGATATATCTGACTTCGTCAAAAAAAGTGATGGGCAAATATGTCAATTCAAAATCCACTACCGCTTTAATGCTGCTGATTGGCGGAATTGTAACCTTCCTGAACGTACTACTTTTCATTAGTTTTTTCTAAACAGGTTAATTGGATGTTTTTTACATGAAAGGAAGATTGAAATTGATCTTTTTCTTCATCGATCAAGGCTGAAAATAAGATGATTTTGTCTGATTTTGGATGACATCGATTGTTGATAACTCCCCATATAATATGATTATGAATCCTCTATACCATATCTGATAAAGAAAACAACTTGAAGAAGATTATAAACAATTGTTGAAAAGTCAAATGTAAACGCGGTTTATTTAAACATCCAAAAATGTTTGAATTGTATGCTTCCAGTAGTGTATCTTTATTTCATCAGACGAGCGATAAAAGGCTACTCGGAACGAATGGAGAAGGGATTAAATTCTTAACCGGAAATAAAAACTGATCTTCCGGATTTTCGGATCCGCATTCTGGAAGAGTTGAAGTTAGAACCGAAAGCTTGCTTTCATGGTTCGTCAACCCGAAAATTGACCGTCAAAAGTTCATTAAAAAAGTTGATTCAGGAAGGTGAAAGATTGGAAGGAACCTCGGTTCCGGAAAATTGGCCGAAGAGAAAGGTTGTCGTAAGACAATCCGGAACTTTTCATCGACAGGCTGATCGCGAGATCGAATGAAGGTGACTAACCTGAGGCTTCGTCCGTGAAGATGGATTCGAAAGATAAAATCGAACGGACAACTGGAAGATTTAGCTGTAACAGGCAAAATCGGAAAGTTCGAGGCTGGGAGAAATAGTTGAAAAACTGCATCGAACAGCCAGTTGCAATAACCGTAGTCTGGCACCAAGGAAAACCTTCGGGTGATCTGAAAGTGAATGGGAACTTTCCTAACGGATGGTTCCCATTCGTGTTTTAATGGAGTTTTGTACAAAAAAAAATCCTCTGTAAATTTTTAATTTACAGAGGATTAATATTTTCAGTGACCCCGGCAAGACTCGAACCTGCAACCTTCTGATCCGTAGTCAGATGCTCTATCCATTAAGCTACGGGGCCATTGCAAAAGCGATGCAAAGATAATACTTACAGGAACAAATACAACTTCAAAAATATATTTTTTGATTAATCATATTTGTTCATTTTGTCTTCAATAAAAACATCCTGATTATGACGGGTTTGAATCTTGATGTTAGTAATCATTTCATCGGCTCCTCCCGCATAAACTGCTTCATGAATGTCTTTCACAAGCTTCATTACCTCATCATAATAACCTTCGATAACAGTTTCAAACGGACAAACACGATATTTAAGACCTGATTTTTGAATCAATTCTATGGCAACATCAACCAATTCATATGTTCCTTTTGAAGATGACCGGGGAAGTACCTGAATAGCTATATTAATCTGATTTTTCATTTTTAATTATTTCTCACGGTTGATAAAATCCTTAATTTCATTGAAACTCATTCGTTTAACATTAGTAATAATAATATCTTGCCTTACAAAATCACCGTACAGATTACATTCGTTGATAATATCGCTAAATATGGTCTGGATATCTGATTTTACAGGCAACAACAAAACAGCAACTGCTAAATTTTCAGAAAAGTCAAGCTCTTCCAGAATACCCTGGACTTTTTTAATAGCCATCTCAAGTTCAGTCTTTATGACTTTCTTTTGTACTTCTGAATATTCTGTTACTATATCACTTCCAATAAAAGTAGTAAAGTATCTTAATTTTTGTCCTTTTCCGCCCAAACCGGTAGAAATGTACACTTGTTGCTCATCCATCAGCGAACTTTGAATAACCATGCGGCTTTCCTGCAAAGCTAAAATACTCCAGGCCCGAAGTTCTTTGTCCGGATTTTGTGCATATTTTTCAATTGCCCGAAATGATTCAACCCTATCCTGAGAAGCCAACAATACCAATAAGTTCTTTTTTTCTTCAACCGATATAATTGGATCAAATAAGTCTGACTGGTGTTTCTGAATCAAATGATCGGAAAGTCTGTTTTTAAGGTCTCTGCTGTAATTGAAATACTCCATCTGAAGTTCAACATCAACCTGTTCCTCCAGTACACTGAAATTTTCAGGCAATGCAGAAATAGCTTCTTGTAGTCTTTTATAAATATTATCCTCGTCCATCCTCGTTTTTCATGTTATACAAATGTAAATGAATCCGGTTTGATTATTCAAGAATAACACATTTTTTAAATGAATTCTTAAAACTTAAATATCTTTGCACCCTTATTCTTATTTAGTTTAAATTAGCATAGCATCTGATCAATTATCTGTGAGACTTTCTGAAGTAAAAAATAAAGATACTGTAATAATTACCAAGGTTTTAGGTCATGGTTCTTTTCGAAAGAGAATTACTGAAATGGGCTTTGTGAAGGGTAAAGAGGTGACTGTCATAAAAAATGCACCTTTTAACGGCCCTATTGAGTACAAAATCCTGGACTATAACATTACCCTGCGTAAAACTGAAGCAAACTTAATTGAAGTTATTAGTCAGGAAGATGCGTCTTTAAATGTGACACAAAATTTTGAAGGAGTTATTGACTATGAAAACCTAAAAGTATCTGCCAAGGAAAAAGAACGGACTATTAATATTGCCTTGGTTGGAAATCCAAATTGTGGAAAAACCACCTTATTCAATTTCATATCAGGCTCGAAAGAACATGTAGGGAATTACAGTGGCGTTACCGTCGACTCGAAAAAAGCAACTTTTTCTGAAAATGGATACAATTTTAATATATTCGATTTACCCGGAACCTATTCATTAACAGCATATTCTCCTGAAGAAATTTTTGTTAGAAGGTTTATCATGGAAGAAACTCCGGATATTGTAATCAATGTACTTGATTCATCGAACCTGGAACGAAATTTATTCCTGACAACCCAGCTCATCGACATGGATATCAAGGTAATTATAGCTTTGAATATGTATGATGAATTGCTTAAGAATCAGGTTAATTTCGATTTTAAGAGCTTGGGAAAACTAATCGGAATACCAATCATTCCAACAGTAAGTTCAAAAGGGAAAGGGTTAAAAGAACTAATATCTAAAACTATCGAAGTTTATGAGGACCGTGATCCGATAGTCAGGCATATTCACATCAATTACGGACAAGAACTGGAAAAATCGATTCAGACAATCCGTGCAAAAATAAAATTGGAAAAGCCAATCACCGATAAAATTTCATCACGGTTTTTAGCCATTAAACTACTCGAACGTGATAAGCAAACTACTGAAAACCTTGCCACATATGGTAATTTTCTTGAAATTGAAAGGACATCCCAAAACGAAATCAAAAGAATAGAAAAACTTTTCAATGAAGATAGCGAGACTGTAATTACCGATGCTAAATATGGATTTATTGCCGGTGCATTGGAAGAAACTTATAAACAACGAAAAAAAAGTAGTTCAAACTCTTCTGAAAGAATAGACAACATCTTAACAAATAAATATCTAGGTTTTCTGATATTTATCCTAACCATTTCGTTAGCCTTTTATGCTACCTTCAAACTAGGGGCCTATCCAATGAAATGGATTGAAAATCTGGTTTCATTTATCAGTCTGCAAACCTCAGCTTTATTACCCGATGGCATGTTAAAAGACCTTCTAATCAATGGAATAATAAATGGCACAGGCAGCGTATTGGTTTTTCTACCTAACATTTTAATCCTGTTCTTCTTTATTTCATTTATGGAAGATTCAGGTTACATGGCGAGGGCGGCTTTCATTATGGATAAAATTATGCATCGTTTCGGTTTGCATGGACGATCATTTATTCCCATGGTTATGGGATTTGGGTGTAATGTTCCTGCAATAATGGCAACACGAACATTGAGAAGCCCCGGAGACCGGCTCCTAACTATGCTTATTATTCCTTTTATGTCGTGCAGTGCCCGACTGCCTGTCTATGTACTTTTTATTACAGCATTTTTTCCTGAGCAACCAGCATTAATTTTATCAGGTATTTATTTTACCGGAATATTAATGGCATTCTTAACTGCTCAATTGCTAAACCGTACTATTTTCAGGAATAAGGAAACACCTTTTGTTTTAGAATTACCCCCTTATAGATTTCCGACTCTGAAAAACATTTTGATCCACATGTGGGATAAGGCCCAGCAATATCTCCGGAAAATTGGAGGTGTAATACTGCTAGGCGTTATCATCATTTGGGCATTGGGATATTTTCCAAGAGAAAACACCAGTATCCCACTTAAAAACGCTGCTACAAATGGCACAGTTCAAGTGGACTCATTATCTCCTGAAAGTCAATTGGTTAATGCGAACAGCATGAGATTACACAACAGCTATTTAGGGCGAATCGGGCACTTCATTGAGCCCGTTATGGCACCGATAGGATTCGATTGGAAAATGAGCATCAGCCTGCTTGCAGGTCTTCCGGCCAAAGAAATCATTGTCAGTACGATGGGTGTTCTCTATCAGGTGGATGAAAATAATCAGGAATTAGGATTGAGCAACAAACTGAAAAATGAAAAATTTATTTCAGGCAAAAAGGTTGGACAAAATGTTTTCACAATCCCGGTCGCGTTATCTTTTCTTGCGTTTGTTTTGATCTATTTCCCTTGCATAGGTGTTATAGCAACTATAAAGAACGAATCCGGAAAATTAAAATGGGCCCTGTTTACGATATTTTATACCACCGGCGTTGCCTGGATAGTCTCATTCTTTGTTTTTAGAATAGCAACCTATTTTATGAGTTAGATTAATAATATTAACAAATGATTCAGGAATACATTGCATATATAATTATTGCTGTGGCTTTTGCAGCATTCATATACCGGATTTTCAGTTTCTTTAATCTGTTTGGGAAGAAAACTGTAAAATCGGGAAACTGCGCGGGTTGCACATCCGGATGTGAAATAAAACATTCACCGCTTATGGGTAATAATAAACTAAGGAAACGAGACCAATACCAATTCTACCTATAGTTTTTTAAACTTTGAAATAGTTTCTAAAGGATTTTCTGAACCAAAAACAAAACTTCCTGCAACCAAAATATCAACTCCGGAATCATATAGTTTTTTTCCGACTTCAAAATTAACTCCACCATCAACTTCTATTAATGTTGATATATTCTTTTTTAGGATCATCTCTTTTAAAGCCAAAGCTTTGAGGTAGGTATTTTCAATGAATTTCTGCCCACCAAAACCGGGATTTACCGACATTAACAAAACCATATCTAAATCTGCAATAATATCTTCAAGCAAAGAAACCGGGGAATGAGGATTAAGACAAACACTCGCCTTAATACCCAGATTTTTGATTTGTTGTATGACACGATGCAGGTGTGTACAAACTTCATAATGAACAGTAATAATTGAAGCTCCTGCCTGATAACAATCCTCAATGTATTTTTCAGGATTCACAATCATTAAATGAACATCAAGCGGTTTTTTGCTAATCAATTTAATCGCCTGAATAACAGGCAAGCCAAAGGAAATATTGGGAACAAATACGCCATCCATAACATCACAGTGAATATAATCAGCCTCACTACGGTTAATCATTTCGATGTCCTTACCAAGATTATTAAAATCTGCCGCAAGTATTGATGGAGCTACAAGTTTCATAAAGTAATTTTTAATTCAAAAGTAAGATTTTATCCGGTTGAACGATTTGGAATAAAAAGAAAAAGCTGCAAAATGCAGCTTTTATTTGATTACAGATATGCTTTAAGCAATTTGTTTCGGTAGTTATTTCGCATTTTTTTGATTGTTTTCTCCTTGATCTGACGAACCCTCTCCCGTGTCAATCCAAATTCATCGCCTATTTCTTCAAGAGTATGCTGACGGTGGCCACTTAAACCAAAATAGTACCGAATTACATCTGCTTCCCGCTCGCCCAAAGTTGACAAGGTCCTTTCAATTTCTTTACAAAGGGAAACATTTAACAGACCTTTATCCGGACTTAATGAATCTTCATTTAATAAAACATCATACAGGTTGTTACCTTCTTCATCATGAATTGGCGCGTCCATCGAAATATGATGGGATGAAACTTTTAATGCGTCTTCAACAACATCGATAGATGTTTCGAGTAAAACGGCAACTTCGTCAGGAGTAGGTTCGCGTTGAAATTCCTGTTCAAGACGGCTAAATGTTTTATTGATGCGTGTAATTGACCCGATTTTGTTTAAAGGTAAACGAACAATTCTAGCCTGTTCGGCCAACGCTTGCAGTATGGATTGACGAATCCACCAAACACCATATGAAATAAATTTAAAGCCCCGTGTTTCGTCATAACGTTGGGCAGCCTTAATAAGACCCAGATTACCCTCATTAATCAGATCAGGCAAACTAAGTCCCTGATTTTGATATTGCTTCGCTACAGAAACAACAAATCGCAAATTAGCCTTAATCAATGTTTCCAGGGCCTCTCTATCACCCCTCCTGATTTTTTTTGCCAATTCAACTTCTTCTTCAGCTGTAACTAATTCAACTTTCCCAATTTCGTGCAGGTATTTATCAAGCGATAATGTCTCTCTGTTTGTTACCT
>Ga0209417_1006170_pt1 | contig 12513 bp, 10 predicted proteins | sample RifGroF2_FD_184002 | JGI IMG/M metagenome (GOLD analysis project Ga0209417, IMG submission 184002) | Groundwater microbial communities from Rifle, Colorado, USA - Groundwater F2 (SPAdes) (version 2) | ecosystem: Environmental > Aquatic > Deep subsurface > Groundwater | place: Rifle, Colorado... | reverse complement strand
GGTAGACGGTGCCGCGCACCGCCGCCACCGCGGTGGGCGATTCCAGCTGGAACTTGGTCTTCTTGCTCATCTTGTTGACATTGGCCCACACCTTGCCGCTCCAGACCTTGGCGGTGGCCGTCTGGGCCCCGCTCTTCTCCTTTTTGGCGTCGATGATGTCCAGCTTGGAGTTTCCGTCTATCCGGATGATGCTGCCGTCGGCGAAGCCGATCTCGGCCCGGGAATCCTCCTGGGTCTTCACCTTCTGGCCGGAGAGCAGGGACTGGTTGAACAGGGCCTTGCTCCAGGCATCTTTCATTGGTTTCTGGACCTCAACCTGTCCGGTATAGAAGGTGATCTTGGCGATGGACGAGGTCTTGGCCATCAGCTGGCCTGACACCATGCCCATCACCACCAGGGCGGTGATCAGAAAAAGCCAGATGATGCCGTTGGAACTGCTTTTAATATGTTTCATAATATCCTCCTAAAAATAGAGCCTTGATTATGTCGGGGAAATTATTTCTCCCTGACCATGTCGCCCGTTTTGAACCCGGAGCCTGAAATGACTTTTGCCGTAGCATACTTGTCCTTGGCCTCCACCACCTCTATGGTGCCGACCTGCTTCTCCTCGCTGCCCAGGGAAAGCCCGGTATCGGGGTCGATGATCTCCTCGCCCTGCGAGAACACGTTGAAAATGTCTCCGGCCTTGACCCCGCCCTCTGCCCCGGGCTTCAGCATCATGGTCTTGTCGGCGTTGAGCTTGAGGATCTTGCCGCTCCAGGGCAGCTTGTTCATGGCCGAAGTTATCATGTCCACCACTTTATTGACCACCTTGCGGGTGGCCTTGCCGGACAGGGTCTGGTCAAAGCGGGAATCGTTGGAAAAGGCAAAATCGTCGGTGCCCACGTCCAGCCCCTTTTTGCTCTCCTCCTCGGCAAAACCGTCGGCCGCCACGATCTCGCCGGTGGTGGTGTTGACCAGCCGGATATCCATCCCCACCCGGGCGGTCTTGGTCTCCACCCCCACTTTATTCAGGCCGAACATCCCCTTGGAGACCTTGCTCCCCACCGACCCGCCCACCGAGGATTCCTTCTGGCCGAATTCATTGACGCTGCCCAGCACTATCAGCTCCACCCCCAGAAGCTTGCCGACCTGGGCCGCGCTCTGGGGGGTGACCGCGCCGCTCAGGCCCAATTTCTGCTCCTTCATCACCTGCTCCAGCTGCTGGCGCTCGATGACCATGAAACTGCCGGATTTCACCAGGGCGGTGGTCAGCATGTCGGCCATTCCGGTGCCAATGTGCCAGCCGCCGTGACCGGTCTTATTCTCGAAATCCACCACCGCCACCCTTTTTTTGAGTCCGCCGGATTTCTCCGCCAGGGCCGGGCCGGATGCCAGCGCGCAGGCCAGGGCGATGAAGGTGAAGATCGCTGTGATTCTTTTCATGTACCATTCTCCTTTATTGTTTTCGGGCCACCAGTTTCAGGTTGATCTTGTTGGCGGTGCGGCTGATTATCCTGACCCGGAAATTGGGAAAGGTCTTGTAAAGCAGTTCCGAGGTCAGCTGGCCGCTGTTGAACTTGGTATCCACCTCTATCAATCCGGTGCTGCCGGCCATCTCCCGTTCGGATACCCCCTTGATGCCCCGGATCTCGTACTTCAGGATGTTGACCAGGTCGGTGTACATCTGATAATCGGTGATCCCGGTGACGTTGAGGGTGACGGTGTTGGAGCCCCGGGTGAACTTCTTGACGATCTCGTCGGCCAGGTAATCGGCCAGCTTGTTGGCGGCCATCTCGATGGCCTTGGTGCCGCCGGCCACCTCGTCTATATGGATGGTCTTGTCGCTCTGGCTCTTGGAGACCAGCACCCGGCCGTCGTCGGTGTTGATGGCCTTGACCGAGACGGTGGCCTGCATGGACTTCATGCCGCCCAGCATGTCGCTGACCCCGGAGGCCTCCTTGGCAAAGGATTTGCCGGTGATGATCACCTCGGCCCCGGCCCGGTCTCCGATGAAGGCAGCCGCGGCAGCGTCCCCCTGCATGGCCGCCAGGGCCTTGTCCTTGCGCATGTTGCGCTCGTTGGCCTCCTGGTCCACGAACTCGAAGCCCTTGTTGCGCATATTCTCCATGATGGCGTTCTCGGCCACATTCAGGTTGACATCCAGCCCGCTGTACTGGTGCTGGCCGATGTTCTGCTCGGTGATCAGGACCATCAGCCGGGGATTGCCGGCCCCCCGCAGGATGTCGCCGATGTCATCCTTGATGGCCCCGGCCCGGACCTGGGCCTTGACCTTGACGTTATAGGTCATCCCGTTGTCGGCCTCGCCCTCGCTGAGCACCGAGTAGGCCTTGACATAGCCCTTGGCCTTGGAGTAGATGTTGTCCTCCATCACCATGGCGTTCTCCACCACCGTGCTGGAGCTGATCACCGCGCCGGTCACCTGCTCCACCGCATTGCGCAGGGCGTCCTGGATGGCCACATCCCGGGCCATGGCCTTGTCGTTATTCAGTATTGACGCCGTGCCGTCGGTGGTGATCTCCCTCAGTTCATCCTGGGCATATGACAGGGAGAAGGCCATGGCAACAGCGGCCATGAACAATAGTAGCTTCCTCATCATGCGCTAAAACCTCCCAATGGATTTATGTCTGGCATAAATTACGGGGAGAAGCAGGTTTGGTCCCCTTTTGCCTTCTCCCCATAATCATTTGGTTATCCGGAAATTACTTGACTACGATGATCACCTTGCAGTTGTCATAGATATCGGTGTTGTCGGCGATCAGGGCCGCCTTCTCCACGTCGCCGTCGGAGATCACCAGGTCGGCCTTGTTGAGGCCCGAGGAGCGGACGGCCATGATGATCAGCGGGTTGGTGCCCACCTTCTCAACATTGCGGCGGGCCTCCTCCACGCTCTTGGCATAGATGGCCACGCCGTTCTTGACGGCCGCCTCGCGGGGAACGAACTCCTGGCCGTAGATGCCCTCGCCGGCCTCATCCAGCACGTTGGGGACCATGGCCGGAACGGCGTCGGTCCCGGAGGCGTCGATGATCAGCCCGGTGTAGGTCTCCGGCTCCTGGGAGTTGAAATCGGAAGGCAGGTTGGCAAAGGTGGGGGTCTTGCCGCCCATGGTCTCGGGATACAGGGCGTCGCCCACCTTCTGGTTGAGCAGCATCTCCATGTCGATCTCCACCGAGCCGTCGGACATGTAGCGGGGCTTGGAGGTGAAGCGGAAGTTCCGGACGATGCCCTCCACCCGGGTCTTGATGATGTCCGAGCTCATCATGGCGTTCTCCACCGTGGTCTCGGAGGTCAGCAGCACGCCGTTGAGGGTCTCCATCATGTTGCGCATGGCGTCCAGCTGGGCGGCCCGCAGGGCGTTCTTGCGCTGGGCCGAGGGTGGCAGTTTGGGGTTGATGGCCCCGATGCCGGTGGACTTGACGGCCTGGGTGGTCCAATCCACCATTCCGGCGCCCTGCACCTGCTGTTCCACCTGGGCCAGGGACAGCCCGGCCAGGGCTATAAGAGCTACTGCGATTATGGTTGCCTTCTTGAACATTTCTGTCTCCTTTTAAAAATTCTTAAGCCGTCGTGGGAAAATATTAGAAGTGAATGATGGCCGAGGCCATGATGTTGTGGGAAGCTTCGTCAGACTTTATGGCAAAACCGCCAAATTCGGCATCAACATGATTGGCCATGGTAAATTCGTAGGCCAGGTCCAGCATCAATTTACCCATCACCAGGCCGAAACCGCCGGTGAAAACCTTGCCCACCACCTGGGTGGTATCTGTCCCGTCGCCGTACATGCCGGTGTAGACCCGGGGATCGGTTCTAAAGCCCAACCGGACAGGGAAAACGGAATTGGTGCCGGACATGATATATTCCAAGCCCACCCGGAACTGGTTGCAGTCCTTGTACCCGATCTCGTCGGTTTCGCCTTCAACGGTCACTTCACTGCTGGAATAGGGACGGCGCTCGAAATCTGCAGCAAAGGTCAGCTTGTCGGTTGGCTTAAGGGCCAGGCCAAAACCGAACATGAACGGCATCGTGATCTCAATATCCGGGGAGGTTTCAGAATAATTGCCGGTGACACCGCCGTAGCTCCAATTCTCTTCCTCTGAATATTTTTCGGTCATGGTAAATGGTAAGCGGAACATAGCGCCTACGTTCACCTTATTGAAAGTACCCAGAAAACCGGCATTCATATTGAACCCGGACAGATCGGATTCCATTGTGTATTCATACGAATCGGATGGGTAATCAGGATAGGTCTCGTTGTACTCGGTCTTATAGCCGTTGATCAGGATGTTGCCGGCCATGCCGACCATCACCTGGGGGGTCACCTGCAGGGCCAGGGCCGGAGAGATGGCGTCCAGGCCTCCGGTGGTCTTTTCCTCGTAGTCATAGGGAACCCAGCTTACGCCGTCCCAATATTCATCATCGCCTTTTCTCACATAGCCCATGTCTATCATTCTCTGGTAGGCTATGGCAAAAACCAGGTTTTTGTCGGCCATTTTGGTGGGCAAAACAAAGCTGGCAAAGGCCGGGGCGATATGGCTTACTGTCTCGTCCCAGCTGTCATTTAATTCCGGGTAAGCATCCACAGTAAACTCATAGGAAAATTTCTTCATATTGAACAGACCCACCATCGATGCCTCCGGCTTGTCCAGCTGGGCCAGGCCGGCCGGGTTCCAGCCCACTGCCGTGGCGTCGTCGGCCACGCCGATGAAGGCCCCGCCCATGCCGCGGGCCCGGGCGCCGGTCCCCATGATATTGAAATCGATGTCCTGGGCAATGGCTGGGACTATGGCCATAGTTATTAGAACTACTGTGGCAGCTACCTTTTTGAACATTTTTGTCTCCTTATTAGAAAAGTTTTTAAATAGTCAGCACTATTTTTTAGAAGTGGAATATGCATGAAGCAAGTATGTTGTGCGATACTTCTTTGGTTTCTTCGGTGTAAACAGAGTTGTCCAGATAATTTTCCGCGTAGGTGGTGGTGGTCATGCCCATTTCGTATGCCAGGTCGAACCATAGCTTGCCCATCTTCATGCCGAAACCACCGGTGAAAGCTGCGCCGGAAACAGCCGCACTGTCAGCCGACCAGCCGGTGGTGGTCTGGTTCCAAGTAACTTCGGGGTCTAATTGTGGATTGGTTTTAAAGCCCAGCCTTACCGGGAATATGGCGTTTTGCCCTATGAACAGATATTCCAAGCCGACCCTGAACTGATTAGTGCTCATCCAGCCGGCATTGTAAGTGGTATCATACTCAACGCCCAGAATTTCGTAATAGTAAGTATATTCGGTGCCGCTGTATCCCCGATGTTCAAAATCAAAGGCCAAAGTCAGATTTTCGGTGGGTCTTAAGGCAAGGCCGGTGCCGATCATCATTGGCATGGTCCATTCTCTTTGGGGATCAAGCAATTTTTCCCCATCGGTGCCGGACCCGCTTATATATGACCATTCCTCTGACCATTTGCCGGTCCGGGACATGGTAAAGGGAAAGCGGAAGGAAGCGCCGATGCTTAAATTTTTGTTCAAAGTAGCCAGAGCCCCGGCATTCATACTGAAACCGGAGAAGTCCATCGACTCCTCATAATTGTAATAATAAGCGCTGTTGTCATATACCCTATCCTGGGTAAGGGTAGCCCCGTTGACCAAGATATTAGCCGCCAAACCGACCGATAATTGGGGAACGATCTGAATCGCAATGGCCGGAGTTATGGCATCTATGCCTCCGGTAAACTTATCTTCCTGCTCCCAGTGGCCCGAAGCACTGGTTCCAGTGTCGCTTTCCACCGATCCGAAGTCAACCATCCGCTGATAGGCCACTGCAAAGGTCAAATTTCTCTCAGCCATCTTAACGGGCAATACCAGACTGAAGAAATTCAGAGCGATATGTTTGGCTGAATTTTCATCATCACCACTATAGTTCCAAGTTGGATCAGTGCCGTCGTTATAATCCCAGGTGTTGGTAAATTTGGTCATATTGAATAAACCCACCGCCGAGGCTTCGGGTTTGTCCAATTGAGCCAGGCCGGCCGGGTTCCAGGATACGGCCGTGGCGTCATCGGCCACGCCGATAAAGGCCCCGCCCATGCCCTTGGCTCGGGCGCCCGCTCCGGATATATTCAGATCCAAAGCGTAGGCATTTGCAAACAGAAAACCGAATGCAAATAAAACCAAACCCAATTTGCGCATTGTGAGTTCCTCCAGATTAATATTTGATTAAAATTAAATTACCAAGTTTTCAAATTAATCGGCATTAACAAGAACGCACCCCACCTCCCTTCTTAATTATGAATTACGAATTATAAATTTAAAATTATTTTTTAGACACTGGATTCCCGTCTGCACGGGAATGACAATATAGCCGAAATGCGCCTATGGTGTGGAATGACATATTGTGCCAGCCTGACGAAGACGTACACCTTGATCCCGGTTTTGGAAATCATGTAAATCCTGTCGAAGAATACCCTTCAAAGGGGTGAGGTCTACTTGGCCACCACCTTGTTGCCCACGGTAAAGGTCTGGCCCGGTTCCTTCTCCACCACCTGGGCATCTGACATCTTGGCCTGGACCTCGGTCAGCAGCAGCTCGCCCATCTTGGTGACCTGTTTCCCCAGGACCTCCCCGGTCACCGGGTGGGTGATGGCGTCGCCCTCCTTGTAGACCACCATCTTCATGCCCTTGCGCATCCCCTTGGCCGAGCCCACATCCAGCACGATGGTCGGCACGTCGGCCCTGATGACATAACCCTCCACCAGCGGAACGTCGTTGTAGACCTGAATGGAGATGTCGGTGGCCATGTTCTTGACGTCCTGCAGGGAGTTCTTGGGGCTGTAAGCGTCCTTGGCGGTGATGATCACCCCGGATTCGGTGTCTATCAGCCGGGCATCCATGCCCACCCCGGTTGCGGTGGAGGAGATGGAGCCGATCAGAATGGCGTCCACCCCGATCATCTTGCCCACCTTGACCGCCCGGTCGGGGTCTATGGCCCCGGTCATGCCCAGCTTCTGCTCGTTCATCACCTTGTCGATCTGGGACCGCTCTATGATCTTGAATCTTTTCAGGCTGTACAGCGAGGTGATCATCTTGTCCTGGACGGTGCTGGAGATGGTGGCATCCCCCCCCTTGTTCTCGAAGGGCAGAACCGCTATGGAGAGCCGGGATCCCACCTGGGTGACCCGGGTGGGGTCGTAGGTCAGGGCCCCCACCGGCAGGGTGCCGGCATCGCTGGATCTGCTGGCGGTCTTCTCGGCCTCCAGCCGGGCCAGGCGCTCCCTTTCCGCGGCGATCCGCTTTTCTTCCATGGCCACCTTCTTGGAGGTGGACTCATCGGCCTCCTTCTTCTGCCGTTCCAGGGCGGCGGCCTGCTCGGCCAGCCGTTTCTTCTCCCGCTCTATCTGCTCCCTCTCCCGGGCCAGGCGCTTTTCCTCATCCCGGTCGACGTAGGGGGTAAGCGAGGCGGCCGACGGGGCATCCCCTCTGGAGAGCTTGTCCAGATATTCCCGGGCCCGTTTGGAGGGGGAAAAGGCCATGGATAGCTCCAGGGATTTCTTGGCATTGGCCGCGTCGCCCAGGTTGTAATAACAGATACCCATCTCCCGGTGGGGGAAATAGTCCATGAAATGCATCCCGTACATCCGGAACTGGGGTTTATCTTTGAATTCCAAAGAAGCGGCGCTGCGGAACTCGTCAATGGCACGGTCCCAGCTGCCCAGCTTCATGTATTTCTGACCGTCCTCGTAGTAGTTATACCACTTGCCGCCGGCATATGTTGTAGCAGGCAGGATCAGGGCCACAATCAGTAACAAAACAAGCTTCCTGAGATTGAGCATACTTTTACTCCTTCTTTTTGAAAATGTTCTCATAATTGGGGGCCAAAGTCAAGATTTTTTTATAATAAATTTATTTTTTAACCCTATGGTCCGGCCTGAAATATAAAATACTATTTGTCGGGCGGCGGGTCGATGGGATAACGGCCGTCCAAGCAGGCATAACAGTAGTTCTCCGGCTCCTTCAGGCATGATTTCAGGCCCTCCAGGGACAGGTAACAAAGGGTATCCGCCCCCACGAACTCTTTTATCTGCTCCTCCGACTGGGATGAGGCTATCAATTCGTGCCTTCGGGGGGTATCCACCCCGTAAAAGCAGGGATGTTTTATGGGCGGCGAGGCTATCCGGAAGTGGATCTCCTCCGCCCCGGCCTCCCGGATGAACTTCATCAGTTTCCTGGAGGTGGTGCCCCGGACGATGGAATCATCCACCACCCCCACCTTCTTGCCCCGGATCAGGCTCTTGACCGGGTTGAACTTGAGCTTGACGGCGAAATCCCGGATGGCCTGGGAGGAGCCGATGAAGGTCCGGCCGATGTAATGGCTGCGGATCAGGGCCAGCTTGAAGGGGATCCCCGCCTGGTCGGCATAGCCCAGGGCGGCATTATTGGAGGAGTCCGGCACCGGCATCACGAATTCCGACAGCACCCGGCTCTCCTGGGCCAGTTTCTGGCCGAACATGAACCGTTTCTGGGCCACGCTCTCGCCGTAGACCACGCTGTCCGGGCGGGAAAAATATATGTGCTCGAACACGCAGTGTTTGTAGCTGGGCATCTTTTTAAGCCTCCGGCTCTCGGTGCCGCCGGGTTTGACGATGAACAGCTCTCCCGGCTCGATGTCCCGCTGGTAGCTGCCCCCCATGGTCTCGATGGCGCAGCTCTCCGAGGCGAATACCATTCCTTCGCCTGATTTCCCCAGGGAAAGCGGCCGGATGCCCAGGGGGTCCCGGAAGACGTACATATCACCCCGGAACAGTAAAATGGCCGAATAGCTGCCCTGGACATTGTCCATCATCATCTCTATGGCCCGGGCGACATCCCCGCTCTGTTCGTAATAGCAGGCGATCGAGGCCACGATCACCTCGGCATCGTTGGAGCCATAGGGGGTGAATCCCTGGGATTTAAGGTAGCGGGTCTGCTCCAGCATGTTGGTGACGTCGCCGTTGGAGACGATCACCATCCGGCCGTCCCTGGTGTCGGCATGATGGGGCTGGGCGTTGACCAGGGAGCTGTCCCCGGCGGTGGGGTACCGGGTATGGCCGATGGCCACCCGGCCCGGCAGGGCGGCCAGCACCTCGGGCTTGAAGATGTCGAACACCAGCCCCTTGTCCTTGTGGATCCTCACCTCCCGGCCGTCCCAGACCGCCATCCCGGCGTTGTCCTGCCCCCGGTGCTGCAGGGCAAAAATTCCCAGGTACAGCATCTCGGAAGCCTTGTCGAAATTATAGACCCCGCAAACTCCGCACATATTCAAAAATCCTTAAGTAAATTCCCCACTAAATGCACAAAAATAGGCTCGGGGGATTTGTGTTCCGGCGGGTATATTAAATTTTGAAATTTATTATACCATAAACCGGCCTATATTTTAAGATAAAAACAACAAAGTTCCGAATTTTATATCGGAACTTTTAGTTGATTGGCAAAGGTCAATCGTACTGATGCACAAACAGCCCGCTTCTCAGCTTCGGCTCGAACCAGGTGCTCTTGGGCGGCATCACCTGACCGGAATCGGCCACACTGATCAGCTGTCTGATGTTCACCGGGTGCAGGGAGAAGGCCACCGCATATTTGCCGGAATCCACTAATTTGACCAGCTCCCTGGTCCCCCGGATCCCGCCCACGAAGTTGATCCGCTGGTCGGTGCGGGGATTATCTATGCCCAGGACAGGATGAAGCAAATTGTCCTGAAGGATCGAGGCATCCAGCCGTTTTACCGGATCCTTGTCATCATAGCTGCCGTCCTTGGCGGCCAGCAGATGCCACTTGCCGTCCAGGTACATGGAAAATTTCAAATTGGCTCCCGGCACATCCGGGGCCTTCTCGCTTACGGTGAACTTCCGGCCGAGCTTCTCAAGGAACTCGTCCTTGGAATTGCCGTTCAGGTCCTTGACCACCCGGTTGTAGGCCATGATGTTCATCTGGTTGTCGGGGAAGATCACTGTCAAAAAGAAGTTGTACTCCTCGTTCCCTGTGTGCTTGGGATTCTTGGCCTTACGCTCCTTCCACAACCGCCAGGCGGCGGCGCTGCGATGGTGGCCGTCGGCCACGTACATGTATTTCATCTTGGCAAATTCGGATCTCAGGGCCTCGATGACCTGGTCGTCATCGCAGACCCACAGGGTGTGCTTGACTCCGTCGTCCGAGGTGAAATCGTATTCCGGGGTCTGCTTGATCCAGTCATTGATCATTGAGTCTATGGTCGGCACCGCCGGATAGGTGAAGAACACCGGCTCGGTGTTGGCATTGATGGTGCCGATGTGCCGGGTGCGGTCATCCTCCTTGTCCGGCCGGGTGTGCTCGTGCTTCTTGATCACATCCTTATCATAGTCTTCGGCCGAGGCCACCGCCACCAGGCCGATCTGCTGGTGGCCGCCCATGATCTGCTTGTAGATGTAGAAGCAGGGCTTTTGCTCCTGGAACAGCCAGCCGTTGGTCTTGAATTTTTCAAAATTGATCTTCCCCTGGCCGTAGACCTGGTCGGCATGCTCGTCGGTCCTGGGGTCCAGATCTATCTCCGGGCGGCTGATGTGGAGGTAGCTCTTGTCGTTGCCCTGGGCCAGCTCCCGGGCCTCATCGCTGTTGACCACGTCGTAGGGCGGCGCGGCGATGTCCCTGGCGAACTCCTTTTTGGGGCGGACCGCCTTGAACGGTAGAACGATTGCCATGTGTGCTCCTGATGTTTATATTTTAAACTATTGTTTGATCAAATGAAGGTTAATTCTATTACATTTTCGCCCAAATTTCAACCTATAAAAAGACCCTTCCCGCATCGGGAAGGGTCTGGGTTTAGGCCATGGTAGATTATCGGTGCAAATGAAGCGGGCATGCAGCGCAATCAAGAATAGCTGCTATTATCCCAGCAGTGGGTGCAAAGGTCCTCTTTGGGAAGCCCGATGGCGTTGACCAGGTCATCCATCCTCTGGTATTTCAGGGTGCTCAGCTTTAAACGCTGCCGTATTTTCTCCGTCATGGCGGCATTTCTTTCCGAGCCATTCAATGCATATTCAGCGAGGTGTTTGTCATCGGCCCCCTCCAGTTCCTTAATCGCCCTTCTGCCGGCCAGATCCAGGATGGAATGGGATGTGGAGAAATTCAGGAAATCGCACGAGAAAAGCAAGGTCGGGCAGGCCACTCTCATATGCACTTCCCGGGCCCCGAAATCATAAATAACCTGAACGTTGTCCTGCAGCTGGGTCCCCCTGACTATGGAGTCCTCGCAGAAGGCAATGCTTTTATCCCTGATGATCTGCTGATTGGGGATCAGCTTCATCTTGGCCACCAGGTTCCTGGTGGCCTGGTTCTGGGGCATAAAACTCCTGGGCCAGGTCGGGGTGTATTTTACCAAGGGGCGCATATAGGGGATCTGTTTCCCGTTGGAATATCCTATGGCATAGCCCACCCCGGAATCAGGGATGCCGGCAACGTAATCGATTTTTGCGTCATCATCCCGGGCCAGAAAGGCGCCGCATTTGTATCGGCACTGTTGATCCCCTGGTAGTTCGAGCTGGGGTAGCCGTAATACACCCAGAGGAACGAGCAGATCTGCATTTTATCGCCCGGCTTCGCCTTTTGGGCACAGCCGTCTGCCGTTATCAAAACAATTTCCCCGGGGCCCAGGTCCCTTTCGATGCTGTATCCCAGATTATGAAAGGAGCTGGATTCCGAAGCCGCGGCCCAGGCCCCGTCCTTTCTGCCCAATACGACCGGGGTCCTGCCCAATCTGTCCCGGGCGGCATAGATGCCCTGGCCGGTCAGCAGCAGAACCGAACATGAACCCTTGATCAGGGATTGCAGGTTGACCAGCCCTTCTTCAAAAGTTTTTCCCTCGGATATCAGCATGGCCGCCAGCTCCGTAGGGCTGGTTCCCTTGCCGCCTGTTTCGGAGAAATGCTGGTGGCTTTTAAAGGCCCGGTCTTCCAGCTCGGTTAAATTGCTCATTTTCCCGACCGTGACGATGCCGAATTCCCCCAGGTGTGATTTTATTATCAGCGGCTGGGCGTCGAAATCGCTGATGATTCCGATGCCGCTGTTGCCGCTGAATCTACCCAGTTCCGGTTCGAATTTCGCCCTGAAATAATCGGCCTCTATGTTGTGGATTTTCCTGGTAAAACCCCCGGGAGTGAGGACCGCCATCCCTCCTCTTTTGGTGCCCAGATGGGAATGGTAATCCGTGCCGTAAAAAAGATCCCGGACACAATCGGCCTTTGAAATATTTCCGAAAAATCCGCCCATTATCCGCCTGCTTTGATAAGATTACCTATTATATGATCAGGGTATATATTAGACAATTATCGCCCAAAAAGCAATAAAAAAGACAGGACCCGATTGGCCCTGTCTTGACCTTTCCCAAATCCCTCCCCTCGGGGGAGGGTTGGGTGGATTATTTGTTCACCTGGAAGGTCCTATCGCCCTGCTCCAAAAACTTGACGATCTGGTTGGCGGCCGCCAGCCCGGCGTTGATGTTGGCCTCCGAGGTCTCG
>Ga0209417_1006169_pt1 | contig 12518 bp, 12 predicted proteins | sample RifGroF2_FD_184002 | JGI IMG/M metagenome (GOLD analysis project Ga0209417, IMG submission 184002) | Groundwater microbial communities from Rifle, Colorado, USA - Groundwater F2 (SPAdes) (version 2) | ecosystem: Environmental > Aquatic > Deep subsurface > Groundwater | place: Rifle, Colorado... | reverse complement strand
CTATGGGCGCTATTTCGTGACGTTTCATTCCCTTTTTAAAAAGAATGACCGCCTGTTTCCGGCGTTCATACAACGCCCCGGCATCTATTGTTCTTGCATCTTTTATTTTCATGATTAAACAATATAGCATGCCCTCATCAAGGTGCAAGCTGATTATCAACCGAGTCTATATAAACATGACGAGGCTTACGGCCATTACGATCATTCCGGCAATCAGACCATAGACGGCATAGTGGTGTTCGCCGTATTTTTCCGCAGCCGGCAGGAGTGCGTCAAAGGAGATAAAAACCATGATACCGGCAACCGAGGCGAAAAGAATCCCGAAAACAACTTTATCAAAAAACGCAAAAAGCAGAAAATAACCGACAAATGCCCCAGCCGGTTCGGCAAGTCCGGAAAGAAATGACAGGGTAAACGCTTTGCGGCGACTGCCCGTGGCATAGAAAATTGGAACCGACACCGCGATGCCCTCCGGTATATTGTGTATCGCAATAGCGACGGCTATTGATACGCCAAGCGCAGGTTCGCTCAAGGCGGCGGTGAATGTCGCCAGCCCTTCCGGGAAATTATGAATGCCAATAGCAATCGCGGAGACAACGCCCATTCGCATAAGTTTGTTTTGTGGAGGTTTTTCCGAATTTTTAAGCTCTTCGAGCTTGTGCGCCTCGTGGGGATTTTCAAAGGAAGGAACCAGCTTGTCTATCAGGGCCGCAATGAAAATACCACCGAAAAATGAGAGCACCGTCATGATAATACCGTTCTTAACGCCGAGTGCCGACTCAAGACTGATCCTTGCCTTCGCAAATATCTCGACGAACGACACGTAGATCATGACGCCCGCCGAAAATCCGAGAGCTACGGAAAGAAATGTCGTATTCGTTCTTCTCGCGAAAAAAGCGATGGCACTGCCGATTCCGGTGGCCAGGCCGGCGAGAAGTGTCAGCCCGAACGCAAAAATAACACTTGAGGAACTGATGTTTTCCAAAGGCCTTCCCCTTTTTTGTATAAAATTTAAAGTATCAGGAAAAACCTGATTTTTCAAGAAATAATGCCATCGGTATCAATATCCCAGGTCGTGCGCTATGGAGCTTTATCACTCAACTATGAGATGCTTTCTAGCGGAGGTGAGGTGATTCGGGTTCTGGCTCAAGGGCTTCCATCGGAACAGACTGACGGGCTCCGATAAGGTCTATTTTTTTCCAGGCGCCTGAGCGGAAACGCATGAATATCAAGCCGCTGAGGATCGCATGATGGAATACAAGATATGCCCAGACCGCAACTACGGACATCTTTAAAACGAGCACGATTGTAAGCCCGCCCGGGACAAGTACCCCCCATGCGCAGGCTATGACAATCATCATCGGTACTTTCGTATCGCCCGCTCCACTCAGGGCTCCAAGGTATATGAAACGGGTTGTGTTGAATATGTTATTCATCGCGGCCCAGAACATTATCGCCGGGCAGTATTTCATAACCTCGTTGAATTCTGCCAGGGCGGCGGGGCTTTCCGGCCGGAATATATTAAAAAGCAAGTATGGGAAACAGAAATAGAATATTGAGGTGGAAATAATATAAACAATCGACATTTTCCACGAGCAGTTGGCGGTCTTTTCAGCCGATGCTATGTCATTCATCCCTATATATTTACCTGTAACGATGCTTGTAGCCTCCGCCATCCCGAGCAATGGAAGGAAACTCAGCATATTTATCGTAATAGCGATGGTGTTTGCGGCAAGCTGGACATTTCCGAGCCTGCCGATGAGAAAGGTTATTACCGTGAACGAGGCGACGGAGAAAAAGACCTCGACTCCGTTCGGCGCCCCGAATTTTATCAGGCGCTTGAGGTCGGGGAAATAAAATTTTCTGAAATCACGCGTGGGGTAATCGCTCTGCTTTTGAAAAATGAAGAAGCCGAATGCGAGAAGAGCTCCGAACGCGCACGACAGCGATGTCGCGATCCCCGCTCCGGTAATTCCGAGGGCAGGGAGGCCGAGTTTACCGAAAATAAGTATATAATCAAGAACAATATTGACGGCACAGGCGCTTCCGTGCACAGCCGTTATGTACCACGTTTTGCCGCGGCCAGAGAAAAAAGAGCAGAACGCCACTGAAAGAAGGATGAATATTTCACTTGGTATAAGAGTCTGGAAGTACTGGTTTTCTCTCATCATCAGCGACGGACTGTGTGCTCCGAGCGCGATTACAGCTCCTCCCACGAACGGCAGGAACGCCATGCAGAGCAGACCCGCTACAACGGCGAAAACTACTCCGGCCCAGGGGATTCTGGCGCAGGCCGCCTTATCTCCCGCGCCATTGTACTGTGAGACGATGGCGTTCGAAAAACCCGCGGTGGCCGTGAAGAGTGTAAAGAGGGTGAAGCAGAGTATTCCGCCGGGCATAGAGGCGGCGACATCGTCGGTGGAGCTCATTGAAAGAAATTTCCTGTCAGCGAACTGCATAACGGTAAAGCTTGCGTTTGTTATTATCAGCGGGTAGGCGACTTTCCATATTTCGGAATAGACGCGTTTTGAGCGGTGTGCGGCAGTGGGAGCCATAATGCCTCGGGACTTTAAATGTTGACTGACGTTTTGGGGGACGGTCGAGTTTTTATCCCTTAATTTCCCTGTCTTCGTACATGCTGTCGTAGTATTTTCTGTACTCACCCGAAGTAATCTTTTCAAGCCAGGGCAGGTTGTCGATATACCACTTCACTGTTTTCTCCATCCCTTGCTTGAACGTGACTGACGGTTTCCAGTCGAGTTCCTTCATTATCTTCGAAGCATCAATGGCGTAGCGCCTGTCGTGGCCGGGTCTGTCTTTGACGAAGCTGATGAGTGACTCCGGTTTTCCCAGAATTGAGAGGATTACTTTAACAAGGTCGATATTTGCCATTTCATTGCAGCCGCCAATGTTGTAAAGGCTTCCCGGTTCGGCGGATTTGAACACTTTCCATATCGCGGAGCAGTGGTCTTCAACGTACAGCCAGTCGCGTACCTGGAGACCATCGCCGTAAACGGGTATAGATTTCTCGAGTCTCGCATTGTTGATGCAGAGCGGCACCATTTTTTCCGGGAACTGGTAGGGCCCGTAGTTGTTTGAACAGCGTGTTATGACGGTGTCAAGCCCGAAGGTGTGCTGAAATGCGCGCACCATGTGGTCGGCCGATGCCTTGCTGGCGCTGTAAGGCGAGTTAGGGGCTATCGGCGAAGTTTCGGTGAACATGCCTTCCTTTCCCAGCGAACCATAGACTTCATCTGTCGAGACCTGGAGAAAGCGCTTTACTTCACATTCTCGGGCGCACTGAAGAAGGTTCAGCGTTCCTTTTATATTTGTGTCGACAAATATTTCGGGACCCGTGATTGAGCGGTCCACGTGGCTTTCGGCGGCGAAATTGATTATGCCGTCGATGTCATACTTTTTCAACGTGGAGCAGACCTGTTTTCTGTCGCAGATATCGCCGTGAACGAATATGTGCCGCGGGTCGTTCATTGAATCCTCAAGGCTTGCGAGGTTTCCCGCGTATGTGAGCAAGTCAAAGTTGACGACCGTGACATCCGGAGCCTCGCTCAGGAGCATTTTCACGAAGTTGACGCCGATAAATCCGGCACCGCCTGTAACGAGTATCTTAGTTGGATACATTTTCTGTTTTCCGTTTCCTTAGCATTTTTTCGATTTCGCTGCTCAATTCTTTTTGTTTTTCGAGCAGTTTTTTCATTTCATCTTTTTTGTCCAGCCTGAGAGCCAGTTCCTTGTGGAGGGCCATTATTTTTCGGTGGAGCGCTTCAAGTTCGGGATCTTCCTTTATAAGTTTGAGCCTGAGTTCATACATCTTGGACTCATTTTTCTTTTTCCCCTCGACTAGCTTCTCATATTCGCCCGACGACTGAACGTCCTTCTTATCATCGGCGTATGATACGGAAAAGGCCAAGGCCGTTATCAGAATTACCAGATAAAATTTCATGCTTCTCCCTATTCGGTTCAAATTGCGCTGACTGAGGAGATAACTTAGTTTCATAGGCGTGATATTTCTACCGGGTTTGGGATTTATATGCAGATGATGCGTAAAATCAGCTTGAAAAAAAGCCCATTAATAATATTTTAAATCTGTTCCATTCTGATACAAAAAAGGGGAAAAAGTCCATGTGGAAAATATTTATCGCTGTAACAGCGCTTTCTGCAACTCTCTGCGGATTTGCTGCGGAAGATGTAATCGGGACGGTCAACGCCCAAAATCTTAATGTAAGAGTGATGCCCGGAACCACTTATTCCGTAGTCGCGACTCTTAAGAAGGGCGAAAAGGTTGTTGTATTGGCTCAAAAGGGAAAATGGCTTAAAATCAAGGCGCCAAAGCAGTCAAGCGTCTGGATAGGTGGCGCATGCGTAAAAGACGGTAATGTGATAAAAGAAGCCAAACTCCGCTCGGGCCCCGGAATAAGTTTTAATGACTTCGGAACAATCAGGCCCGGCGCAAAGCTCAAACTCCTCGACGAAAAACGTGGCGAATGGTCAAGAATCGAGGCCCCTGATGAACTCACAGCCTGGACGGCCGCCGAATATGTCGAACTGCCTAAGGACGCGCCACTTAAAGTGGAAGATGACGTACCTGCTGCAACACCTGCGGAGGAAAAGAAAACCATTGACCCTCTTCCTTTTATAAGCAAACCCAAAGATGTTACGATTGAAGGTGTTATCGTTGGAATAAGCGGAGCGGTGTACGTTACCCACGCCATAGCGATACAGAAAAAGAATGAATATGTTCCGGCATGTTATCTGCACAGTTCGAAGGGGAAACTCAAGTTCTTCGAGAACAAGCTTGTAAAAATAAGAGGAATACAGAGAAAAGTGAAAGGCTGGAAACTTCCGATGATGGAAGTTGAAAGTATTAAGCCAATCGAATAGGAGCAGAATTATGGGGAAGAAAGTAATTTTATTTCTGGCGTGTATCAGCGCATTCACTCTTTTCGCTGCAGAAGAGGAGAAAAAGAGCACGGCTGCCAATCTTACCGCAATAGAAGACCTCATGCCGAACCGTGTTGAGGAACTTAAAAATGAGAACGTCTCCTTTGAGACCACATTCAAATTTCTGGAGGGCGACCTCCCCGACGTCCTCATAAAAAATGGAAAAAAAAGCACAAAGTATTTCCTGCTTAGAGTCGAACCTATGACTCTTACTGTGCTTTGCCAGAAAAAATCCGGCTTTGATGAGCTTATAACAGGTCTCAAGAAGTTTGACAAGATTCTGCTTACCGGTAAAATAAAAAAACTGACCGCAGTGCCGCGCAATAGAAAGCATTTCAGTTATTACTTCGAAGTCGAGAATATAGTGCTCCTGAAGAAATCCGAAGATAATCTTGACGAAAAAGAAAAATTTTTGAAAAGAAGGCTCGAAGAAATAGAAAACAGGAAAAATAATACAGCCCCCTTAACCCCAATAGAGAAATAATAATCATGAGAAAAATTTTTCTCCTGTTTTTGGGGATATCCATTGCCTTTCAGTCAGCTTTTGCCATCGAAGCCATCGGAAAAATCCCGCCCGGCGATTCCAAAAATATGGGATCGATAGTCAAAGTGTTTTCCGTTTATAGTTCTCCGAATTACTATCAGCCCTGGCAGAATTTCCAGCAGAGGATAAAAACAGGGTCAGGATGCGTAATATCGGGCAACAGAATACTCACCAACGCGCATATCGTGGCGGATCAGACCTTTTTGATGGTCAGGAAACAGGGGGATCCCAAAAAATATACGGCAAGACTTCTTGCCGCCGGACACGAATGTGACCTGGCTCTCCTTACCGTTGATGACCCCGACTTTTTTAAAGACTTACCGCCCATGGATATGGATAATCTTCCCAAGTTGCAGGACACCGTGCATGTTCTCGGCTATCCCGTGGGAGGCGATAATATATCCGTTACCGAGGGCGTCGTTTCGAGGATTGAGCCCGTGCTCTACAATCACAGCGAAAAGCATCTCCTGGCCATACAGGTGGACGCCGCCATAAATCCTGGTAATAGCGGCGGCCCCGCCGTAAACAAGGAGGGTAAAATAGTCGGCATCGCATTCCAGGGCCTTTCTCAGGCGCAAAATGTGGGCTATATAATCCCCGTACCCGTCATCAATCACTTTCTTAAGGATATGGAGGACGGTAAATTTGACGGGTTTCCCGACCTCAATTTTAAGATGGTCAATATGGAAAACCCCGATATCCGCAAGTGGGCGAAAATGAAAGATTCTCAGTCCGGCGTTATGGTCTCATTTCTTCCCCCGCCCGACGAAAACCGGAACATCTTTAAGGTGAACGACGTGGTTCTCTCTCTGGACGGTGTCAAAATCTCCAATGACGGTACCGTGCCTTTTCGTGCGAACGAGGTCATTTTCTTCGAAAGCCTTGTATGGGAAAAATTCATCGGCGATAAATGTACCTTCAGAATCCTGCGCGACGGTAAGGAGATGGATATAGAATACATCCTCGGCCCAACCGAGAAGCTTGTACAAATGAGAACCTTCGACCAGCTTCCCTCGTTCTACATCGTAGGAGGACTCCTTTTTATCCCTCTGAACCAGAACTATCTGGACTCCTGGGGCGATGAAAGGAAAACCCCGAGGATGCTCGTCAATCACCGCTATTACGGCGAAATAACCGATGAACGCGATGAGGTGGCCGTCCTCTCCGAGGTGCTTGCCGATGACGTCAATATGGGCTATCAGCAGATAACTTATACCCCCGTTGAATCAATAAACGGAGTAAAGGTTAAAAACATGAAACATCTGATTGAGCTGATAGAAAAATCAAAAGAGCCCTTTATCGATATTCAGCTTGAAAATAAGGGCAGAGTCGTGATGGAACTTGAAAAAATGAGGAACGCCACTGCGCGTATTCTCGGACGTTACAGAATTCCAGCCGACAGAAGCAAAGACTTTTCTGCTCCTGCCGCCGTACCTTCGCAAAGTGATTTTTGATGTCGATTATGTCCATTAAAAAAGCCTTATGGTTTTATTCCATAAGGCTTTGAAAATTCAATACTGACTTGGGTGGGCTCAGGGAAGGGTGATTATCATTCCCGCTGAGAGTTTGCCGTTGTCGGGAAGGCCTGGATTGGCTTTCTTAAGATCATCCGCACTTACTTTGTGCTTCTGCGCGAAAGCATTGATATCGGTATCTTCGGTAACCTCAACGATGTCGCCGGCCATTGGGGAAGACGGCGCCGCCGCCGCTGTCGCCGCCGGTTCTGTGGTGGGCGTTTCAGTCGCGGGGATATCTTTGAGGAGGTCATCTACTGACTTCGTCTCATCGGTCTTGAGTTCTTCGAGAGCTTGTTTTTCTTCAGTGGTCAGGGCCTCTTTTTCCGCCGGCTTGGCGGCATCGGAGGTCTTTGTTCCAACGGCCTTCTTGGTTTCGCTGACTACATCAGCAACGGAGGCCGCCTTCTTTCCCGGGATAACAAGCACTTGTCCGACTTTAAGCTGAGTTGAGAGGCTGATTTTATTAGCTTCGGCAATGGCGCTTGATTTTACTTTATGTTTCGCGGCTATTTTCCAGAGGGAGTCGCCGGACGCTACCGTATATTTTGTTCCATTTCCAGCTGAAACAGTCTCTGTCTTTCTGGAGTGGTTTGCCTTTTTTGAAGGGGCTTTCGCCTTTGATGACGATACGGCTGGCGCTTTGGCCTGATAGCCTGCTACACCGCCGGGAGGTATTGTGAGAGTCTGGCCGACCCTGAGTACCGATTTTGCATTAAGCTTGTTCTGTGCGGCAAGCTCTCCAGTGCCCACGCCGAACTTGCGGGCTATTTTCCAGAGAGAGTCACCGTTTTCAACTTTGTAGGTCATGAGTTTTTCTTCTACGGACACAACCGTTTCAGCTGGAGTCGCGGTTTCGGTAACCGCAGGCTTTACCGGCTCTTCAATTACTATCGTTTCTTCGGCTATGACCTCTTCCTTCGGCGCAACAGCGGCAGGCTGTCCTGCTCCTCTAGGATCCGTGACATATCTTCTTGGTTTGAGGGCATCCGGGGACTTGCACCCGCCTGAGACCGTTATGATTGAAATCAGCAGCAGATGCAGAAACGCAACCCCCGCGAGAATCGCAGTTATTCTTGTTTTCACTTTCTCATACCTCCTCTACCGGGTTCCCCCGTGATTATTTTTTAATATATAAATATAAAAAGAAACGCTTAAAATTCAAAAAGAATATCTATAAAATAACAATAAATTCGTTATAAGATAAGCGTGAGTTTTATTTTTTCAATGGAAGGATTGAAAGAACCCTTTGTATTTTTAGGTCCCAGTAACCCCATTCGTGATTGCCGGGAGCCTCGTCATAGATGAAATCGGCCTTGAGTCCTTCGAGATGCTTCTTGAATTTCTGGTTGCTGCCGCACAGATAGTCTTCAGTGCCGCAACTCATAAACAGAGCTGGCGCCTGCTTTTTTGACTTGAAAAGTTTTTCCGCGAGGTGGAAAAAATCATTGTCGGAGCCGGGAACTTTCTTTTCCGGTCCGAAAATGCCCGTAAGCTCGTCTTTTATCGGGGGGCTGGCCTTGAAAAATTCGGGAATATCGAGTGCCCCGGAGAGACTTGCCGCGAAACTGAAATTTTCCGGCTTGCGGAATGCGAGCTTAAACGCGCCGTAGCCGCCCATTGACAGACCGGCGACAAAATTGTCCTCGCGTTTTTCCGAAAGCGGAAAGAATGAGCGTGCGATTGCGGGAAGTTCCTCGCTGATGAATGTCCAATACTTGGACCCGCTGGCCATGTCGGTATAAAAACTTCTTCCTGCGCAAGGCATTACGACTGCGAGGCCGAGCGGCGCGGCGTATCTTTCGATGGAAGTCCTTCTGCCCCATATTGTTTGGTCGTCAGACATTCCGTGGAGAAGGTAGAGTACCGGGAATTTTCCCTTTGAGGACTTTCCCTTCATTCCTATCTGGGAACTTGTCTGCTGTGGCAGGATCACGTTCATTGATGTTGCGAGTTTCAACGATTCCGAGTGGAATTTACATTCGATGAAAGCCATTTTTTAGCTCCGTAAGAAATTTGTTTATAAAGACTTATGGAATAATCCGCTTTTCCATTCCTGCTCCTGGAAGTTTTCGATTTCGCGGAGCCCGGCTTCGGTAAAGGCATTTTTTACATTGTCATATTCGGTAGCGAGTATACCGGCGAGGATGATATGCCCGGAAGGTTTCAGCATCGCAAGCAGCGTGTCTCTGTTGCGTATCAGTATGCCGGATAGGATGTTGGCCGCTATGACGTCATATCCTTCCTGCGCGGGAGCGAACTCTTCGAGCGAGGCTGTCTCTAGTCTTATCTGATTCATATCAATATTGTTTATTTCGAAATTCTCTTTTGCTATTTCTGTAGCGTCGGGATCAATGTCGAAAGCTGATATCTTGTTGAATCCCAACTTTTTAGCAGCGATGGCGAGAATTCCTGAACCGCAGCCTGCATCGAGGAATGACGCATCTGCCGTCTTTGCGCTAAGGATATCTATCATTCTGAGACAGAAAAATGTTGTCGGGTGCTGGCCTGTCCCGAAGCTCATTCCGGGGTCAAGGACGACAACGGCCTCACCGGCGGAGGGTGTGTAGTCTATCCATGACGGCTTGATGATGAGTTTTTCTGAGACGTGTCTGAGCTTGAAATGTTTTTTCCACACCTCAGCCCAATCCTCTTTGTCTATTGTGACGAGTTCGAAATTGCCGATTCCCGCGCCGCAGTCGTTCCAGTCGGAGGCGTGCTTTTCAAGCTCGTCCATTACGGAGACGGCGTCTTTTTCAGTTGCGCAGTAGACCGTGTGGATATTGAGTTTTTCCAAACGGCTTTCCCAAGTGCTGAAGTCAAACTCCATGGCAGAAAGGAACTCGGCGGCAATACCCGGATCGTCCGAGGAATCGGTCATTTTACAGCAGTATATTTTTTCCTGCATTGACGGGCTCAGATCATGCCCGATTTGCGGGCGTAATTGAAGATACCGCCGCTTTCGATGACATCCTTGACTCCACCTAGATCATTGAAGCTAAAGGACTTGCCGGTTGTCATATTCTTTACCGTTTTAGTCGAGAGGGATATTTCGGCCTCATCACCTGTCTTGAAGGCTTTTGCCAGTTCTTCTGCTGTTTCAACCGGATATACTTCGCCGGTCGCTATGCAGTTGCGGAAGAATATGCGTGCGAACGAGTTGGCTATTACGGCCTTACAGCCCGCTGCTCCGAGACTTATCGGGGCGTGCTCGCGGCTAGAGCCGCATCCGAAGTTTTTAGTGCCCACGATGATGGGGTATTCGGTTGTTACACTGTCTGCGGCGATGTAGCGAGTCTTGTAGCTGTCGGGCAGTCCGCAGAGTGCGTAGCTGCCGAGCTTTTTGTACTCGTCGGGAATAGTCGGGACGAGATTGAGATACTGAGCGGGTATGATCTGGTCGGTATCAATATTGTCGCCGACAACGAATACTTTGCCTTTTATTATGTCCTGGGCCATTTTTGCAACTCCTTGAAAATTAGAGGTAATCCCTCGGGTCTGCGAGTCTGCCGGCTACGGCTGACGCCGCAGCGGTGTAGGGCGACGCGAGAATGGTTTTAGAATTCTTCGATCCCATTCTTCCGGGGAAGTTTCTGTTTGTTGTGCTCACGCATATTTCGCTGTTATTGCATCTTCCGTAGGTATCTACGGGGCCGCCGAGGCATGCCGCGCATGAGGGCGGGGCCTGTTCGACGCATCCGGCATCGATGAATATCTGCGAAAGCGTGCGTCCATCTATTTTTTCGGTACTGAGCGCGTTTTCAACTTCGACGGTCGCGGGGACGATGTAGGTCGGAATTTTGACCTTGTTGTCCTTCAATATTTCCGCAGCGTAGATGAAGTCGGTTATTTTTCCGCCCGTGCAGCTTCCGATGTATGCGCGGTCGAGCTTCTTGTCGCCGATGTCCCTTATTTTAGAGACATTGTCGGGTGAAAACGGCATTGCCGCAACCGGTTCAAGTTTCGAAGCGTCGTATTTATGGATTGCCATGTATTTAGCGTCCGGTGAGCTGTGGAAGCACTGGAACGGCTTGTTGGTGCGGCCCTTGACGAATGAGAGAGTCTTTTCGTCCGGCGCGATGATTCCGTTTTTGCCGCCCGCTTCGATGGCCATATTGCAGATGGTCATGCGCTCGTCCATTGAGAGAGAGTCGATTGTGGAGCCTGCGAATTCCATTGCGCAGTAAGTTGCGCCGTCGACTCCCAGATCGCCTATTATCTTGAGAATGATGTCTTTAGCGAGTACGCCCTTCGGCAATTTCCCGTCGATGATGAATTTGATTGATGACGGGACTTTAATGAGGAGCTTGCCTGTTCCCATTACGAAGCCCGCATCGGTATTACCGATTCCGGTCGCAAATTCGCCGAACGCGCCGTGTGTGCAAGTGTGAGAGTCCGTGCCGAAGAGGACTTCGCCCGGGCGGCAGTGTCCTTTTTCGGGAAGGGTAACATGACATACGCCGGAATAGCTTTCGGTGCCGGGGTCATAGAAGTACGGGAGTTTCTGTTCCTTGACGAAGTCCCTGAGTACGTCGATATTCCTGAGACACTTCTCATCGCTTGTAAAGATGTAGTGGTCGGGGATGATGACCACTTTTTCGCGGTCCCATACTTTGGCATCGTTACCGAATTCGCGTTTAAAAACTCCGATTGTGCCGGGTCCGCATACGTCGTGAGTCATTAGGATATCGGCGCTGACCCATATATTTTCACCGGGATCGCATTTTTTTTTGCCTGACGCGTGTGCCAGGATGTGTTCTGTGATTGTCATACTCATTTTTAATCTCCGCAAATTATAAGAATCAGCTAATTTAACAGCTTATCCGGAATCCGCAAATCAAAAGTCATCTCATCGGAAAACTTTATCCCCTGTTGGTGAAGTCGCAGGCTTTCATGGCGGTTCTGGTTTTTTCGAAGCTCAACAATCTCACGGACATCACGATGGATGCGCGTTACGCTACTATGCTTGGCTATACGCAGGAAGAGCTTGAGAAAAACTTCGAAGAATATATTGATCATGTCTGCAAGGAACAGAATCTCGACAAAAGAGAATTTCTCGACAAGCTGAAGCTATGGTACAACGGATATCGATTCGAAGAAAATGCGGAAACTGTTTACAATCCTGTCTCGGTCGGAAAGTTCTTTGAGTCTGGAGGCAAGTTCAAAAACTACTGGTTCGAAACGGGAACGCCTTCGTTTCTTCTGAAACTGGCAAAGCAGCAGCAGTTTGAATTTGAAGAAAAACTTTCAAACCCTGTTGGCGAATTGGCTTTTTCTTCCTATGAAATTGATAAACTCAAACCATTGGCACTGTTGGTGCAGACTGGTTATTTAACCATACGCGATACCGTGACGGAAGACCAAATATTGTTTTACTATTTAGGCTTTCCCAACCGCGAGGTAGAAGCGGCGTTTGAGGCGTATCTGCTTGACGAATATGCGAATGTCGATAAGGAAAACGTAGAATATTACGCAACGGAAATTGTGAAGATGCTGAAAAA
>Ga0209417_1006168_pt1 | contig 12519 bp, 12 predicted proteins | sample RifGroF2_FD_184002 | JGI IMG/M metagenome (GOLD analysis project Ga0209417, IMG submission 184002) | Groundwater microbial communities from Rifle, Colorado, USA - Groundwater F2 (SPAdes) (version 2) | ecosystem: Environmental > Aquatic > Deep subsurface > Groundwater | place: Rifle, Colorado... | reverse complement strand
CCCGCCTCGCTAACAACAGAAGACAACACGTGCGCGAAGCGCACACAAAACCGCCTTTGACGTTCCTTCCCCTGTGCGCCGCCGAGTAGCGCAGGACGACCGGGAGCAGTCCGACGAATATGTTTGAGCACGTGACCGCGCAGCGGGTCGTGCGAGTTTATGAGGAGGCCCGGTCGTTCGAGCAACGCAGGGAACCCACGAAGTGGGCGGCGCACCGGGGGCGCCTTCTTTGGGTTACCTTTCTTGGCAAGACAAGAAAGGTAACTTGCTGCCGGGCAACCCCCGGCGGTTTTTGAAGGATATGACTACGCTCATTTACGCCTGCTACTTACCGGTATCAGCAACGCAAAGGTTCTCAAATCTGATTGGATTCCCAACGTACACCTCCCCTTGCGAGCCGCCTTCCAGGCTTTTCACATCCCCGCCCGGCCCCAGCAAAAAAGGGATTCTTTCAGGACGATTGGATGAAAAGAACAATAGAAGCACAAATTGCTTCCCGCTCTCAAAGGTCAGAAACACCTTTTCTGAATGCCGATATAGGGATGTATGAATTGCAGGATGGTAAGCTCGTAGCGACTCGCTCCATTTCTCAATCGCGCCTTGCATAATGCGCTTGTCGCAATCCAGTCCCGGATTTGCGTTAAGCCCAGATTTTTCGACCCTTACCAACTTATCCTGGCGCAAAGCCGTGACAAATCTGGTGCTTTCATAACCCCTGGTAGTACAGGACTGGATTGCAAAAAGAAGGAGCAGGAAAACAATCGAGCGCATTTATGTCGCCACAAGATTGGAGGTCAATTACTTCAACCCCAACACATCCTGCATGTCATACAACCCAGCCTTGTTGGCCTTGAGGAAGCGTGCGGCGCGCAATGCACCAATCGCAAAGGTTGCGCGGCTGCTGGCTTTGTGCGTGATCTCGATGCGCTCACCGATACCCGCGTAGAGCACGGTATGATCGCCGACGATATCGCCGCCGCGCACAGTGGCAAAACCTATCGTGGAAGGATCGCGTTCGCCGGTAACACCTTCGCGTCCGTACACGGCACATTTCTCCAGGTCGCGGCCCAGCGTGCGGGCGATGACTTCACCCAAGCCCAGCGCGGTGCCGGAGGGGGCATCCACCTTGTGGCGGTGGTGCGCTTCGATGATCTCGATGTCGTAGCCTTTATCCAGCACGCGCGAGGCGGTTTCGAGCAGCTTGAACAGCAGATTCACGCCCACGCTCATGTTTGGGGCGAAGACGATGCCGATGTCCTGTGCGCCCGCGCCGAGTTGCGCTTTCTCCTGCGCATTCATTCCGGTGGTACCGACCACCATGTTCACGCCGAGCTTGCGGCAGACTTCGAGGTGACGCAGGGTGCCTTCGGGGCGGGTGAAATCGATGAGCACGTCGGCGCCCTTGAGTGCGGTCTCCATGTCGGCGGTGATCTTCACGCCATCGGCGACCACGTTGCACAGCAGCGGGCTGCCTGCATGTTCCAGCGCGGCATGCAGCACGAGGTCGTCGGCCTGCGCGACGCAGTCCAGTAGCACCTTGCCCATGCGTCCGCCGCTACCGGCGATGGCGACTTTAACCTTTGCCATTGCTCTTCTCCTGAGTGTCCGGGCCGGCGGGCTTCAGCGGCGTGGCATCGTCGATGCGCGACAGCTTGTCATTCTTGAAATACAGCGTGAGGCGCTGGTTCTCCACGACCTTGCCTTGCTGTTCCAGGCTGTAGACATAATCCCAGCGGTTGGCATGGTAGGGATCGCTGATGAGCGGCGCACCGAGCGCGGCCTTGACCTGCGATTGCGTCATGCCGACCTTGATCTTGGCGCGCATGTCCTGGGTGATGAGGTTGCCCTGCCTGATCTCGACCTTGTAAGGCGTGAAGGTGGGCGCTCTGGCGTTGCAGGCAGCGAGCAATACTGTAAAACAGAGGATCAGAATACGCATTTGGATTAGGTTCTCACAAGACAGGCGGCATGATACCTCAAGCCGGGGTGCCCAACAGTTCGGCGGCATGTTTGAGCGTGGTTTCGGTGATCTTGACGCCGCCCAGCATGCGCGCGATCTCCTCGATGCGCTCGTCCTTATTCAGGACGCGGATATTGCTCAGGGTCTTGCCCGCGTGGGCGGCCTTGCTCACCTGCCACTGCGCGTCGGCCTGCGCGGCGACCTGCGGCAGGTGGGTGACGCACATCACCTGATGGCGTTTGCCCAGTTGCTTGAGCAGGCTGCCAACGATCTCGGCCACGCGCCCGCCGATGCCGCTGTCCACTTCGTCGAAGATCAGCGTCGGCACGGTGGCGGCGCGGCTGGCGGCGACCTGGATGGCCAGGCTGATGCGCGACAGTTCGCCGCCGGAGGCGACCTTGGCCAGGTTGCGCAGCGGCGTGCCCTGGTTGGCCGCCACCTGGAACTCGACCATCTCCAGACCGTGCGCATTGCCTTCGTTCAAGTGCAGCAAGGCGACGGAGAACTTGCCGCCCTGCATCGCCAGCGTCTGCATGGCGGCAGTGATCTCTGTAGACAAGGTATCCGCCGCCGTGATGCGCGCTTCGCTCAATTTCATCGCGGCTTTCAGATAGGCGCCGCGTGCGGCTTCATCCTGTTTGGCCAGTTCGTCCAGATCGGCGCTGCCGCCGAGTTCGTCCAGCCGAGCGACGATGCCCGCAAGCGTTTCCGGCAACTGCTCCGGCGTGACGCGGTATTTGCGCGCGGCCGCCATCACGTCGGCGATGCGTTGTTCCTGCTGCTGCAGTTGCTGCGGATCGGTATCCAGTCTTTCCTGATAGTGGCGCAGCGCGTACACCGCTTCCTGCAGTTCGTTCTGCGCGCTCTCCAGCATGGTCAGCGTGTCCTGCAATCCGGCATCGAATTCCAGCCCGCTACGCAAGCGAGTCACCAGCGCGTTGAGCTGCGCCAGACAGGCGGTGTCGGCCTCGCTCAGCACGTCCACGCCGAACTGCGCCGTCTCCAGCAGGCTGGCTGCATGACCGAGGCGAGAGTGGTCGGCCTGCAATGATGTCCAGTCGTTCACGCTGAAGTTCAATGTCTCCAGTTCGCGGCGCTGGAACGACAACAACTCGCGCTCGGCGGCTACTGCTTCGGCGTTCTGCTCCAGTTGCTGGCGGCGGCGATGCAGTGTCTGCCAGGCCTTGAAAGCGTTTGCGACCTCTTCCGCCTGTTTGCCCAGACCGGCATGACTGTCGAGCAGGTCGCGTTGCGAGTCGGCGCGCAACAGTGACTGGTGCGCGTGCTGGCCGTGGATGTCGAGCAGCATCTCGCCCGCTTCGCGCATCTGCTGCAGCGTGGCGCTGCGCCCGTTGATGAAACCGCGCGAGCGCCCCATCGCGTCCAGCGTGCGGCGCAGCAGGCAGATGCCTTCGTCGCCTTCCAGCTCCTGTTCGCGCAGCCAGCTCTGCAATGGCGGCATGGCGGAGATATCGAACTCGGCACCGATCTCGGCCTTCTCGCAACCGGCGCGCACCATGCCGGCATCGCCGCGTTCGCCGAGAGCCAGCGACAGCGCGTCAATCAGGATGGATTTGCCCGCGCCGGTCTCGCCGGTGAGCGCAGTGAAGCCGGAAGAGAAGTCGAGTTCGAGACTGTCGACGATGACGAAGTCGCGGATGGTAAGGTTTATTAACATTTAGAGCGGTTGGTTCCAGAGCAGTTTTTCGCGCAGGGTATGGTAGTAGCTATGCCCCCTCGGATGCAGCAGGCACACCGGCTCGATATAACGCGAGATCGAGACCTTGTCGTCGCGGAGCAGATCGAAGTGGGTGTGGCCGTCGAAGCGCACACGCGCCTCATCGGCGCGGTGCATGAGTATTTCCAGTTGCGCATCGCCCTTCACCACGATGGGGCGGTTGCTCAGGTTATGCGGGGCGACCGGCACCAGCACGATGGCTTCCAGCGCCGGGTGCAGGATGGGGCCACCCGCCGACAAGGAGTAGGCCGTGGATCCGGTCGGCGTGGACACGATGAGGCCGTCGGCACGCTGGTTGGACAGGTATTCGCCATCGATGAGGACTTCGCACTCGATCATGCTGCTGTTGTTGCCGCGATGGATGACCACATCGTTGAATGCCAGCGAATCGAATATCTGTTTGCCGTCGCGCGAGATGGCCGCGCTCAGCAGCATGCGATTTTCGGTAATGTAATCGCCGCGCAGCATGTTGGAGATGGTGCGCTGCATGGTCTCGATGGAGATGTCGGTGAGGAAGCCCAGTCGCCCCTGGTTGACGCCGATCAGCGGAATCTTGAACGGCGCCAGCGTGCGCGCGACATTCAGCAGCGTACCGTCGCCGCCCAGCACGATGGCCAGGTCGACTTTGCCGCCCATCTCGGCCAGTGCGATCTCGGGGTAGCTATGATGCTTGAGATGGGAGCCGGTAAGATTGTCCACCACCACGGTCAAGCCCATGCCTGCCAGGAAATCGGCCAATTTGAGCAAAGGCTCGGCGATCTCCAGCGACTTATACTTGCCGATCAGGGCAATGGTTTTAAAGGTCGAGTCCATAGTGCGCGATTAAACCATATCGGCCGTACAGCCGCCACGCGCATTCAAGTCGACCGTTCATGGCGCCAGATGGGTTGGTGATAGAATCCCCGGTCATGTTGAACGACCGCGCACAGATACTCCTGAAGACCCTGGTGGAACGCTATATCAGCGACGGCCAACCGGTGGGTTCGCGTGCGCTGCAGCAATTCTCCGGCTTGGAAGTCAGCCCGGCCACCATCCGCAACACGATGGCCGACCTGGAAGCCATGGGTCTGGTCTCCAGCCCGCACACTTCCGCCGGACGCGTCCCCACCGCGCTGGGTTACCGGCTGTTCATCGACACATTGATGGTGGTGCAGCCGCTGTCCGAAGCGCGCGTGCAACGGCTGGAAAGCCAGCTGCAGCCGGACAACCCCAGCCGACTGTTGACGCAGGCCTCCAATGTCCTTTCCGAACTCACCCATTTTGCCGGAGTGGTCGCCACGCCCAAGCGCGCCAGCATCACCGTGCGCCAGATTGAATTCCTGCGTCTGTCCGAGAAACGCGTGCTGCTCATCATCGTGATGCCGGACGGTGAGGTGGAGAACCGTGTGCTGGTGACGCACAAGGACTACAGCCAGCCGCAGCTCACCGAGGCGGGCAACTTCCTCAGCCAGCATTACGCCAACCTCGCCTTCGGCGACATCCACCAGCGCGTGCAGAACGAACTGCGCCAGCTGCAGCACGACATGACCGCGCTGATGAGCGCGGCGATGGCCGCCAGTGACGAGGCCATCGCGCGCAAGAGCGAGGACTACGTCATCAGCGGCGAACGCAACCTGCTGCATAGCAACGACCTCGCCGCCAACATGAACCAGTTGCGCAACCTGTTCAACGTGTTCGAGCAGAAGACCGAACTGCTGCAACTGCTGGACGCGGGCCGCCACGCGCAGGGCGTGCATATCTTCGTCGGCAACGAATCGGGTTTGGCCGGATTGGACGAGTGCAGCGTGGTCAGCGCCCCCTACACCGCCGACGGCCAGATCGTCGGCACACTCGCCGTGGTCGGGCCGAAACGCATGGACTATGAGCGCGTGGTGCCCATCGTGGATATCACCGCAAAACTGCTGAGCAACGCGCTCTCACAACACTGAACCGACGATGAGCTACCAGACCGAACCCACCCACACCCACGGCACACCCGAAAAGACCGGCATCCTGCTGGTCAACCTCGGCACACCGGACGCCCCCACGCCGCAGGCGGTGCGACGCTACCTCAAGGAATTCCTCGGCGACCCGCGCGTGGTGGAGATACCGCGCGCCGTCTGGTGGCTGATCCTCAACGGCATCATCCTCAACACCCGCCCGAAGAAGTCGGCCGCGAAATACGCCGCAGTGTGGATGCAGGAAGGTTCGCCGCTGCGCGTGCACACCGAACGGCAGGCCAGCCTGCTGCAGGGTTATCTGGGCGAACGCACGAAAGCGCCGTTCGTGGTCGACTACGCCATGCGCTACGGCAACCCGTCGATAGCGGGCGTGCTGCGCAAGCTGAAAGAACAGAACTGCCAGCGCATCCTGGTCGTGCCGCTGTATCCGCAATATGCGGCCAGCACCACCGCCACTGTGAACGATATCGTGTTCGGCGAATTGCAGCAGATGCGCAACATGCCCGCCCTGCGCAACATCAAGCATTTCCATGATTATCCCGGCTACATCAAGGCGCTGGCGAGCAACATCAACGACTACTGGGTGAAGAACGGCCGACCGGAAAGACTGCTGATGAGTTTCCACGGTCTGCCGCAATACACGCTGGAAAAGGGCGACCCCTACCATTGCGAGTGCATGAAGAGTGGACGCCTGCTGGCAGAGGAGCTGGGACTACAGCCCGAACAATATGCCATCAGCTTCCAGTCGCGTTTCGGCAAGGCGGCCTGGCTGCAGCCCTACACCACCGCTACGCTCAAGCAGTGGGGCAAACAGAAGATCAAACGCGTGGATGTGGTCTGCCCCGGCTTCGTCTCCGATTGTCTGGAGACGCTGGAAGAGATCGCCATGGAAGGCCGCGAGGATTTCCTGCATGCGGGCGGCGGCGAGTACCACTACATCCCCTGCCTCAACGAACGCAACGACTGGATGCTCGCGCTGACCGATCTGGTGATGGACAATCTGCAGGGTTGGCTACAGGCAGCGGATGCATCAGGACTAGAGCAAGGACGTTTGCGCGCCCTGGCTGCCGGCGCGAAGAGATGATCGTCCTCACCCACTGACGCCGGAGCCAGCCACATGTTCCTGGGACATTTCGGTATCGCCTTCGGCGCCAAAGCCGCCGCTCCCAAAGTATCGCTCGGTACGCTGATGCTGGCCGCGCAGTTCATTGACCTGATCTGGCCAACGCTGGTGTTGCTGGGTATCGAGCGGGTCAACATCATCGGCAACGGCACGCGTTACCCGCCGCTGGATTTCGTCTACTACCCCTATTCGCACAGCCTGCTCATGGTGGTTGGCTGGGCCGTGCTGGTCGGCGCGGCTTATTACGCCGTGCGCAACAGCCGCACCGGCGCGGTGGTATTGGGTCTGGCCGTCGTCAGCCACTGGCTGCTGGACCTGGTGGTGCATTACCCGGATCTGCCGCTCTATCCCGGCAACGACCTGCTGCTGGGATTCAAGCTCTGGTCATCGTTCACGCTCTCGCTGCTGCTGGAATTGGCGATCTTCGCCGTCGGGGTGTGGCTGTATCTGCGCAATACGCGGGCCAACGATGCGACCGGACGCTGGGCACCGTGGTCACTGATCGCCATGTTGCTCATCATCCAGATCGGCAACGCCTTCGGTGCACCGCCACCCAGCGTGGCCGCCATCGGCTGGATGGGACAGGCACAGTGGCTGCTGGTCGTCTGGGGCTACTGGGTAGACCACCACCGCCATCCTGCAAGCCAATAAGCCGCTTCAGGAATAGAACTTGTAGTTGTTGCGGCCACTTTCCTTGGCGCGGTACATCGCGTCGTCCGCATGTTTGATCAGCGTCTCGTCGTCCCCGGCATCGTCCGGACAGATGCTGATGCCGATGCTGAAGGTGATGACCAGTTCATGCTGACCGAGCTGGTGCGGCTCGGACATCGCGGCGGTGATTTTGTGCGCGACCTTGTCGGCATCTTCCGCCCCGCCCACTTCCGCCAGCAGGATCATGAACTCGTCACCGCCCTGACGGCAGAGAGTGTCGGATTCGCGCACGCAGGACTTCAGCCGTTTGGCAACGGATTGCAGCAGCATGTCGCCGACCAGATGGCCCAGCGTGTCGTTGACGGTCTTGAACTTGTCCAGATCGAGGAACAGCAGCGCGCTCTTCTTGTTGTGGCGCGCGCCGTTGAGCAGCGCGTGTTTCAACCGGTCCGAGAACAGGGCGCGGTTGGGCAAGTGTGTCAACGAATCGTAGTGCGCCAGATGCTCGATATGCGCCTCGGCTTCCTTGCGCTTGGTGATGTCGGAAAACAGCGCGATATAGTTGATGATCTCGTTATTGGCGTTCTTCACCGTGCCGATGGACAGCCATTCCGGATAGATCTCGCCGTTCTTGCGCCGGTTCCATATCTCGCCCTGCCACAAACCGGTCTCGTTGATGGACCGCCACATCGCCTGATAGAACTTCTCATCCTGGCGTCCGGAACGCAGGATGTTCGGATTCTTGCCGATGACCTCTTCCTCGACATATTGGGTGATCGCATAGAAGGCCGGATTCACCGCAATGATCTTCAGCTGCGCATCTGTGATGACGATCGCTTCGCCGCTGTTGTCGAACATCTTGACGAACAGTTGCAGGCGCTCGTTGGCGTGTTCCAGTTTCTCCACCAGCAGGTTGAAGTTGGTCGCCATCTCGCCAACATCCGGATTGTTCGGGTCGACATCGGCACGTTTGGACAGGTTCATGTCGCGCTGTATCTCGGCCATCGCATTCTGGAGATTGCGGATGGGGCGGGTGATGTTGCGCACGACTACCATGCGCACGAACAGCGTGATGATGACCAGCAACACCAACTGCACCGCGATATGACCGATCCACAGCCAGTCCTCTGTCTCGGCGAGCTGCCCGTACTCCTCGGACAGGTCGATGGTCACGCTGGCCGCGCCGTTCACGCTACCCGCGGAGGTGATATGACATAGCAGGCAGTTGGTGCCGCGAAAGTTCTCTTTGGCGATGAAGGGGACCACCACACGCAGCGCCGGGCGCCCGTTCGGTCCGGCCACTTCGCGGAACAGGGTCTTGCCGGTACTCAACACTTCGCGATCCATCTCGTCCTGCGGCGCTTCTTCCGGCAGGCCGGGGCCGAACTGCTCGACCACCGCGCGGCCGCGCACGATGCGCAACTCGACGATGCCGCGCGACTGTGACATCTTGCTCAGCAGGAGCTTGCGGTTCTCGGGGTCGGAGATCTGACCGGTGAGCATCAGCATGTTCATGCCGTTGATGAGGCCGTTGGCGGTCTCTTCGGCACGCACCTCGGCCGCGCGGTCGATCTGATCGTCGAAGCGAATCAGCAACCATTCCATGAGGAGGAAGAACAGGATGATCAGCGTACCCTGGATCAGGAGATGCAGTTTTTCCTGCACGCCGATAGAGTGCCAACTGCGCGTGAAGACTTTCATCGCTCCTCCCTGTCCGTGCAAGCGATGCCTGCCGGATTTTTATAGTTTGATGAAGTGCTCGCGGTAATGCTTCATCTCGGCGATGGACTCGTAGATGTCCGCCAGCGCCTCGTGCTTGCCGTGTTTCTTGATGCCGTTCGCCACTTCCGGTTTCCAGCGCTTCGCCAGCTCCTTGAGCGTGCTCACGTCCAGATTACGGTAGTGGAAATAGTCTTCCAGCTTGGGCATCCAGCGTGCCAGAAAACGGCGATCCTGGCAGATGGAGTTGCCGCACATCGGCGAGGTGCGCGTCGGCACGTACTCCTTGAGGAACTCCAGCATCTGCGCCTCCACCATCGCGTCGTCCAGCGTCGAGGCCTTGACCTTGTCGATGAGACCGGATTTGCCGTGGGTGGATTTGTTCCAGTTGTCCATGCCGTCGAGCACGTTATCCGGCTGGTGCACCACCAGTACAGGCGCTTCTGCAACGGTGTTGAGATCGCCGTCGGTGACCACCAGCGCGACTTCGATGATGCGATCCGTGTCGGGTAAAAGCCCCGTCATCTCCATGTCTATCCAGACTAGGTTGTTTTGGTTTTGTGCCATAATCCATCGCAGTTCTTATTAATAGTGTGGCGCATTGTCGCACAGCCTGCCGCCCTATCCAACGACTATGACCAGCTCCCAATTCACCGCGCTTTTCGTCTCCGCCCTGCTTACCAACACCGTCGTCAAACTCTGGCTGGCCTGGCGCCAGCTCGACCATGTCGCCTCACACCGTGCCGAGGTACCCGCCGCCTTTCGCGAAAAGATAGACCTGGCCGCACACCAGAAAGCCGCCGATTACACTCGTGCACTGGTGCGCTTCGGCAGCGTCTCGGTGCTGTTCGACACCATCCTGCTGCTGGGCTTCACCGTGGGCGGCGGCATCCAGTGGCTCAGCGACTGGACCGGACTGCTCTCCGGCAACATCCTGCTGCAGGGAGCCGCCGTGATCGTATCGGTACTGATATTGCAATCGCTGCTGGAGATGCCGTTCGATCTCTACCGCACCTTCAATCTCGAAGCGCGTTTCGGCTTCAACAAGATGACCCTCAAGCTCTACCTCATCGACGGTCTGAAAGGACTGCTGCTGGGCGCCGTATTCGGCCTGCCGCTGTTGTTCGGGGTGCTGTGGCTGATGGAGAAGATGGGCGAGCTTTGGTGGCTGTATGTGTGGGCAGTCTGGGTGACCTTCAATCTGCTCATGCTGTTCATCTACCCCAGCTTCATCGCGCCGCTGTTCAACAAGTTCGAGCCTCTGCAGGACGAGGCGCAGAAATCGCGCATCGAAGCACTGCTGGCCAAGTGCGGCTTCGCCGCCAGCGGCCTGTTCGTGATGGACGGCAGCAAACGCAGCACGCACGGCAACGCCTACTTCACCGGCTTCGGCAAGACCAAGCGCATCGTGTTCTTCGACACGCTGCTGGCGCGGCTGACACCGAATGAGGTCGACGCCGTGCTGGCGCACGAACTGGGACACTTCAAGCATCGCCATGTACTGAAGCGCATCGCACTGACCTTCGCCGTCAGCCTCGGTTTCCTGTGGCTCCTGGCTCAACTGCTGCATGCCGACTGGTTCTTCCACGGCCTTGGCGTCACGTCGCAGACAACCGCCCTGGCCCTGCTGCTGTTCTTCATGGCATTGCCGGTGTTCACCTTCCTGCTGCACCCTGTCGCTTCCGCCTATTCGCGCAAACACGAATTCGAGGCCGACGCCTACGCCGCACAACACACCAACGCCAAAGACCTTGCCAGCGCGCTGGTCAAACTGTATCAGGACAACGCCAAGACACTGACCCCCGATCCGGTGTACGCTAGCTTCTACGAGTCTCACCCGCCCGCGCCGATACGTATCGCGCATCTACAAAGAACAGGAGAATCCAAATGAAGAAATATCTCTTTCTTATCTTGCTCGCCGCCGCCACCGCCCACGCCGACCCCTTCGCCAAGGGCAATGCCGCGAACGGCCAGAAACTGATCGTGAAGTACGACTGCGAGAGCTGCCACAAGGGCAAGATGGGCGGCGACGGCACGGCCATCTACACCCGTATGGAACGCCGCGTGACCAGCGCCGACATCCTCATCGACCGCATGGAACAATGCTCCGGCGCCATCGGCAAACAGCTCAGCGAGCAGGAGAAGCTGGATCTTGCCGCGCACCTGAACCAGACCTACTACCATTTCAAGTGAGGCGACCATGACTTTCGTCTGCGACCTGAGCAACAAGAACTGCAAACCCTGCGAGGGCGGCGTGCCGCCGCTGACCGAGAGTAAAGCGCGTGCGCTGCTCACGGAGCTGAACTCCTGGGAGATGAACAACAACGCCATCAGCAAGACTTTCGAGTTCAAGGACTACTATCAGGTGCTGGCCTTCGTCAACGCGGTGGCCTGGATGACGCACCGCGAGGACCACCACCCCGACATGGCTGTGAGCTATAACAAATGCCGCGTGGAATATTCCACCCATGCCATCGGCGGTTTGTCCGAGAACGACTTCATCTGCGCCGCGAAAGTGGATGCCCTGTTCAAGCTTTGAGCGAAAAACTGCAAGGCCAAGTCATCGCCGCCTACGGCCGCCACTATCTGGCGGAACTGCCGGGCGGCGAGATTCTTGAATGCGTGCCGCGCGGCAAGAAGAGCGATGTCGCCTGCGGTGACGTGGTGCACATAGAACGCACCAGCGCCGACCAGGCCGTCATCGACAGCATCGCCCCGCGTTCCACGCTGCTGTATCGCTCCGATGCCTACAAGCAGAAGATCATCGCAGCCAACGTCTCCCAGATCATCGTCGTCGTTGCCACCGAGCCCTCCTTCAACGATGAACTGCTGGCACGTTGCCTGATCGCCGCGCACGACCAAAAGCTAGATACCCTCATCGTGTTGAACAAATGCGACCTGCCGCAGATCGCGGCGGCCCGCGCGCAACTCGAACCTTATGGAAAGATCGGCTACCGCGTGCTGGAACTCTCCGCCAAACAGGACGTGGCCCCGCTATTGCCTTATCTGCAAGGCCACACCAGCGTGCTCGTCGGCCAATCCGGCATGGGCAAATCCACCCTCATCAACGCCCTCATCCCCGAAGCACAAGCCGCCACACGCGAGATATCGACCGTGCTCGATTCCGGCAAACACACCACCACCCACGCAAGGCTTTATCACCTCAACGCCGACAGCGACCTTATCGACTGCCCCGGCGTGCAACTATTCGGACTACATCATCTGGATTTTGCCGCGATAGAAAGAAGCTTCCCCGAATTCCTGCCCCACTTGGGAAATTGCCGCTTCGCCAATTGCAGCCACTCGCACGAGCCCGACTGTGCGATACGCAAAGCGACTGCGGAGGGGAAGATCGATGAGCGGAGACTACGGCTGGTTCAGCAGATTG
>Ga0209417_1006166_pt1 | contig 12529 bp, 14 predicted proteins | sample RifGroF2_FD_184002 | JGI IMG/M metagenome (GOLD analysis project Ga0209417, IMG submission 184002) | Groundwater microbial communities from Rifle, Colorado, USA - Groundwater F2 (SPAdes) (version 2) | ecosystem: Environmental > Aquatic > Deep subsurface > Groundwater | place: Rifle, Colorado... | reverse complement strand
CTGTGATCGCGGCACCATTGGTCGGAGTTCGGTCGCTAAGAGTAACGCCCGCCGAGGCGTATGCGCTGGGGTTTGTCAACGCGTCGAACTCAAGCACCTCGCTTGTGATGGTAAAGGTTGTCTCCGAATTGCCCGCCCGAACGGCAAATTCAATACCAACTTCCGGATCCTCGTCGAGACGGATCGCCAAGCCCTCGATAGCGGCATCGTCAAACAAGACAATATCTTGATCGACCAGACTGACCCTCTGAAGGCCCTCACCGGTTATTTCAGCAGCAAAATTTCGGCTTGCCGTATTCGTCCCATCCGACGCGGAAATTGTGATACCGACCAGGCAGGCATCTGCTGCTGCAGGTAAAAACAGCCCCACAAAAAACAATGCGATACTTCGTTTCATCTTCTCTCCTCAAAAAAAATCGATAATAGCATGTGCCACACGCACTAGAGCAGTTTAAGCTATCCTGCTCTGGTTCTGGCTACTTACAATACCGCGTCCGGCTGCATCAAAAATGCAGGGCATTTCCTGCTCCGCCGTCCTTGTCTTGCGAGTTTTCGCTACGCCATAACCAGAGCACTATATCTTAAAATGCTCTAATACTAAAAGGGGAGTTTAAAGTGCAATTGAGGAGAAAACCATCGTGGAAAATACGGGATTTTAGGACGTAGCACTAATTAATTTCGACTTTATCCAGGGGTTCTGGATTACCGAGGTAGTTTCCATTTTTCGATAATGTCGCTTTGACCAATTCAACGACATTATCTGTCCCCAATTTTCGCATGATGTTTGCGCGGTGATCTTCGATCGTTCGCGATGAGCGATTCAAAAAGCTGGCTATTTCCTTATTGCCGCAGCCTTCCAGCAGAAAATTAAGAACCTTCTTTTCAGTTTTAGTCAGATTGTTTTTTTTAAAATTGGCTAGAATGGATCTCTTGCGTATGACAGATTGCACGCTTTTCAGTACCATTCGCCTGCCAGTATCGTGGGATGATTTCGTGATCTGGTCTAGCTTAACGATCATATTATTCGTCGTCATCAGTAGCACCGGCAGGCCAGGAACTTCCCGTTTTATTTTTTCTATCAACTCAAAAATATCGTCTATCGTTGATTGCAGAAGAATCACTGCTACATCGAAATCCTTGCTGGAAAGTGCTTTTTGAAATGCCTGGGGGCAATTAAATTCCATTACCATGCATATATCGCTGCGCAGATACTGGGCAACTTTCTTGACTCTCTCAAAATCGTGGCCAAAAACCGCTATTCTGGAATCATCATCCCTACACATTTGACGAACCTGTAATTTAAAAGAACATATAATAGGGATTTAATTATATAATTGATATCCGTATAACTACGGTTTTTATACAATTTTCTAGACGTTCATGGGTGATTTCTGCTCAAATCCGGGGAGAGCGGAATTATTTTCGCCGGATTTGTGCTTTTTGGGCATTTTTTTGGCGATAGATGGGGCATTTCTGGATTTTGGTGTGAATTTTCAGTAAGATGCCCGTATGTACGTTAACGAACTATTTTTCAGTATTCAGGGTGAGGGCAAATTAGCCTCCGTTCCGAGCGTTTTTATCCGGATATCCGGGTGCCCGCTTCGGTGCCGGTGGTGCGATACACGGTATGCGTGGGATGACAGGGCGGGGGAAGATATGGATGTTGAGCAGATCGTTTTGCAAGTCTCAAATTTTGATACCGATTTCCTTGTCGTCACCGGCGGAGAACCGATGGCAAACCCGCATTTGACCATGCTCCTTACGGCACTTGCACGCGAAAACAAGCACATCACAGTCGAAACGGCAGGCCTTGCGTTTATCCCTGATCTGCCAGTGGACCTTATGAGCATAAGTCCAAAACTTTCTAATTCGCTGCCTAGTGACCCGACACTTGCGGCGGCTCACAACGCCTCGCGGCTTAATATTAAAGCGATAAGGCAGTTAACGGCAGCCTATCCATATCAGCTCAAATTCGTCGTCGAAGACGAAAGCGACATGGCTGAAATTGATGAGATCGTTGCCCAGGTGCCGAAGTTGCGAGCCGAAAATATCCTGCTTATGCCGCAGGCATCCAAACAGGAGGCTCTGGTGGCGAAATCCGCAAAAATTGCCAAATTGGCCGTTTCAAGGGGATTTGGCTTTTCACCGCGGCTGCATATACTCCTTTGGGGGAACCAAAAAGGAAAATAAGCGTATTTTTGGTTGTATTCTTATGGAAATCCGTTATATTTTCCGTCTTGCCCGCCCGGGTGGCGGAATTGGCAGACGCGCCAGCTTGAGGGGCTGGTAAGAGCAATCTTGTGCTGGTTCGAATCCAGTCCCGGGCAAATATTTATAACGCAATGACTTACATCTAATCAATAATCCTGAAAACAGCGATTCTAAAAAACCTGTTCCAACGGGGTTCCATCATGATCTGCTTGCAAGCTATTGCTGTTTCGGTCTTCTTGCCAGCGACAAAAATCTCTTATTTTCGCTCCAAAGCAGGTTATGAAATGGCTTCTAATCATCTTTAAATCGCAGAACAAAAGTAATTTTAAATATAAAAAGGTTTTCAATATGAAAATAACGGGCACCTTCTTAGATGAGATCAGCCATGATATACCTTCAGCAAACTGGGGGGCAGAGGAATGGGCAAAAGACTTCGATTGTATGAGAATGATCGGTATTGATACTGTCATCATAATTCGCGCTGGATACAAAAATATGGCAATATTTGATAGCGCTACACTTAAGAAACATCGGGGGATGATAATTTCACCTAATTATGATTTAGCCGAGATCTTTCTCAGAGAAGCAGATAGATGTGGAATGAAATTGTTCTTTGGTACTTATGACAGCGGTGAAAATTGGCATGCGGAACAGTTTCAAAAAGAAATAGAAATAAATTATAAGTTTACGGAAGAATTATTTAGTAAATATGGCCATTTCAAATCTCTTGGTGGTTGGTATATATGTCATGAGATTGACAGTTGCAATGAAAACGTAATGAGAGTCTATAAACAATTAGCTCGACGTTATTTACATGTAAAAAATATTCCTATTCTTATTTCCCCATATATTCACGGAAGAAAGCAATTTGGAAATGACGCAATTAGTATTGCCAATCATAAAGCTCAGTGGGATAAGGCTTTCTCAAAATTTGAAGGAGGTGTAGACATTGTTGCTTTTCAGGATGGCCAAGTTGATTATGAAGAATTAAATGATTTTTTACATGTAAATAACGAACTTGCAAAAAAATATGGCCTTACATGTTGGAGTAATGTGGAAACTTTCGACAGAGATATGCCTATCAACTTTCTCCCCATAGGGTGGCCTAAACTTCTCCACAAAATTAATGCCGCGAGTCAGGCAGGAGTGGATAAATTAATAACATTTGAATTCTCTCATTTCCTAAGTCCGAATTCCATGTATCCATCAGCTCGTGGGCTTTTTAAAAGGTATGTGGAATGGATTGAAAATAAGGGGGATAAGTGCTGATGCAAGCAATATGGTCAAAGCAAAAATTTTGCGAATATGCCAATTTATATCAAAAGACCTTGTTGAATGATGTTTTACCATTTTGGCAAAGATTTTCCATAGACATGGATTACGGCGGTTATTTCACATGCCTTGACCGCCAAGGTAAAATTTATGATACTGATAAGTTCATCTGGCTCCAATGTCGTCAGGTCTGGACCTTTTCTATGTTATACAACAAGTTCGAAAAACGAGACGAATGGTTAAATATTGCCAAGCACGGAGCCGATTTTCTTAAGAAGTATGGTATGGATGCCGGGGGCAATTGGTATTTTTCGTTGAATCGTCAAGGCCAACCGCTTGTTGCACCCTATAACATATTCAGTGATTGCTTTGCAGCAATGGCATTTGGACAATATTTCATAGCAACTAATGAGGAATACGCGTGCGATATTGCTTTAAATACATATAGAAACATTCTTAGCCGTAAAGCAAATCCAAAAGGAGTTTTCTCCAAGGCAGTTCATGGCACCAGACCAATGATTTCTCTTTCACTGCCAATGATACTTGCAAATTTGACTTTGGAATTGAAATCTATTCTTTCAGATCAAGAAATAAATGAAACCGTTGAGACTTGTGTGGCCGATATATTGGGTTTGTTCTTAGATAAGAATAGTAAATTGTTATATGAAAATGTTGCACCCGATGGCTCCCATCTCAATACTTTTGAAGGAAGACTTATCAATCCAGGTCATGGTATTGAAGCAATGTGGTTCCTTATGGATATAGGGAAACGGCGTGAGGATTACCGGCTGATAAATGAATGTGTCGATATTATGCTTCATATTCTTGAGTTTGGTTGGGACAATAAATATGGTGGTATTTTCTATTTTGGGGATGCCAAAGGTAATCCGCCACAGCAGCTCGAATGGGATCAAAAATTGTGGTGGGTACATTTAGAAACACTGGTTGCACTCTTAAAAGGATATTCATTTACAAAACGTGATGAATGTCTAAGTTGGTTCGAGAGAACACATGAATACACGTGGTCACATTTTCCTGATCCTCAGAATGGAGAATGGTTTGGATATTTGAATCGACAAGGTGAAGTGCTCTTATCTCTTAAAGGTGGTAAATGGAAAGGGTGCTTTCACTTGCCACGTGCATTGCTACTATGTTCTGAAGAGTTTAATTTATTATCTAAGCAAGATGATACACGATTCACGATATGAGACGTTCGTGTATAACCAACTGGGCCAAATCTTTACCAATTCATGTGGTAAAAGAACTTGCTGGTCTCAGCGATATCAAAACAACACAGCAGTTCTACATTTCTGCTCAGCCTGAGGATATTATTAAAGCCCAGAAGATACAGGAATCAGTGTTGGGACAAATCCGCGGAAATGACCTGACTGACCCAAAAATGACCCACTCGGCCCCCAAACGGGCATTTCCGGGTAGGCGAGGTTGTTTGGCCAAAACGCAACCGTTTAATTGACAAGTACTTGCAAAAATGCACCCGACAAGACTCGAACTTGTAACCTTTGGTTCCGTAGACCAATGCTCTATCCAATTGAGCTACGGGTGCTTTGCCGTAAAGATACAGCTTGATAGCCGAAAACGTTCGAATATGCAAGCGTTTTTGCGATTATACCTTCCAAATACACGTGGGCAAATCATTTTGGGCTAAAAAAGTTTGAGTTTGGCACCCTGGTAAGCTAAGCTGGCGTGACTTTTTGGAGCAGAGATGGTACTGATCACGGTCATATTAATAGCACTGGCACTTTCGGCGGATGCTTTTGCGGTATCTGTTACCAGCGGTGCGATACTGAGGGGTTTTAAAGTTCGCCATGCCTTCAGGCTGGCAGGTTTTTTTGGAGGTTTTCAGGCGATTATGCCGCTGGTGGGGTATTTTGCCGGTACCCAGCTCAAGGATTATATCTCTGGTTTTGACCATTGGATAGCATTTGGGCTTTTGATAATAATCGGCGGCAAGATGCTGATTGAGTCTTTCCAGCTTGGCGGCAAAAAGGAAGGCGGTTTTGATCCAACCAGGCTTGCGGTTGTCTTTACGCTTGCAGTTGCTACAAGCATCGATGCTCTTGCAATTGGTATCACGCTTTCGCTTCTGGCGATGCCGATAATGGCATCAGCTGCTATAATTGGGGTAATAACCTTCGGTTTATCGCTTCTGGGCGTGTACATCGGAGTTAAAATGGGGCACTTTTTTGAAAACCGCATCGAGACTATCGCCGGCGTGGTTTTGATACTGATAGGCATCAAGATACTTATAAGCGGCTAACACGAGAAGCTTGCTACAATTGCATATCTGGTTATAATCCTGGCATGTCCCTAGGTCAAATAATTCGAAAACGCAGAGAAGAGCTTAATCTTACCCTTGATTATGTTAGTTCTCACATAGGCTATTCCAAGCCATATTTATCAACCATTGAGACGGGTAAAGTTAAAAATCCCCCATCTGACCAGTGCCTTGTCAAGCTGGAGAAGATCCTTGAAATGGAAAGCGGCTCCCTTGTGGAAATGGCCCATGTAGGCAAGCTTCCGCCGCAGCTGCGAAAACAAATCGAAGAGGCTGGCGCGCAAAACCAAAGGTGGCGCAAAGTGATACGAAGTATTGTCGAGCAGAAGGGCGATCCGGGGCAGCTTGGCGATTTGCTTAAGGAGCAGGCACCCGATGTTCAGGGCGGTATGGCGGCGATGAAAGCGGGGGTGATGGTCCCGATAATCAATAAGGTTGCCGCAGGTTACCCAACGGATTTTGACGACTTGGACTATCCGGTGGGCATAGCCGATGATTATGTACGGTGTCCGGATCTGCATGATGGCAATGCCTTTGCGGTTCGTGTGGTGGGCGACTCGATGGAGCCTAAGTTTTGCGAGGGTGATATTGTGGTGTTTTCCCCTGCGGCAGAGGTGCACAACGGGGATGACTGCTTTATACGTTTTTCCATGCCGCATGAAACGACGTTCAAGCGGGTTTTCTTTGAAGAAGGCGATAAAATACATCTTCAGGCTCGAAATGAAAAATACCCCCCCAAAACTGTCGACGGCAAGCGAGTAAACGGGATATACCGGGCCGTGATAAAGTTTGAACAGCTTTAGCATCGCAAGTTAGAGATTGACCTTACATTCAACTAGTCTTATAATATCGGCTTACTTAAGGCAGGTAGCCTTCTTGTCATGCCCGGATCAGTGTCTGCGGGCAAAAATTTCCCTGTTCATGCGTAAAAGGATTGGCATGCCTGGGGTTTTTGAAAGGTCAAGGTGCTCCATACTATGCGAAAGACTCGTTTGTATGTCCTGGTGTTTGTGCTGGCATCATTAGCGGTATGCGGTTTTATTAACCGCGCGCAGGCTCAAAATAAAGCCGAGAAAACATCTCTTAGCGGGCTTAAAGGTCTTCATCTTGTAGTTGAAAAGATAGACCCGCAGCTTAATACAGCTTTGCTGGAAAGCGTGTCTGTGGAAAAAGACATTCAGGCGACTTTGGCTGCTGCGGGTATAAAGATTGTTGATGAAGATGAGATGCTCAAGACAGCCGGCATGCCGTACATTTATATAAATGTCGGTACTGCCAAAGCAGGGCTGGTATTTGCTTATCATGTTCAAGTCGAAGTTCGCCAGGGCGCATATTTAGAGCGGGACCCGAATATTATTGTGACTTCGACGACATGGAGCGGCCGAGGGGTAACGGGCATGGTCGCCATAAGTGAGACAAACACAATTCGTACTGTACTTGATGACTCTGTAGCGGAATTTATAAAGGCATACATTGCAGCCAACCCAACTGAAAAGCCAAATTAATTTATCGTTTAGACAAAGGGATTTGTAATGATTTATGACAGGATCGAAAACAGCGGCCTTTATGAAACATGCTCCGGCAGGCTCAAAAAGGGATTGGAATTTATCAAAAATTTTGATCCAGCTACGCCTGACGGCAGGGTCGAAATAGCGGGCAACGATGTTTACGCTTTAGTGATGTCTTATGAGACTCGCGATCCGAATACCGCTTTGTTTGAAGCCCACAAAAAGTATATAGACATTCAATACATCGTATCAGGGGCCGAGAGATGCGATGTAGTTATGCTTTCTGACATGCTGGTTGTGGATAAGCCTTATGATGAGGAAAAAGACTGCGCTTTATACAAGGCGCCGGCTCATTTCGCGGGCTGTGTAATGTCGGCTGGCTGCTTTGCGGTATTCTATCCGCAAGATGCGCACAGGCCAAACTGCCATCTGACCTCGATCAATAATATTCGCAAGATCGTGGTCAAAGTCAAAATTTAGCATAATAGTTTATACAGTCCGGAACATGTCCGGGCTGTTGCTGTAATTTGTTCAAAATTGTGGTTGCAATGGGGCATTGTTTGAACGTACATTAATTGCAAGGAGCGTTGTGCTCTTTATGGGGTCAAGCAACTACGATTTGATGGGCATTGCTATTTCTAATCGTGGCATTGATAGCAGCTTTGTTTGGGTTCGGAGGCATAGCGTCGGCAGCGGCGGGCATAGCTAAGGTTCTGTTCTTTATTTTTCTTGTTGTCTTTGTTGTAATGCTGATTGCGGGACTGGTGCTGGGGTCGCGTTGGTGAAAATGCGAACACACTGTCGCCTGCTTAATTAGGAGGAAGAATGCAGCAGGTGTTCTATATTGATTTTCTGACGCTGATGCTTGTAAACATGGCAGGGGCGTTCGTTGTGGGGGCTTTTTACTGTTTTGCGGGGTTCGGCAAAAACAACCCGAGCTGGGCGGTGCCATTATTAAGTGCGGGCATTATCGCGACAGTGTGCGGGTTTTATATTATTTTCCGTTACCCGCTTCCTGGCCCCTTTAACATCGCTTATGGAGAATTATCTGTACTACTAGGAGTGCTGCTGCTGGGCGGCAGTTTAGCCTTGGCCAAAGGTTGGTCGCTTGGGCCATTGGCGCTGTATGCCTGGTTTGCGGGGCTTAGTTCTGTTGTGGTCGGCGCGGCATTCATATATTACGGGCTGGCAAGCGGGCCGATACTGGCGGGGGCGGGATTTATTTGTACGGGTCTGGCGGGTATGTCACTGGGGCCGGCGGTGTGGTTTAAGCCGTTCAAGTTTTTCCGATGGCCGACGGGCTTGTTTCTGCTGGCGGCAGCGGTGATATGGCTTATGATCGGACTTGGTGCGTACTGGATGCATCTTGAAAAATACAAGAACTTTCAACCATTTGGGTATTAACACCACACTTCTTATTTACATTCCAAAGGCGTACTGATTATGGCTGGTAATTATGTTTTTGGCCCGGTTCCGTCGAGAAGGCTTGGATTAAGCCTTGGAGTGGATATTGTTCCGATGAAGAGCTGCACGCTTGATTGCGTTTATTGCCAGCTTGGCAGAAGCTCGGATCTGACGGCTGAGCGAAAAAAATATGTGGATATCGACGAGGTTGCAAGGCAGGTGCGGGCGCGGCTTGAGAGCGGGCCAAAGCCCGATCATATAACGATCTCCGGTTCAGGGGAGCCGACACTGCACAGCGAACTTGGGCAGCTGGTGGGCAAGATAAAGGAATTCACGGCAACTCCTGTAGCGATAATGACTAATGGGACTTTGCTTTGGGATAGTCAGGTGCGGCAAAACTGCCTGGGTGCGGATGTGGTTTTGCCTTCGCTTGACGCGGGGGACGGCCGGACTTTCACGAAGATCAATCGGCCGCATGAAGCGTTGCATTTTGATACGATCATTGAAGGCTTGATTCAGTTCCGAAAGGAATATACTGGGCAGATATGGCTGGAAATATTCATTATTGAAGGCATAAACACGAATTTTGAGCAGTTGAAGCGGTTTGGCCAGCTGATAGACATGATAAAACCGGACAAAGTGCAGCTCAATACGGCTGTGCGGCCGACGACGGAAAAGGGTATCGCGGCGGCGAGTTTTGAGAAATTGCAGGAAGTAGCCGGGGTGATAGGCCATAATTGCGAAATAATTGCCGATTTTGCCAAGCCTGCGACCCAAAAGGCTGTATCCTCCCCTGAAGCGGTAATGGAAATGCTGCAAAGGCGACCATGTTCGGTGGAAGATATCGCGGCGGGGCTAAATATAAGCTCCGAAACTGCCATTGGTTACGTTTCACAGCTATTACAGGCTGATATGGTGCAAGCCCAAACTAAGGGTGCAAAGACATATTACATTCCAAAATAGCATGCGCATGTCCTTTATGGGTTTTAGTGTAAAGAAATTGCCGGTATTGGCCGATAAAAAACTAGGCAAGATTAATTTATTGTTTAATCCGGAAAACTGATGTATCGGCAATTGGTGCTTAATAAAGGTGCGGAAAAGTATATTTTTCGCTACAAGGCGGGATGTGAGGATCAACTCCTCGACGCCCTTATCGAGCAGGCGCGCGATCAAAAGACGGCTTTTGACTGGTTTGACGCGGCTGTTTTGAGCTTTAAGCTGACTCAATCGTTGATGACAGAGGCGGACAAAATACTACATAAGGACGCACCGCAGGGCACGCGTAGCCTTGAGTTGCAGGAATAGCCAATAAACAGGGATGTTTAGTAAAGCTAGGCAGGGATGAATATGGAAACTTGCGGGCTTATCAACGAGTTCATCGGGTATTTGCAGTTCGAGAAGCATTTCTCCGAGCATACCGCAAAATGCTATGGTGCGGACCTGGCACAGTTTTGTGAACTTATGACCGGTAAATCCGAGGGTGAAAGCTCCGGGTCTAGTGGTTATGGTGCGAGTGGCGGGGTGGCAACGGCGGTGCAGGTGGATGTTTCACAGATGCTGCTGACGCTGGATACCGAGGCGGTAAGGCGGTATCTGGGCTGGATGAACGAAAAAGCCTACAGCAAATCTACAATGGCCAGGAAAATAGCCACGCTGCGTAGCTTTTACAAGTTTTTGGTAAAACGCAATTATGTAAAATCAAATCCTTGCATGGCGGTACGGACTCCCAAGCAGGAAAAGAGGCTGCCTAAGTTCCTGGATTTTGAGCAAGTTCAGAAGCTGCTTTCGACGCCAGGGACAGGGAGCTGGCTGGCGGCACGCGACAGGGCAATTTTGGAAACCCTTTATAGCACCGGACTTAGGGTGAGCGAACTTGTCGGGCTTAACCTTGATGATATTGACTTTTTGGGCGAAGTGGTGCATGTGCGGGGTAAGGGGAAAAAAGAGAGAATTGCTCCGATAGGGTCGAACGCGCTGCAGTCGATACAGTGTTATATTGAGTATCGCAACAAGCGGGCGGCGAGTAATTCGAACTTTGACAGCAGGGTTTTGTTTGTAAATAAGCATGGCCAGAGGCTCAGTACCAGGAGTGTGAGGCGAAAAATGGACAAGTACCTGATCATGGCTGGTCTCGATCCGGCGATTAGTCCGCATACGCTGAGGCACAGCTTCGCGACTCATATGCTCAATAACGGAGCGGACTTACGAAGCGTGCAGGAACTGCTGGGACACCAGTCGCTTTCCACGACGCAGATATATACGCATCTGACTACGAGTAAACTTAAGGAAGTTTACGACGCGGCGCATCCCAGGAGCCAAGGGGAATAGAAGGTGAAATCGCAGATATTTAGAGCGGCCAAATGGCCGCTTTTTTTGTTTATGGTGCGGATTGTGGATAAAAAGTTATTTATAGTTGGGGGGCAGGGGGTAATCAGGGGGCATTTCATTGATTAACGCAAGTGAACACTGAGCAGGCCTGTCTAAAAACTTATTGCTGTTTGCGTGCGCGGCCCTGGGAGAAGACGGCTTTGTTTTCTTCGAGGCGTTTTTGGCCGAATGCTTTTTCGAGGGCTTTCATCCAGCTTTGCTCGGTAATGGGCAGGTACGAGGAGAGGACGCCTAGGAGGTAGGTGTTTACGAATTTGGGGTCTGAGACGCTGGATTTTGCCTTTTCAAGGGCGTCAATGAGGTCTGTGCCGCCTTTTTTGAGGAAATCCTTCATGCGGTCGCGTTCATCTTTGTGGAAGGAAACGAGGAAATCGACTGCGCCTTTTGTGATTAGCGGGGAAAAGACCCCATCGCCGAAGCGGAGGTGTGATTCGACCGAGCCGCCGCGCTGGGCCATGCCGTGTACTTCGGATTTTTTTACATGGTAGCCATCGAATACGGCAGCGTAGCCGGCGACTTCCGAAGCGGTGAGCACACCCTGGCCGCCTGTGCCGGCGAAAAGGATGTTCCAGTTAGATTGCTTTTGAGTTTTATTTTGTTTCAATTGCTTTGTCATGTGGCTTTAAAGCTCCAAACGGGCAAACGGCGACGCATAATTTACAGCCTGCGCAGAATTCATCGATCTCAATGGTGCCGTCGGGCTGTTTGTGGATGGCAGGGCAGTCGATACGGAGGCAGACGCCGCAGGCCTTGCATTTTTCACGTTCGTAGATCGGGGCCGGCTCATATTTCTTTTCGATGAGACGGCAGGGTGAGCGAGTGATGATGACCGACAGAGCGTCTTCATCCATACGCTTTTTGAGCAGGTTTTCAAGTTCGTCGAGTTTATAAGGTACGACGACATCGACGTTATCCACGCCGCAGGCTTTGACGAGGTCTTCAAGGATCAGCTTCTTTGTGGGGTCTTCCTTGATGGTTTTGCCTGTTGCGGGGTGATGCTGGCCGCCGGTCATTGCGGTTGTGGAATTATCGAGTATGACGATGATGCCTTTAACCTTGTTATATACGGCATTTATGAGGCCGGTAATGCCAGCGGCTACGAAAGTGCTGTCACCTATGACGCCGGCGATCTTTTTGCCCGGCTGGGCGCGGCGGATACCACGGCGGGCGGGGACACGATCCCGCCGGCGGCGGTGACGATCACGCGGGTGGACACGGCGGTGGGCGGGCGCATCACCGTGACCTTCAGCGCGGCGGTGCGCAACCTCGACGGGACCGCGCTTATCGGAGATTTCGGGTCGTACCGCGTCTACCGCGACACCGACCCGGCGCAGACGGACTGGAAGGGCCGGGCGCTGCTGCTCGGCACGGTGACCGACGTGGCGGACACGGACTACGACGACCTCACGGCGACGGTGGGCGAAACGTACTACTACCGCGTGACGGTGAC
>Ga0209417_1006164_pt1 | contig 12534 bp, 11 predicted proteins | sample RifGroF2_FD_184002 | JGI IMG/M metagenome (GOLD analysis project Ga0209417, IMG submission 184002) | Groundwater microbial communities from Rifle, Colorado, USA - Groundwater F2 (SPAdes) (version 2) | ecosystem: Environmental > Aquatic > Deep subsurface > Groundwater | place: Rifle, Colorado... | reverse complement strand
GGTCGCGCGTAAGATTGCCGTAGAGAAAGACTTTGTTTAAATACATATCTTAAGAGGAATTATGAATAAGGAATTATGAATTATGGTAGCACAGGATTAAGAAAGGGGAATAGCCTTTGTTTTCCCATCTTTGAATTTGCCGTAAAACCAGCCAACTATTACTCCATACACGAATCCATTTAGTATAATGGCAGAGAATGTTTAAAATAAGTTAGGATGATTTCCTTAAAATAATCCCACTTTGGACATGAATAACACTGATAACCCCGGAGAATAAATTGCTGTGAGAATATCGGAGCGGAGACCGTCATACTATATAATAGGCACCTATAACAATTGAAAGTATTCCAGTAACAACCCCTCCTTTTACCCAATACGGTCACAATTTCCAGTTCATCTTGTTAAGGATTAAAGATAAAAGATAAGGATTTCATTCCGTTGTTTCTGCTCCTCCTTCACTCGCCTGAAGCGTTCCCCCTTCCTTCAACTGTTTTTGAATGGCTCGCAGGATTTCGCCGGAGACCTTTTTGTTTTCCCGCAAGAATTGCCTCGTCGCATCATAGCCTCGCCCCAGCTTCACACCGTCATATTCATAGGAGGCGCCGGTTTTTTTCACAAGTCCGAGTTTTTCTCCAAGCGCGATGAGCTCGCCCTCGCGCGAGATGCCCTCGTTGTACATGAGGTCAAATTCCGTCTGCTTAAATGGCGCGGCCACTTTGTTTTTCACCACCTTGACGCGCACCCGCCCGCCCATGACCTCATCGCCCTTTTTAATTTGGGCAATTCGGCGGATGTCGAGGCGTACACTCGTGTAAAATTTGAGCGCCTTGCCTCCCGGTGTTGTTTCCGGGTTCCCGAACATCACTCCGATCTGCATTCGAATCTGGTTTATGAAGATGACAATCGTCTTTGAGCGAGCGACTATGGCGGTAAGCTTTCGGAGCGCCTGCGACATAAGACGCGCCTGTTTGCCGACATGCTGCGCTCCCATATCACCCTCTATCTCATCTTTCGGAGTGAGAGCGGCGACCGAGTCTATGACAATCACATCTATCTTTCCGGAGCGCACGAGCGACTCAACGATTTCCAGCGCCTGCTCTCCGGTATCTGGCTGGGAAATTAAAAGCTCGTCAATTTTGACACCGATTTTTTTTGAATACTCAGGGTCCATGGCGTGTTCGGCATCAATAAAAGCGCAGATGCCTCCTTTCTTCTGCGCTTCGGCAACAACGTGGAGCGCGAGGGTTGTCTTGCCGCTCGATTCGGGACCGAATACCTCAATGATTCTTCCGCGGGGCAATCCCCCCACGCCAAGCGCAAAATCAAGGCCGATCGAGCCGGTGGATATGGCGTTGACGTCAACACGCGGCTTCTCACCAAGCTTCATGATGGCTTCTTCGCCGAATTTGGTTTTTATGGCAGCAAGCGTGTCATCAATGTTTGCGCCGATTGATTTCGCTTCTTTTTCCTTCTTTGGTTTGCCGAAGGCCATGTGAATAGTTATAAGTTGGTAAGTTCTAAGTTTAGAAGTTGGAAGAGGGGAGTGATTTGCGATTTTTGAATTTGCCGTAGAGGGAGCCGAGTAGTGCACCAATCACAAAGTTGAGAAGAGCCATAGAAATTATAGCCTGAACCATGTACACAAGTCTGTTCGTATTCACGAGCCAATCTTCAAAAGGAATTAACTTTGATATTGGATTGATTACTATATAGATGCCGCTAATGAGTTCGAATTGGGAAACCGCATCACCGCTGAAAAATGCGAATGGATCGAAAAAGCCTCCCGCCGCCATCACCATAAACCCAAGAAAGCTCGGAATCAAAGGTATTCCTAATACGATCATCCCTCCCTTTACCCAATACGGCCAGGATTTCCAGTTCATAACTGTTATTTGATGCCTGCGTTATGCTCCAGTCTAGTGACGCGCGTGTTGAGCTCGCGTATCTCCTTTTGCATGAACGACGAAACCTGCACGAGCGGACCAAGTGTTTTTTCAATGGCATCCAATCGCTGGTCAACTGTTTGCAGTTTGCCATCAATATTGAAAAGGGTAAGTGAAGTCTTGTGGGCAAATTCAGTCATTTCATTGTGGAAAGCGTCCATTCTGTCAAAACCCTCTTTGGTCGAGCGCGCCAAAGAATCTACCGTGCCCGTAAGTTTACCAACCCCACCGGCAAACTTACCGACAGTACTTGCGATGCCATCGATTTTTTTATCGAGTGTTTGAAACGTCGCCTTTTTAGAAGTCTTTTTCATGGTTCGTTCAATTGTATCACCTTTTTACGATTTTTGATTTTGCCGGAGAGCAGGCCCAACAGCGCACCGATGATAAACCATTGTATTGCACCCAAGATTACCACTTCTGCCAACTGCATGTTTCCCTTAAGTGGCAGGAAGCCCAATACAAAAGTTGAAGGTATATTAATAATGACCAAAATGAAAAATGATTGGTTGGCGTGTATACCTGGCGCACTATTCTCGAATACAAACCAAATGAGCAAGCATGCTGAAATGGCCATGTGTATCGCCAATAGAACACAACCTCCCTTTAACCAATACGGTCAGGATTTCCAGTTCATAAATTTAGCTTTTAGAGTGTTAGCTTATTAGCTAGTCAGCTTGTTGGTGTTGAAAAGCTAGAAAGTTAATCAGTTGGGCAACTAGTAAGCTTGTTCTGTCGTCGGCTTATACACTAGCTCTAGTTTCTTCTGTGCAATATGTCCGAACCGGTCCTTGCCTTCAATCGTCATTATAGAGTAACCCTCCGCGAGGAGCAATGATTCCATAAAACGTCCGCGTTCGTCGGTAAAGATCGGCCGCCCGTTTAAGGTAAGGAATGAGACATTGTGCGCCGCACCCTTTACCGTAATATGCGTTGTCGTGGATGTGTATCCATTCACTGGCTCTTCTATGAAGAGTACCGGTCCTTGAAGAAATTCTCGGAATTGAAAGTAGGCATATGTTCCCAGACCGATTACGAGAACGCCGATAATGCCGACGCTGATAATGAGTTTAGGAGCACGTTCCATACTCAAACGGTAACTGGAACTGTAACCTATCACTGGAACTAAATGAACCAATGTAGAGATTCTTTGTTACAGTTACCTGTTCCAGTTATTTGTTACATAGGACTTACGCAATCGGTGTCATTCCCGTGAAGCTTGTCCTCGCGAAGGCGGGGAACGGGAATCCAGGGCGTTAAAAAACGGCCAAATACTGGATTCCCGCCTGCGCGGGAATGACAGAAAATGACGAAATGCGTAAGTCCTATTACAGTTGCCCTGGTCCCGGCACTTCCGTTTCTTCAGACGGTGTATCGTGCCCAGCGGCTCCGAGTACCATTCTTGGTTTCGAGCCGTCAGATGCTCCGATTACCTTGTGTTCCTCCAGTAGATCCATAAGCCGTGCCGCTCGAGAATAACCAATTCGCAATTTTCGCTGCAGGTAAGATGTTGATGCCTTGCCGGCCTGCACGACGACGGCACGCGCCTCTTCGTACAAGACATCATCTATGTCTTCGCTTCCCCCGAAAGCGTCTTCAAAAGCAAGCCCGCCCGATTCCGGAGATACATCGCTCCCATCTCTACCGATAAGAGAAAGCTCTTGCGGCACATCGTCCTTGTACTCCTCGCGGAGGTATTTCGTAACCTTTTTCACCTCCGTTTCGGAGATGAAAGCGGACTGTAAACGCACCGGCTTTGACATTTCTCCCGAAAGGAAGAGCATGTCTCCGGCGCCGAGAAGCTTCTCGGCGCCTCCAGTGTCCAGAATGGTGCGCGAGTCCACCTGCGAGGCGACTTGGAGCGCTATGCGCGCGGGAATGTTTGCCTTGATAAGTCCGGTGATAACGTTGACCGACGGCCGCTGCGTTGAGAGGAGAAGATGGATTCCCACCGCTCGACTCATCTGAGCCAAACGCACAACAGCCGCTTCAAGCTCTCTTGGATATGTTGCCATGATATCGGCAATCTCATCAATCACGATGACGATAAAGGGTATTCGTTCGGGCGCTTTCAGAGAGAGTTCGCTGCTATCCACGTTTGTCGCCCTTTCCTTTTCGAGTTTTTTGTACTCCGGTTCCACTATGTTTTTGTGATATGAGTGGATATCCCGGACCGATTCTGATTCCAAGACGTCATAACGGCGGTCCATCTCCTTTCCCGCCCATTTGAGCGCGAGAATCGCTTTTTTGGCGTCCGTGATGACGGGGGTGAGCAGATGCGGGATTTTGTTGTATAGAGTGAGTTCCACGCGCTTAGGGTCAATCAAAATGAGCTTCAAATCTTCAGGAGCGTTGCGGAAGAGCAGGGAAGTGAGGATGGTATGCAGGGTTACGGACTTTCCGGCGCCCGTTGCGCCCGCGATGAGTGCATGCGGCATTTTTGAGAGATTGGCAAAATGTGCCTTGCCCGCCAAGTCTCTTCCAAGCGACATAAGAAGCGGTTTGTCCGACGCGGTAAATTCGGCGCTTCCGAGCATCGTGGCGAGACCTACCGTTGCTTTGATGTTATTCGGCACTTCTATGCCGACGAGTGATTTCCCCGGTATGGGGGCCTCAATGCGAATAGGGTGCGCGGCAAGCGCAAGTTCGAGCTCGCGTTGTAGCGCAACAATTTTTGAAAGGCGCACATTTTCCGCGGGTTTCAAGGCGTAGCGCGTCACCGTCGGGCCGATTGAAATCTCATCCATTTCGACCTCAATACCAAAATTCTGCAGGGTACGTTTGATGATATTGGCGTTTGCTTTTATATCCCCCACTCCGGGTTTTCCTCTGTCGGCTTCAAGGAGTGTTAGCGGTGGGGGAGCATACGTTCTCCAGTTTGGCCATGAGAGCATGGCAGAGGTTACTGTCGGCAACTCGGCATTGTCGTCTCGGACGGCCTGTTTCACCCTTTTTCTTTCCGTTACCGAGACGTCGTTAAATCTTTCCGTCTCTTCCGTCTGCTTCTCTTCCTCTGTCAGCTCATGCGCTTGTGTAGCGCCAGCCGCTTCAAGTCCGCTTATCTTCGCCTCCTTTCTTTTCCAAAAGACGGCTCTCCAGTGCGCGTGCAGCGCGCCAACCGGTATCGAAGCTTCAAACATAACGAGCAGTGACATGACAAACATTGCCGCGAGGAGCACAACTGATGTATATACCTCAAAAAGGCGAGACAGCGGAGAAGAGAGTACCGCTCCAAACCAACCCCCCTCCGTAGGGAACAGGAGTTCAACAATTCCCAATCCGGACAAGAATAGCACGAACGCTCCTATTGTCTTCTTTATTGGGAAGAGCCCTCGAAGCGCGCGAAGCAATCCCACTGAAAGGAAAAATGCAAGCAACGGCAGCAGATAGAAACCAATGCCGACAAAACCGGTCAACCATTCGTGGATTTTTCTGCCTCCTCCGCCCGCTTTGCCAAAAGCTACAAATATAAGTACCAGTCCAAATGTAAAAAACAGGACCGCAAGCACGCCTCGAAGTGTCTCTTCGCGAAGGAATCCCCCGCCTTTCCCTTCCTTGTTTTTTCGCGCCATATACGTACTAAATAGTAGAACCTGTCTCACTAAAAAGTCCGCCATTGTGCCGTGAAATCTCCTGCTGCAAAACGCGTCACCCCCTCACTGAAGCACAGCTTCAACTCCTCACGTTTCGCGTTTTTCGCTGCGTAGATTTCACGGCACACACACGCGTCTTTTAGTGAAACAGATTCTAGTATATCACGCTTACTGTACGACGATGCGAAATGTCCATGGCAGGTTATTAAACACTTTCTAATTGCCGCGCGCGAACAATTGACATCTTCGCGTGACGCTACTTTTCGTATGCACACCTCGCGAAAGATGTCAGAAACACAGCTTTCATGCATCGCCCCTCTTCACTCCTGCTTTTGCTAGTGTTGAAATTATTTATAACCTTGCAATTCGCGTATACGATACGATAATAGACATATGTCCTTTTCAATTTCCCGGAGATATCTAATAAGACATGAGTCGTAAAGGGCTGCGAGTGATGTCTTTAGCATAAAGGACATAGATTGCCTACCAGTGCATATTCATCTTATGTCCTTTATAGGCATAATCGGCATAGTCATAATTTATTGGCCCCATATTCAGATATTCCCCTTTATTTACTTGGCTAATTCGACTTTACCACTTCGTTTCCAAGATATATCTTTCTCCAGCATTATCAAGAATTTCCATGCATCCGCGTCAGCACAATAGAACAGAACGAGCTCTTGATGTCCTTAATAGCAGGACACCGATAAGTGCTTTACACGAGGACCAATATCACTTGTTTCTATTCAAAAAGACAGAACGGCTGGTTGCCGCCGTCTATCTTGTCACACACTCATTTAACGATTCAGAACCATTAAAGTGGAACATGCGAGCGAGCTCTTCCCGGCTCTTAGAATGTGTTCTCTCGCTCCGAGCGCACAACATTGTTCAAGACATTCCGTCTTTTCAAGATTTGTATTCGGAGATGACTCGCCTATTGTCCATTCTTAACCTTTCTCACATTGCCGACCTTGTTTCGCCTATGAATTTCTCTCTTCTGAAGGGTGAAATTGAAAATCTTATTGCTTTGTTCGAAGGCGGATGGCGGATATCTACCCCGCCCACTTATTCATTGCCGTTCACGAATGCTTTTTTTGGAATACCGGGGGATATACTTCTGCACGAGACGAAGATCAGACACAAAACCCCCACTCAAGGCGATTTAACGGGAGAAGCAGGACACGAAACGAATGCCACCTTACATTCCGTGGCAGAATTCGACAAATTTCACCGAGACCAGAGAAATACCTCTAAAGGACAGCAGTATGTAAAGGACAGTGTCCTTGATAAAGTGGCCGAGGCATTAGAGGAAAAAGGACAGAAGCATAAGGACAAAAGTCAGTCTACATTTTTTCGAAATAGAGAGAAGGTTAAGGAGAGCAGGAGACAAGAGATTGTTTCTATCCTCCGAGACAGAAATAGCGCTACAGTGAGAGACTTTTCTGTCTCAATACAAGGATGTAGCGAAAAGACCATACAGAGAATTCTCATAGAAATGGTGCAGCACGGTGTCCTTAAGATAAGCGGGAAACGCCGTTGGAGTCGGTATTCCATCGCCGAAGATTATAAACCATCTTAAGACCGGGTAATATATAGGTGATATATCTGTCCTTTACATCGCTACCATTCACTGTCCTTGAGAAATTTTAGGTCGTATGACACCACCATATAAGGGTCGAAGTGTGTCAAGTTTTTGTTTTTGTTAGAAGTTTTGTCATGTTACGCCTTGTGTTTCGTCTAGATACCAGAGGTGCTGTACAGGGCGATTGCCGGGAATTTTTAACGTACCGGTGCATTTTGACAAGGTTAGTAGTGGCTAGATGCTTGAAAAATGGCCCTAAATAGAGGGGTTAAGCTTCTCTGGCCTAGGCGCTGAATTGATGGACGGCGTATACGCTCTGACAGTGATTATTTCATACAAAGCCAGCCATTGCTTTCTACAGTGAAATTGTATCCACTTGCCGTTATTCGGACGCGGATTATGGCGGAATCTCAAGAATGATTGTTTCGTTGACTTTGTTTTTTGGCTGTGCAATACTGGCTTGCGTGGAATATATCTTAAAAAAGCCGCAACAAAGGCCTCATGCCTTTGTTCCGCGCCGTTTTAAGTTATCCACAGAATCTGTTTTGCAGCTATCTCGTCACACCGTATAATTGACCTTGAAACTTAGTGTGCCATACTTTTCTGGTCTGGTGGCACTATACCCTGTGCTTCGGTGAGATTCGGGAACACTTGATACGCGAAGAGAGAGGTTCGTTGACAATAGAATACGTCAGGAAAAGCATAGTTTTCTAGTTAATTTTCTTCTGAAATTGTAACTGCAGCAGTGCAGACTTTGTTCCGACTTCCTCAACGCGCTTTCAAAACAACTTTCGACTTGTTCCCCGCGCCTACGCGCGAAAGAAATAGAGTCGGCATAGTGTTTTCCACAAGCGCAATTTCTGAATCACGCAGAAAGACCGGCCGCCCTCCTCACTCAAAACTAAACCGCTCTGTTGCCATCTTTTGACGCTTAAGTTAAAAGGGAGCAGCGACGGGTTAGTAAAAATCGCCACGTTTCGCAACACATCGAAGCGTGGCAAAGCAGATTACGGAATCGCATTAGTTTTTGAGTCGAAAACTAATGTCTTCATTGTTTCGGTGACGAGGGTGTCGCGGCAAGCGACCCGCTCCGAATCGGAAAGAGGGCAACAAGCGCGGTACGCCGCGCAGTGGTGCTCTTAACTATTAACCACACATTATGACAAGTAAATCCAAAAAACACACAATTATCGCGAGCGTTTTTGGCCTTATGCTTTCACTCACGCTTGTTGCGGGAGTGGGAGTGCAGACCGCGAGCGCCGCATTGACAGCTGCCCAAGTGGACGCGATTATTTCGCTCCTCAATTCCTTTGGAGCTGATGCGAGCACAGTCAGCGGGTGGCACGCCGTCGGCGCCGACTATGGGTACCGGGTACATCTTTACCCGCAACCTCACCGTAGGCGCCACGGGAGAAGATGTTAAACAACTCCAGATGCTGCTTAACATGGACGCTGCTACGCAAGTATCCGCGTCGGGATCTGGATCTCCGGGAAATGAAACAATGTATTTCGGGCCAGCCACCAGGGCGGCTGTAGTTGCGTTCCAAAATAAATACGCGTCCGAAGTCCTTACCCCGGTTGGTCTTACCTCGGGCACCGGATTCGTAGGAGCGGCCACTCGCGCTAAGCTGAACAGCATGAGCGGCACCGACAACCCCGACCACTCCGGTAACTCCGGCAGGAACAGGTCTTGCCGTTACCAAGTCAGCGACACAGCCTGCGGCGCAACTTGCGCCGCTTAAGGCGGCTCGCATTCCATTCACCAATGTAATCTTTACCGCAGGTTCTTCTGATGTAACGGTCAACGGCTTGGTCGTGGAACGAGTCGGTCCGGCGGTTGATGCCATCTTTGACAGCATTATCCTTCTTGATGAAACCGGCGCGCAGGTCGGTCTTTCAAAGACATTGAACTCGCAACACCAGACGACACTCACCCAGTCCTTCGTTGTGAAGGCGGGTCAGTCGCGCACCATGACGATTGCGGGCAACCGTCCGACATCAAGTACGGCCGCGCACGCGGGCATGTCCGCCGCGCTCTCTCTCGTTCAAGTAAACACGGGAGCGACGGTCAGCGGCTCTTTCCCGATTACCGGCACAGCCCAGACTATCAACGAAGGACTTACCATCGGCACCGTAACGGCGGCTCGCGGTTCTCTTGACCCGGGCACCAGCGTGACGAAAGAAGTCGGCATCACCGGATACACTTTCTCGTCAATCCGCATCACCGCGGGTTCTGCGGAGAATGTCCGACTTCGATCGGTAAAGTGGAATCAAACAGAATCTGCCGGTGCGGCTGACCTTGCCAACATCAAGATTTACGTTGAAGGTACGGCATACGACCCGGTAGTAACCGACAGCGGACAGTACTATACCGCGAGCTTCGGCTCCGGAATCGTTCTTGAAAAAGGATTTTCAAAAGAAATCTCCATCAAGGGCGATGTCATCGGCGGTTCAGGACGCAAAGTTGACTTCGATATCGCCAAGCGAACCGACATTGACCTTGTCGGAGAACTCTACGGCTACGGCATTATGCCGGACTTTGACGCCGCCGCCGCAACAGTCGATGGCGCGGACGTTCACAACGCGGATGATTACTACTATGATGGAGCCGTGCTTACGATTGACGTCGGCACGATAAACATCTCAACATCAAATGCCGCTCCGGCGCAGAACATCGCGATTAACACCCAGAATCAGCCCCTTGGCGCGTTCATTGCGGACGTTAAAGGAGAGCCGATTTCCGTAGGGCGCCTTGGATTCAACATGACCCTCGGAGACAACGACGCGGATGACATTGATGACATTACGAACATAACGATTGTTGACGCAAACGGTTCCGTTGTCGCAGGCCCTGTGGATGGCACCGCGGCTGACAGCTCAAATACCGCCGGTTCCGGAGAGGGCTCCTTTGTCTTCACTGATACGGTTACCTTCCCGGTCGGTCAGAATACCTACTTCCTCAAAGGAAAGATTGGTACTGATATGAACAACAACACGACCATCACCGCGTCCACTACCCCGTCAACTGACTTCGCGACCGTGCGAGGACTTACGACAGGGAAGACAATCACTCCGGCCCCGATATCTGCTCTTACTTTTGCGACCATGACCCTAAAGTCAGGCGACCTTACGGTAAGCAACCTTGGTCAGCCGCCGGCCCAGACCGTCATCGCCGGTGGAAAGCAGATAGAATTTGCGCGATACTTGCTTGACGCTACGGCTTCAGGCGAAGACATCCGCGTAACGACACTACCGCTTGACTACTCTACGAACGGCACGGCGTCAGATGTTACCAATTGTCAGCTTCGTGACGGAACAAAAACCGGCACCTCGCTTACAACCGGTTCAAACGTGAAGAATCCGTCGGCTGTCTCTTCCACCACGCAGTTTGTGTTTGACGGCAACGGACTCATTGTTACCAAAGGTACCTCCAAGACACTCTCGCTTACCTGCGACCTTAAGAGCGGTACCGCAGCGAGCACCTATCAATGGGGTATTGTCGCAACGGCAAGCAACGGAGGGTATACGGGAGCAACCGGTCTCGCTTCTGCTCAAACTATTACGGAAACCTTCAATTTGGGAGCGGGCAACGTCATGACGGCGTCTGCGGGCGGCTCCTACACTGTTGCCGCAGACAGCTCGAGTGCGTACGATTACCGCGCGGTAAAGGCGGGAACGCTTAATGTTCCCCTCGCGGCCTTCAGATTTGAAGCCGACCTTACGGAAGAACTCATGCTTCAAAAGATCGCGCTCCAGCTTGGAAATGTCGCTTCAAACTCTCCGGCTGACCTTGAAAACAGGAAAGTCACGTTGTGGGTAGACGGTGTGCAGGTCGGCGAAGCTCAATTCGGAGCTGACACCGATTACGCGACTTCGTCCGTACTCTCCAGCGTCAAACTCGGCAAAGGTCCTTCAGGAGCAAAAACAGTTGTGGTTAAAGGCGACCTTAGAGGACATGACGCGAACACCAACTCTAATAGCACGCCGGGCAACGGCGGATACGGCGCGTTCCTCTCGGTCACCTACGACGGTGCCAACACGGGCGTCAACGGAAACTACGCGACCGGCCTTGATTCGGGAGCCAACGTCTCGGGTTACACGACCGATGTCACGACAAACGGCGTACGCGTCTTCAAAAACGTACCGACGGTTCGCGTGACGAACCTCGGCGCGAACTCGCTTGTTACCGGCGACCCGGTCTACAAGTTCACCGTCACCAACCCTGATACTTCAAGCGACATGATGCTCTACAAAGTGAGCTTCGGCATCTCAACGTCAGGCCCTGGCGGCTTCAATGTCCAGAGCTTTGAACTCCGCGGCGCGGGCGTGCTCGCGGCTTCGGCAGTCAACGCGACCGATGTAGAGACCGCGGGTATTGTCTTGGATGCCGTTGAAGTAGTCTTCGGCGCCAACGAGGCGAGGAGAGTCCCGGCAGGAGGCAGCAAGGAATATGTCTTGTCGGCAACCGTTGCCGGCATGGCGGCAGGAACCAACTCATTGAACGTCAAACTGCTCAATGACACGGCATATCCTGTCTTCGGTGTCACCGGTCTCTTGGCAAGCACCACCGGCGTCAATCCGCTGAACTCTGCCAACAACCCCATATTCTCGTCGTCAACGAACAACTTCATCTGGTCACCGTTCTCAACGACAAGTCCGACTACCGCGGCAACAACCGAGACAAACCTCGACTGGACCAACAGCTACGGTATCCCCATCTACGACAAGAGCGGTTCGCTCCTTACTCCGACGGGCTCTGTATCAACGCAGGCCTCCGAGAAGGCAATCTAATGAAGTTCTTGTCTAGCCGACTGCTTGTGACTTTTGGCTAACAGCAAACCCCCTCCGACTACGGTCGGAGGGGGTTTTGCGTTGCCCACAAAAGAGGGAGAGGAATTTATCCCCCTTAATAAAGGGGGCGGACGCATTCCGATGCGCCGGGGGGTTGTATCTTCCTTCGCGGGGAATGACAGAAGATTGGATATACCCCCGCAAGTTTGCCGCAAATTTAGTGTGGGGGTATACTACAGCCCGTTATGGTGGCAAAAAGAATTGCTTTCATTATAGGCGGAGTAGCGCTTGCGGGGGCACTCCTTTGGAGTATCCGCACCGGCCCTCTATGGGTTAGGGAGTCTGGTACTCCTATGCCACCATCCTCGCCAGCGTCCGATACGTCGGCAACTAGCAGCGGGGAAGCAAAAGTGGTTGTTTCGCCGGGGATTGATATAGACTACGAGTATGCCACCCAAACCCCCGCAATGCCAGAGAGAGAGACAACGCTGTCCGCTTCCGCCCCATCGCTTAACCGGACGATTGTCATTCCGGCAAGTTTTTCTCCCGCGGACGCTTCCTTAATCAAGGAGTCCATAGCAAAACTGGTTGAATCCATCAAAAAAAGCCCAGAAAATGGTGCTCT
>Ga0209417_1006163_pt1 | contig 12535 bp, 13 predicted proteins | sample RifGroF2_FD_184002 | JGI IMG/M metagenome (GOLD analysis project Ga0209417, IMG submission 184002) | Groundwater microbial communities from Rifle, Colorado, USA - Groundwater F2 (SPAdes) (version 2) | ecosystem: Environmental > Aquatic > Deep subsurface > Groundwater | place: Rifle, Colorado... | reverse complement strand
ACTGCGCAACAATCGTCTTGCCTTATTAGTTAGACTTAGGGATTTGTTTAGCTATGTGGCGGATATTTCGTTGTTGTAGAAATATTGCAAATGGTACTATATAACAGGTATAAAAAATGTTGAACTATAAAAATTATATAGCAAGTGTGAAATTTGATGATGAGGCGGAAATATTTCGTGGTGAGGTTATAAATACGCGTGATGTTATTACGTTTCAGGGGAAAAGCGTAAAGGAAATAAAGCAGGCCTTTAGGGATTCTATAGATGATTATCTTGAGTTTTGCGCTAAAAGAAATGAAGCACCAGATAAGCCATTTTCTGGTAATTTCAATCTTCGTCTTGACCCGTCATTACATCAAAAAATGTATATTGTAGCTAAAGAAAAGGGAGTTAGCTTAAACAAGTTAGTAATAAATGTCCTTTCTTGTTATTTACACGAAAGTCATGCATAACTAGGAATGTTAGACATTAATTTTTCCAACTCTTTTATTTTTTCTTTTGTTAATTCCAAAAACTGCCCACGCGGTAGGGTATACGGCAAGGTTATGGTGTGAAAACGGATTCTTAAAAGGCGACTGACTTGTAGATTTTGTGAGTCAAATAGTCTTCTGACTAAGCGGTTACGACCTTCGGTGACAACGACTTTATACCATTGATTCATTGAGTCGCCAGCGCTTTTCTCAATTTTTTCAAAGTTCGCTAATTTGCCGTCCAGCAAAACGCCGTGACGTAAGTTAGCAAGCTTTTCTTCAGTAATATTGCCAAAAACGCGGACCGTATATTCGCGTTCTATTTGTGTTTTTGGGTGCATGAGAGCGTTAGCAAGTTCCCCATCATTGGTCAGTAATAACAGTCCGGAAGAGTTGATGTCAAGGCGACCAATCAAAATCCAGCGTCCGATTTTCAGTTCCGGTAAATTAGCAAAAACCGTGCTGGTACGACCTTTTTCATCAGAACGGGTACAAATTTCACCTTCCGGTTTATAGTAAAGTAAAACGCGTTTTTGGGTTTGATTAGTTTGAATTTGTTTTATGGGTTTAGTATCGACAGCAATTAAGTCATCAGGTGCAACGCGTAGACCTAAAGTCGCGATGATTCCATTGACTTTGACGCGTCCGGCGGCAATCCATTTTTCGATTTCACGGCGTGAGCCAAGTCCTGTATTGGCTATGACCTTTTGGAGTTTTTCGGTGGAATTTTTGTTTTCTTGTTTGTAATTCATTGTTTTATATAGTAATTTAATTTATATAACTGTTATCTTGGCGTTGTTAAATAATGCAAAAAAACCATGAATAACGTAGCCGCAGGCTTCAGCCTGCGATATATACCCATCGCCTTTTGAGTTGCGGCGTTGTTGCCATCGTCGCTCGTGTCCTCATGTATGTTTGTATACACTCCGGGCACTCACTCCTTGGCGCCTAGCCGCATTCTCAAAATGCTCGGGTCTATTTGTGCCAAACCTCTGTGTTTTGAAAGGTAAGGAGTATATTATGTGCGATAATTGTTCTTTACTTTTACGCAGACTAAAGTCTGCGGCTACGGGTCTGCGGCTACGAAATATCCGCGGTTAAAGAATTATCGACGCCATCATCCAATATAGGTAAATCTGCAAGACTGGTTAAATTGAAATAATCCAAAAATTTCTTAGTGGTGGCGTAAAGCGCTGGACGCCCCGGGACTTCTTTGTAACCGACGGCAGCGATCCATTCTCGTTCCTGCAAAGTTTGCATGATAGTACTACTCAAAGTTACACCACGAATTTCTTCAATTTCGCCACGGGTAATTGGTTGTCGATAAGCGATCAAAGCCAAAATTTCCAAGAGTGCATTGGAATAGCGCGGCGGTTTTTCTGCCCAAAGTTTACTGACCCATGGTTTTAATTCTTCACGTACTTGAAATCTGAAACCGCTGGCAACTTCTTTTAATTCAATGCCTTTTTCTAAATAATCTGTAGCTAAATCAGCTAAAATTGCTCGCAGTTCCTGTTTATCAAAAGAAGGATGCCCATCTTCAGTTAAAATTTTAGACAGCTGATCGAGATGAAGCGGTTCACGTGCCGCGAATAAAAGCCCTTCGAGAATTTTTTTTATTGAATCGATATTGGTTTGTATATTCATGACGTCGATTCCTGTTGCTTGTTTAATTTAACATGGATTTGTCCAAACATTTCTGTTTGTACTATTTCGATTGAGGCTTGTTTTAAAAGTTCCAAAATCGCCACAAACGTGACAACTACACCGATACGACCTTCCTCTAATTTAAACAGACCGTGAAAATTTGTAAATCCTTCTTTTTGGATTTTTAGCAATATATGAGTCATACGTTCCCGTACGGACAAGTTTTCTCGTCTAATGCAATGGCGTTCAAATAGTTTCGCTTTTCCTAAAAGCTCTTTAAGGGCTTTGGTCAAAGCTTCTAGTTTAACTTCCGGTTGAGTCGATGGGGTTTGTTTTAAAAAATCAGTTTCAATATTGGTTAAAAAATTTTCTCTTTCCAAGCGGGGCAGGGTGTCTAAAGTTTCTGCAAGTTTTTTATAGCGCTCATATTCTTGCAATCTACGAATTAGTTCTATTCTGGGATCGGCTTCTGGGTCTTCCAGATTTTTCGGAGTTGGCAACAGTAAACGAGATTTAATTTCAGCTAGCATTGCCGCCATAACCAAATAATCAGCCGCTAGTTCCAAATGCGTTTTTTTCATTAACTCAATATATACCATGTATTGTGCAGTTATTTTGGCAATGGGAATATCGAGAATATTGAAGTTTTGTTTACGAATTAAATGTAGAAGCAGATCGAGTGGTCCTGTGAAAGTTTCCAGAAAAACTTTGAGAGCATTGGGCGGTATATATAAATCTTGTGGCAGTTCGGTCAGCGGTTCGCCGAGAACTATAGCATATTCTTCTTGGTCTAGCTCGAGGTTGATTGGGTCTATAGACATTTTAAAATGTTGGTTATTGCTCAAAAGGTTCGGGCTTTACGAGATTTCGTAGCCGCAGACTTTAGTCTGCATAATAAACTGTATTAAATCATATATGTTCAATAGATAAGACGCAAGATATAACTGGTCAAACGCAGGCTAAAGCCTGCGGCTACAAGATTCAGGCTAAAGCCTGCGGCTACAAGATTCATGCTCAAGCCTGCTGTTACGGGATTTTATTATTTCAGTTTCTCAAAAATCTGTGAAAAACTGCTTTTTGTAGTATTATCTTTTTGATCGGGAGCGGCGAACGGATTGGGGTTGCCTTTTCCTATGCGCAAAATACGGGCTGTACCATCTTCATTGGAGGTGAAATCAACCACTGTAGTCGGTTCGTTATCACAAAAGCCTGAATCTAATATTACATCAACCTGCCGATTAAGTTTTTGGTAAATTTCTTCTGCTTTATCAAGAGGTTTTTCTTCTCCTGGTAAAAACAAGGTAACGCTCATTAGAGAGTTGTGCAGTTCTTCTAAAAAGGCTTTTACAACAGGATGGTCGGGTATTCGTATGCCAATAGTTTTTCTTTTTGGATGTTGTAGTCGACGCGGTACTTCTTTGGTTGCTGGCAAAATAAAAGTGTAAGGACCTGGGGTGTATTCTTTTAGTAATTTAAAAGTTTCTTTGTTGATTTTGGCATAAGTTGAGAGTTCCGAGAGATCAGGACAAATAAGAGTAAAATTGTGATCTTCTGACAACTTTCTAATGGCGCGAATGCGGTCGGATGCTTGTTTGTCACCAATGCGACAGCCAAGAGCGTAACTTGAGTCGGTAGGAAATGCTATCACTCCACCCTCATCCAATACGTCAATAGCTTGGCGTATTAGGCGAAGTTGTGGGTTTTCTGGATGAATGCGAAAAAGTTGCGTCATGATATATAATACATACTCAAGTTTCCTAGCAAGATAGTTTTATGATAGACTAATTGCTCGGAAACGTAAATATTTTAATTTTAAAATAATCTTTGAAAACCCATTATGAAACTATTATTCGATTTTTTTCCAGTGATCTTTTTTTTTGTGGCATACAAGTTTTTTGGCATTTTTGCAGCGACAGTGGTGGCGATGATTGCTTCTGCTTTGCAACTAGGTTGGGATTGGTATAAAAACCGTCGCTTTGAATTTACCTATGTTGTAACCTTTATGCTGATTTTTGTTTTGGGTGGTGCAACCTTGATTTCTCATAATGATATGTTTATCAAGTGGAAGCCAACAGCGATTTATTGGGTATTAGCTTTGTTTTTTTATGGTTCGCAGTTTATTGGCAAACAGTCGGTGATTCAAAGATTAATTGGTACTAAAATGGTGCTTCCTAATGATGTTTGGAAACGCTTAAATACTAGTTGGATTTTGTTCTTTTTGGTTGTTGGCGCGCTTAACCTATTTGTTATTTATAATTTCAGTACCAATTTTTGGGTAAACTTCAAATTGTTTGGGGTATTGGGAATGACTATATTGTTTGGCTTTTTGCAGTCTTTATATATATCCAAATATTTAGTTGCTGACGATGCGGTGAAGGAGTAAACATGAAAATTACAGTTTTTGGTACCGGTTATGTTGGCTTAGTTACTGGCGTTTGTTTGGCGGAACTTGGTAATGAGGTATGTTGCGTCGATATTGATGAAAACAAAATAGCTATGTTAAAAGCGGGAAAGTCGCCAATTTTTGAACGTGGTATGGATGAACTCTTGACTAAAAACATTGCCGCAAACCGCATATTTTTTACAACTGATTTACATTTAGGCATTAAACATGGCGAATATCTATTTATCGCTGTTGGTACTCCATCTGCTCTTGACGGTTCGGCTAATTTAGATGCGGTTTTTACGGTAGCAAAAATTATTGCTGAAAACATCGAACAATCTTGTGTGGTGGTGATAAAATCTACAGTACCGGTTGGTACTGGCGATAATGTGCGCGCCATTATTACTGATGGTTTGAAAGCGCGTGGTGTGAATATAGATTTTGATTTGGTTTCCAATCCTGAATTTTTAAAACAAGGTGATGCTATCGAAGATTTCATGCATTCAGACCGAGTTATTATAGGTGCTGATAGCGAAAGAGCTTTTGTGAAAATGCGTTTAATTTATGCGCCGCTCAAAGTTTTGATTGTTAATATGGATGTGCGTTCTTCGGAATTGTCCAAATATGCTGCAAACGCTTTTTTAGCGGCACGCATTAGTTTTATGAATGAAATTGCTTTATTAGCGGAGAAGCTTGGTGCTGATGTGGAAAATATTCGTCGTGGTATTAGTACCGATCCGCGCGTTGGACCATATTTTCTTCACGCTGGTTGTGGCTACGGCGGTTCTTGTTTCCCCAAAGATGTTAAAGCATTAATTAAAATTGCTGAAGATGCTGGTTGTCAACCTGATTTATTTAAGGCGATTGAAGACATCAATGCTCGGCAAAAACGGATTTTGGTGGAGAAAATGGAAAAACATTTTCAAGGTGATTTGTGTGGTAAGACAGTAGCATTGTGGGGGTTGGCGTTTAAACCAAATACCGACGATATGCGCGAAGCTCCCAGTCGGGAACTTTTAGAATCACTTTGGCAAAAGGGGGTTAAAGTGCAAGCCTATGATCTAGTCGCGATGAATGAAGCGCGGCGGATTTATGGCGAACGCGATGATTTGAAATTATGCTCTGATGCTATGAGTGCTTTAGAAAATGTTGACGCGTTAGTTATAGTTACCGAGTGGGATGAATTTAAAAAAATTGATCTTACCTCGCTTGTGGCTCAATTGAAAAGCAAGGTTATTTTTGATGGGCGCAATCTTTATGATCCAGAGAAAATGAAACAGATGGGAGTTGAGTATTACTGCATTGGTAGAAACAAGTAACCCCCCAGTCATGTGATTTCTCAAAAAAACCGAGCACGCTAGTTACGATTACGTAGCTGTGGATTTTTACAGTACTATGTGAAACTTAATGTTTGGACATTATCGACCCAGCAGACTAAAGTCTGCGGTCACGGACTTGTTAATATGTAAGCTTTGTTATTTCTCCTGTCTAAGTACGTTCAGTAGCCACCACTATTTAAATCTGGGACCATTTTCTCATCATATTCTAATCTTTTGACATAAGTTTTATAAGTTCCATCGCTATAAAGCTCAAACCAGCGGTAGCCAGGCATAGCGGAGTCCAGTTTAAATTTTGGACTCTGTGGCAGAAATTGCCAACAGGTTGCTGGTGTGGAAAGAAAATCAACCCCAAGATAGCGTTGGTTGGATTCCTGATGTATATGTCCACAAACTACAGCTTTGATATACCCTTCACCATTCGAAATTATTGCATCCATGTCAATTTTGCGGTCGCGTCGCTTGTTTGAGTCATGTGTGTCCAATACACTCCCCAAGCTCGATGCTACTTGCGCTATCCTTGAAAATCTGTTTTCGTTTTGTGTGTTTTGGTATTTACTGATGATATTAAGAAATGCGTCGGCATTAGTTAACCCGAGTTTATCCAGCCAATGACAATTGATGGGAAGGGTGTGATGGTGCATGAAAATAAGCGTAGCTTTAGTTGGGTTTTTAGCTAAGGTTTTTTCCAGAAAATCTAATTCTTTAGCAGTTAAAAAACCTGTTACCTGACCAGCCTGGGCGGAATTCAATAGTAATATACGCCAATTAGGAAAATCAAATTCTTTGTCGTGTAAGGAATTTAAAATTTTATGCAGCATTGCCTGATCATCATGGTTGCCTGGTATGAAGGTGACTTTTGTGTCAAAAATTTTGCAGCATTCTTTGACGGTTAAATAAGATTGGAGTGAATAATCTTGTGATAAATCCCCGGAAAAAATTGTTAAATCAGGTCGCATAGTTGCGAAATTGTCAGCAATGGATTTTATAACTTTTTTAAAATGGTTATAGGGATTTAGACCGAGTAATTTGGATTTTTGATCGCCAAACAAATGTAGGTCGGTGATTTGCAGGATTTTGATAGGTTTGTTCATAATTTCCAAACCCCCGTCCAGTCGCTTGGAGGATTTTTAATAAAGTTTTCGCAACGTTCCATGAAGATTGTGAGTAGATGATCCTCAGGATAGAGTTGCGTTAAATTTTTAAACATAATTAAAGCTTTTTTCCAATCTCCTTGTTGGTAGCGGTCAAAAGCTAATTGAAAAGCACTATTGTATTCGGGTAATTTTTTGCCAAACTGATGTTTTTCTGCCAAAAGTTCATGCACCAGTCCGTTTTGGCTTTTGCCGCGCACGGTAACGTTATCAATCAAACGAAATTCGAAATAATCTTTTATCAATTGATATGTAGTGTCGCTGATAAGAATTTGCGTTCCATAAATCTTATTTAGGTCTTGAATGCGATTGGAGAGGTTAACGCTATCTCCTATGGCTGTGTAGCTAAGCCTGTCATCTGATCCTGCTTCTTTCCAGTTTTGATTGAGTTTTTTTAAGTTTTTAAACATTTGTAGCGCTGTTTGACAGGCGTGCATGGCGTGTTCTTTGTCGCTAAGAGGTGCATTCCAAAAAGCCATTATGGCATCACCGATATATTTATCCAGCGTCCCATTTTTTTCAATGATTGCTTTGGTCATACTTCCTAAATATTCAGAAAGATAGTCCATGAGTTTTTGCGGCTCCATGGTTTCGGAAAGAGAAGTAAAGCCGGTAATATCTGAAAATAAAAAGGTTACGGTTTTATATTCTCCACCGACGTGAGCGATATCACCACTGGAAATGAGATTTTTAACGAGCGTTACTGGCACATAACGAATGAATGATTCTATGCTTTGTTTCATTGAGTTAAAAGATTGTTCCATATCGAAAATTTCTCTAATGTGTGAGTCGATCTCGATTTTAAAGGACAATTCCAGGCGTCTAATCATGCGAGCTTTCTTGGCGAGTCGAATGATTGGTTTGGCTATAGCATTGGCGATAAACCAAACAATAATGAGTCCAGCAAGAAGTACAAACAATGCAGTAGCAATTGATATAAAAAGTTTCCCTATCAATGGTCCAATAATGTCAGTTATGGGTAAAGCTATAGCTACAGTTACTTGCCATATGTAATTTCTTAATGGATTTTTATTGTCGTAAAATGCGAGGTAAGTTTTGCCGTCAAAGTCATATAAAAATATGGATTTTTTATTTTTTTGGTACGCTTGAAAAGAGGCTTGTATCCAGGGGTTGTTTAGATTTTCAATTTTAGGTAGTTGGGTTCCTGTATAGGAGGCAAGCATTTTCGCTGCTAGTACATTATCTTTGTTATCGAAAATAAAAAACGTGGTATTTGGGGTGACGTGTAGATTGGCTATAAAAATGGAAAGAGTGCGTAATTGTATATCGGCTGCCAAAACTCCTAAAAACTTATTGTTATTATCAAAGATGGGGTGTGCCAATGTGATGCCTAATGTGGGAGTTGTTTCTCCGAAAGGATAGAAAAGATAAATGTCGGATATGACGGGTTTTTTTGCTGCTATGGCTTCTGTATACCAAGGGCGAAGATGAGCTTCAAAACTGGTTGTTTGTTTCAGGGGCTTTTCTACAGGAGCTCCATAGGTATCAAGTTTTTGATCAAACATTTGTTTTTGATTTTTGAGAACCAATTCGTTGCGGAAACCGCCATCGGTTTGTTTGCTTAACAGATAAAAATCGCCATCAGGTCTTGTCCAGCTAATGGCGGAGACGCTCGGGAGAGTTTGCAACATTTGAAAGAGAAAAGAAGAAAACTGTCGTGGCGAACTTTCTGGATTGATGAGTTTGTTTTTAATTAAATTCGTGCCAAGACTTAAACGTTCTTGTGCGGGTTGTAAAAAATTTGCTATTTGTTGTTCAATATTTATATTAGCGAGTTGTAAAAGATTTTCTGCTGACTTAACTAAGAAATTGCGGCTGGTATAGTAATTTATAGATAAAATAATGGCACAAATGGCTACTAGCAGAGCGGCAAATAAACTTAAAATGCTGATGCGGATGCTGATTTTCATAGGTGGTTAATTAACAACTCTTCTCCATGTTCCTTATAGTATTTATATCGTTGTCTGGCATTTGCTTTCAGTGTTTCATCGTTGGGAACTATTTCTAAGATTTGGGTAAATTGTTTGTGAAATTTTGTCATTTCCGTAGTTAAATTGATCAAAATATCCATTTTGGGAGCCGCAGTTAAATTTATTCCTATCAAAATTGGTGCCTGGCTTACGGAATTTTCCTTATAAATTTCATGGGGTAAAAAACTAACATCTTTGAAAATCCAAAGCAAATCATCCAATTGTTTAGCTAAACTTTCTGAATCAGTATGTAAAAAAACACTTTTGTTATTCAGATAATTTTGCTCTACCAGTTGGCAAATCGATCGTAAACAGGCTTCAATAGTGATTTCTGGTAGTAAATGGAATTCAATTTTGCTCATGTTGTGGCTGTTGAATTTGTGTTTTTTAATATTTTTATTTTATGCAATAATTGTAATATATACTCGTTGTATCATCAATTTAAGATTTTTGTTAAAATTATAATCTATTTTAAACGGAAGGTATTAAACGAGATTTAAAATCTTCCTTATATTTAGATAAAACCATCGCATAAGCGATTCATCAATTTAAAATTTATAATTCAAAATTTCTTACGATGATCATATCCCGCTATCTAAGCAAAGAAATTGGCAGTGTTTTATTGGGCACAACTTTTTTGTTGTTTGTGATTTTTCTTTGTAATCAGTTGTTGTCTTATATGCGCGCTGCTGCTATTGGACATTTATCATTGAAAGCAGTTTTGTTGCTGGTTTCTTTACAAATGCCAGTACTGCTGACTTTACTTTTACCGCTGAGTTTATTTATTGGAATTTTGCTTGCTTATGGGCGCCTTTATGCCGAAAGCGAAATGGTGGTTTTGTTTTCTTGTGGTGTCAGTATTCGAGCTTTATTTCGTATTGTTTTGACTTTTGCTTTTTTTGTCATGATTCTGGTTGCGGTGTTATCTTTATGGATAGCGCCAAAGATGGAAGCATACTCAACGAATATTGTAGCTGCAAATAAAGGAGAAGCTTTGGATTTGTTAATCCCTGGTCGTTTTAGCCCCGTTGCTGATGGAAATTGGGTTTTTTATGTTGATGAGATCAATAAAGAAAGCAAAAAAATGAACTGGGTATTTGCGGCGCAAAAGCCAGAAAGAAGTGCTGTTGCTGGCGCGAAAAAAACTTGGGGGGTGGTTTTTTCTCAAGGTGGTTATCAAAAATATGATGAATATGGCAATAAATTTATTGTTTTGACTAACGGCAATCGTTACATTGGGTTGCCGGGTCGTAAGGATTACCAGATTACTAAATTTGGCGAATATGGAGTTCGCTTGGATAGTGGTCAAAAAAATTTGCATTTTGGCGAAAATGCTCTTACGACGAAAACCTTGTGGCAAGGGCGCTTCAATCCAGCCTATGTTGCTGAACTTAATTGGCGCATTTCTTTTCCAATTGCTGTTTTTATTTTATCTTTGTTTGCTGTGCCTTTAAGTAAGGTGAATCCGCGTTATGGTCGCTATTTTTCTTTATTGCCTGGTGTTTTTTGTTACGCGCTTTACTTTAATCTTATGTTTTTAGGACGGGTTTGGCTAATCAAAGGTTCTGTGCCGCTGTGGTTTGGTATGTGGTGGGTGCATGTTTTAATGTTAATGGCGGCTTTGTTGATTATTTTCTGGAAATACCGTAAATAAAAGTATGATATTAGATCGTTACATCGGCAAAACAATCATTGGCGCTATTTTGATAGTGCTTGCGGTATTGGCTGCGGTACAAATTTTTATTGAATTCACCCATGAGTTTCCAGATATGGGGACTGGCTATTACGGTTTTGTGCAGGTTTTGCAATATGTTCCTTTAATGTTGCCACAAGATATTTATCAATTATTTCCTATGGCGGGGTTGCTTGGCAGCCTTGTTGGTTTGGGGGTTTTGTCTTCCAATAGCGAGCTTATCGTAATGCGTGCTTCAGGGGTGTCTTTATTTACCATTACGCGTTCGGTGCTAAAATCGGCTTTGTTGCTGACTTTTATCATGCTTTTGGTGGGCGAAGTTTTGGCACCATTGGCACAGCAAAAAGCTGTTGCCAATAAAACTACTGCTATGAGCGGTGGACAAGTTTTGGTTACTTCACAAGGCATTTGGTTGCATAATCGGGATAGCTTTATTCATATCGACACTATCGCTCCAGATGGTCGTTTGCAGTCAATTTTACGTTACCAGTTTGATAAAGAAGGGCGTTTGATGGCGGCGAGTTTTGCTAGTGAAGGGGTTTATGATGAAAAAAACGGCTGGCTGTTTAAAAATGTTACGGAAACGGAATTTCAGGACAATAAAACCACGACTAATAATTTGCCAGATCAGAGTTGGAATTTATCTTTAAAACGGCATTTAATTGGTTTGACGAATATTGATACTGAGCAAAAATCACTGCCGCAAATATATAAATATATTAAAGATAGGCAAAAAAACGGATTGAATGTTGATCGTTATCAGTTTACTTTTTGGCAAAGAGCTTTAGCGCCCTTGGCGATTTTGGTTATGATTCTTTTATCTGTTCCTGTTATTTTAGGTTTTTTGCGTGCTAAAGCGATGGGTATGCGCATTGTTGTTGGCGCGGTTTTTGGTTTTACTTTTTATGTTATGAATCAGTTTGTTGGGCATTTTACTATAATCTATAACATGTCCGCATTTATAGCAGCGTTTTTGCCTATTTTGTTATTTACTTTGTTGGGATGTTTTTTGTTGAGCAGGGTTAAATAAATTCTACTATTCTGTGAAATTAATAAATAGCTTGCGCGATGTTATGGTTATATTTTTTCATCAAAAGAATTAAGTTTAAAGAGTAACCCATTGATTTGTATAGTAATCGTATTTAAATATTTTAATGAATTCACAAGTAAAGCTCTGATAAGAGCGAGATAGAAATGTTTTTATGTCATCAGTTTTGTCTCAAAATTCCGATACCATTTGGTTACATAAGGCGATTGAATTAGCTAAACGTGCTGAGGAGGCTGGTGAAGTGCCAGTCGGAGCAGTGGTTGTTTTGGAAAATGAAATTATTGGCAGTGGCTGGAATCAACCTATTTCTCGGTGTGATCCAACTGCTCATGCTGAAATCATCGCGTTACGTGATGCGGCTCAAAATATGGGCAATTATCGCTTACCCAACACTACTCTTTATGTAACTTTAGAACCATGTGCGATGTGTGTTGGTGCTATGTTGCATGCACGTATTTCCCGTCTGGTTTTTGGTGCTTATGATCCTAAAACTGGCGCAGTGACAAGTGTTTTTTCTTTTTTGGATGCTGATCATTTAAATCATCGTATCATTTATCAGGGTGGTATTTTGGCGGCGGAGAGTGGTGTTTTATTGGCGAATTTTTTCAAGAAGAAAAGATAACTATCCCTTAAAATAGAAAGTGAAAATTATTTTGGGATATTGGCTTTTTAATGGAATAGTTTTAATTAAACGCGATTCTCAACTTTTTATGTAGTAAATTGAACGACATAGCTTTCTAGTGTAATTTAATTTTTTTCAACAAAATAATTTACACAAGGAGAAAGCCATGTCGATAGAACATTTTATCATT
>Ga0209417_1006159_pt1 | contig 12543 bp, 13 predicted proteins | sample RifGroF2_FD_184002 | JGI IMG/M metagenome (GOLD analysis project Ga0209417, IMG submission 184002) | Groundwater microbial communities from Rifle, Colorado, USA - Groundwater F2 (SPAdes) (version 2) | ecosystem: Environmental > Aquatic > Deep subsurface > Groundwater | place: Rifle, Colorado... | reverse complement strand
TAGAAAGACTTATTAATGATTCTTCCACTGATTCTGAAATGCGAAATCAATTAATGTCATGCCGCACTCGCATAAGTGAATCCAGATCTGTATCAATTCAAAAACCTGAAAAAACTCCAGCATATTCAACAGAAGAATAAATTAAACTTTAAAAAATAGAAACTCCTCTTTGTGCCACGCAAAAGAGGAGCTAATTCAAATTAGAGTTACGGGGGAGAGTTTTTTTAAAATTTTTATTTGTTTGCCTGTTCGGGATACATTTTAATTGCTTCCGAAGCGGCATTTTTTACATTTGCAGCACTGTCTTTTTGAGCTTCGCCGAGAATTGCTCTCATTGTTTCAGCATCTTTTTTGTCTTGTGGATCTGCAAGATTTATAAGAGCTGCAATACCGGCTTCTCTAACTTCAGGATTTGCATCTTTTTTAACAATATCTGCAATCTGCACTATACCGGGAACTTCATTCATTGAAATCGGAGGTATATTGATTTTTTTAGCTTCTAAATTCATTTCCTGTTTAAATAATTTTTGAAGCATTGCCAATGTCCACATACTTATAATTCTGTTTTCGTCAGCTTTCTTTTTATCTTCCGCGGCTAGCTTGGAGGTATCTTTTGTTGCAATATCAGCTAATCCGAGAAAAGTTTCTTCTTTAATTAAGTTTGGCTTAACTAAAGCATCAACTTTATCTTTTGTTTGTTTTACATCAGCTTTAGCAGGATCTGTACTTGCAAGTTGATTAGCTGCTTCTGCAACTCTTGCAAATTGAGCTATAGTTTGTATTGCGTTTCCTTGCTGTTCTATAGTTGCTTCAGGAGTGCCCTGTTTAGGACAAATTACGCTTAAAGAATCTATAAGAGGTCTAACAGCTTCCTGATCTTGTTGAGGATTTGTTGGAGCGGCAGGTTGTGCTTGTTCAGAAACTGGAGCTTGTTGAGCTACAGGTTGAGGTTGTGCTGCCTGAGGAGCAGGTGCAGTTGCTGGTTGAGATTGTATATATTGAGGAGCTGGCGGAGTAACAGGCTGAGGTTGAGGCATTACTTGATATGGAGAATATGGAATTGCTTGTTGAGGTTGACACATTTGAGTCATTCCAGGATAAACAGGTGCTTGTTGAGTTTGAAAATCATTTAATCCGGGAACTTGTGGTGGTTGCAATCCGTTCATTTCTATACTTACTGTTGAAATTTTAGGTGAATATGCATGTGATTGCTGTTGAGGTTGTCCAAAATTTCCATAAACAGGACTATAAGGAATGCTATTATAAACAGGCACAACTCCAGCTTGCAGTACAGGACATGGAGCAACACATGGTATTGGTAACTGCGGTGTATAATTTTGCATTACCGGCATCATGTTTGGTGGTGCGTACATTTGTTGCGGATTTACATTTTGGATCATTTGCTTCCCCTTATTTATCTCTAACTTTCTATTGTTTATTTTTTTAAATTCGTTCAATTCTTTAAAACAGGAACATAATAATTAATTGCCTTTTTTTGTTAATTTATTAAGAAATATTACAAACTATTTTTTATTCATGTAATTTTCCTACTCCTAAAACATCATGTACAAAGAATTTTCCTGCTCCGAGTATTAAAAGCCCTGCGGAAATTTTAGAAATTCCGTTGCCTATTTTTTCGGCATATTTTAAGTAAGGTAATCTTTTCATTAAAGAAACTTTCTTTGCCGGATTATAAGCTATAAGTTCTTTTGTAGTCGCAATTTTAGGTTTTTTAAATAATATTGGAGCGCCTATAGCTAAAGCTGAAAGAGCTATCGGCACAATGTGATCTACCGTTTCAGTTGCCCAATTTACAACATGATTTTTGGCATTCAGTAAAAATGGATAGAATGAATTATCAAACTTTTGTTTCAACACAAATCTTTTAACTTTTTCCAATAAATGAGATTCTCTTGAAGAAGAAAGGTGTTCTATATGCATATCAAGATATTTCTCTCCAAGTTCATTCTTTGTTTCACGACGAGCTTTTGCGTTTCCGTCTTTTACAATGCTATAAGCAGATAGTACGGCTCCCGCTGTACCGATTGTCATTGCTGGTATTTTTAATAATAAATTACCGTTCGCCATAAATTATCACCTATTTTGAAACTAAATTAAGTTTTTGACCCGGAATATCATTAGCTGTTTTAACTTCCGGTTGTTTTGCCGATATTTTTGCTAAAATTCCTTCAGCTGTTTCTGAATTGCCAAAAGTATCGCGGCTGTCTCTTATTGCCTGCAAGCGTTGTTCTGTAATTTGATTTCCGTTTGCATATCCATTTCCAATTGACTGCATTGCTGCAAGCACAATCGGTTTTGAACTGTCCTGCAACGCCATATTCAGAAGATTTGTAAGTCTTGGATCGTCTTTTCTTGTTTCATCTTCCTTAAATCTGTTTATAAGTTCTGCTACTGCGTGTGCTCTTTCGTTTTTATCATTATTATTTAATTTTTTTTCAAGCTGTTGCACATAAACATCAGTTAATTCAATCGCGGGTTTTTTATTATTTTTTATCTCATTTTTGGTTTCTTCCGGTTTTTTTTCAGGCGCGGGAGCCTGTAAAATTTCTTTTTTAGGCTCGATTATTTCTTTTTTGGTTTCTTGAATGGGATTGTTTATAGGAGGATAATAAGGCATAGCAGGAAGTGGTGTTCCTTGCATTGTCGGATTAACTCCATTGATAGTAATATTAACTGCGCCCACACTTGAGTTTCTATCACTTTGTTGCATCGGTTGAGGAACAGGCACAGGATAAACTTGTCCTTGTTGCACTAGTGGCATATATCTCGGAATATAATTATTATTTTGAATAGGCTGACATACAGGAACTTGCCCCTGTATGTATTGTGGAGGAAGACATACAGGAAGTGCCTGTACTGGAATATTGTTCTGTACCGGCTGCAAAGGTATATTGTTTTGAATATTTTGTGTGGACATTGATCTTCCCGTATTTCCTGATTTTACCCTTCCCATGAGCAACAAGCAAAAACACTTGTTAATTATATAAACAATTGTTTTAATAAAAATTTGCGTTATTTATTGAAAATATTAAGGACTGTAACAGTTATCAAAATTTATAAATTATTTGGAGGTTCTTTATAATAGAACTAATCTATATTATTATTGATAAAGAAAAAATCCTTAGAAGGTATAAATTTTATGAGTTTCAATTATGAACAAGAAATAGATGAATTTCAAAAAGAGCTGGATGAATTTCCGCAATATTTATGCAGAATGTGCGGAAGATGCTGCAAATCAATAGCAACATCTGATTCTCACGAAGAACTTGAACGACTGGCAAAACTTGGTAACGAAGAAGCAAAAGTGTTCATTGACATCTTCAAAAGATTTACTTCAATAGAAGAAGCAAGAAAAGTTGTTCCGGAACAAGTGGAGCAGGTTCTTAGCGAATTAAGCCAAAAAGAAGGCTTTGATATAAATAAAGTGTCTTTTTATTACTGTCCACATATAACAGAAGAAAATTTATGTTCAATGCATGGTAACAGACCAACTGTTTGCAGTAGAGCGCCGCATCATGGCTGGTCCTGTATGCCTCCGGGTTGTGGTTTTGAAGGCTGGCAATTTGAACTTAGAGAAAAATATAAAAAAATGGCGCGCAGTTTTAAAGAGCATTTAACTGCAATAGAAGCAGTATCTGAAGACGGAAAAGTTCCCGGAAAAGAAATGACCGTTGAAGAATTAAAAAAAATTATTGAAGAAAAAATAAAACCATGGAGCAAATACGGTTCTATGTTTTGGTAATTACATTAATGCAGGTAATACAAAATAAACTATGTCAGATGCAGTAAAAAGAATACAAGAATTATTAAAACTTCCCCAGAAATTATGTAAAATGTGCGGAAGTTGCTGTCATATAGCAACTTTTAAGGGCGGGTTGTCATACGAGCAGATACTGGAGCTAATTGCAGATCCTGAATCTGATCCTATACAGGTAGATGGCGCCAAAGATTTCCTCACAATATTTGAGCCTTACGACTCACACGATACTGTAAAAAAAATTGCGCCTGAATTTTTTGAAAAAGTTATGAAACAAGTGGGCAAACCCAATATGTCTTTCTTTAAATGCAGGTATATCGGCGAACATGGCGGATGCTTAATTCACGAAGACCGCCCGCTGTTATGCAGAATGTATCCTGTGCCTCACGAAAGAACATTATTTTTCCCCGGTTGCGGATTTGAAGAACAAAGCATCGCGAACTGGAATGAAATTCAGAAAATCGTAAAAGAAGTAGAAGAACGACACAATAAGTCACTTAATACTTAAATTTACAGAAAAACTAATCTGCAAATAAATATAGAAGCCAAAATTCCGGCAATATCGGCTACAAGTCCTGCAATTAAAGCATGTCTTATTTTTGAAATTCCAACAGAGCCAAAATATACAGCTATAACATAAAGCGTGGTTTCAGAACTTCCTGTCATCACGGCGGCTAACCTTGCCATATAAGAGTCACCGCCATATTGGTTGGCAATTTCTGTTGTAATTCCGAGCGCCCCACTTCCGGACAAAGGTCTAATAATCGCAAGAGGAAGAATATCAGCAGGCATTCCTATTAAATTAAGTACCGGTGCCAGTGCATGAGCAAGAAATTCTATCGAGCCTGAAGCCCTAAACATTCCTATAGCAACAAGAATTCCTACCAGATAAGGAATAATCTTTACACCTATACTAAAACCTTCTTTTGCTCCGTCTATAAACGTGTCATAAAGAGGAATTTTCTTGTATAAAGCCGCTCCAAGAAAAGTTAAAAGCATTACAGGCAAAATCCAGACGGAAAAAACATTTACCGCGTGAGCAATAAAGTGTTTTGATATTTGAAATATTTGGATTAGTGAGTCTGTCATTATTTACTCCTATTTGTCACCCTGAACTTGTTTCAGGGTCTATTCCACGCTGGTCGGATGCTGAAACAAGTTCAGCATGACAGTCTGTATTTTTTTCTAGCTCTTCATATTTTTCTTTACTGAAAAAAGGGATTTTCTCCAGAATTTTTACAACGGTTACCGCGGAAATCAATGCAATTAAAGTTGAAATAAAAGTCGGACCGATTATTGCGGTAGGGTTTTTGGCTCCTGCTGCTGCTAATACAGCAATTATAGAAGCAGGAACCAGCTGAACACCCGCCGTATTTATTGCCAAAAATGTGCACATAGCATCAGTTGCGACTTTTTTGGAAGGATTAAGTTTTTGCATTTCGCTCATGGCTTTTATTCCGATAGGAGTTGCCGCATTTGTAACCCCTAGAGCATTTGCGGTAAAATTCATCGCCACATGCCCAATTGCAGGATGATCCGGCGGTATATCCGAAAAAAGTCTTTTTGTAACGGGTTTAATAAGCTTAGAAATAAGTGAAACTATGCCGGATTTTTCGGCAAGCTTCATCATTCCAAGCCAAAAAGCCATAACCCCTATTAAAGATATGGAAATTTCAACTGCAAGTTTTGATGAATCAACGATAGATTGAACTACCGCGTCAATTCTTCCGTTAATCCCGCCTACGATTATTGCTGTCAGGATGAAGAAAAACCAGATATATCCGAGCATAAAATAAATCCTTGATAAATTAAGATTTCCTATTTATGATTTATAATAACTAAGCCATGATTTGTTTTTGGATTTATTAAAACGTAAAAGAATTAGAAAATAATACTATACCAAAAACAGAAATCAAAAATTTAAACGAGTGCTTAGATAAAAATATTCTACAAAAATTTGAAGAAAAAGGTAAGTACTTAATGATAAAAGCTGCTATTGTCGGATCAACGGGTTATGCGGGCGAAGAATTAACAAGAATACTGCTTCAGCACCCTGAAGTTGAAGTTGCTCATGCAACTTCGCATTCTTTCACAAATCAAAGATATGACAGCATTTATCCATCTTTTAATAATAGATTTAATAATATTTGCGAAGAAGAAAACATAGAAAAACTTGCGGATGACTCTGACGTAATCTTTATAGCGCTTCCGCATGGCATAGCCTCTAAAAAAATAACGAAGGAAATACTTAATAAAACAAAAATCATTGATATCGGTGCTGATTTTAGGCTAAAAGACAAAATTATATACGAAGAATGGTATAAAACAGGACATGAAAGCCCTGAACTTCTTGAAGAAAGTGTTTATGGACTTTGTGAATGGAAAAGAAACGAGATCAAAAACGCAAGGTTAATTGCAAATCCGGGATGCTTCACTACTTGCAGCATATTGAGTCTTTCACCGCTTGTAAAAGAAAATCTAATAGACATAAAATCAATTATAATTGACGCAAAATCGGGCGCTACAGGCGCAGGACGAACCCTTGACATTGGAACGCATTTTACCGAATGCAACGAAACAACAAAAGCATACAAAATTGCAAGCCACAGGCATACTCCCGAAATTGAGCAGGAATTAAGCGGACATGCGGGGCAAAAAATCCAATTATCCTTTACTCCCCATCTAATTCCAATGCAAAGAGGGATTCTTTCAACGTGTTACGCTAATTTAAAAGATTCTTCAGTTACTTACGAAGAAATAAAAGAAGTTTACAAAAAATATTACGAAAATGAATATTTCATAAGACTCACTGAAAAAGGGGTTTTTCCTGAAACAAAATGGGTAAGGAATTCTAATTACTGTGATATTGGATTTACAATTGACCGACGAACAAACAGAATAATTATTGTGGGAGTTGTAGACAATCTGATAAAAGGCGCGGCGGGACAAGCAGTACAAAATATGAACATAATTTTTGGTATTGAAGAAAAGACTGGTATTGAGGCTATTCCAATCGCTCTATAAAACTAATTGTCATCCTGAGCAAAGCGAAGGATCTGTCCGGTAATTCACAGATTCTTCGGGTTAAAACCCTCAGAATGACAAGAGCAAACAAAAAGGATGAAGAAATATGAATGAATTATGCATAGATGAAACTATTATAAAAGAAATAACAGGCGGTATCACCGCTCCAAAAGGTTTTAGCGCAACAGGAGCGCATGTGGGGCTTAAAAAGAAGAAAAAAGATTTAACTATCATCAAAAGTGAAATACCGGCAACTGCTTCGGGCGTTTTTACGAAAAATTTAGTAAAAGCAGCGCCTGTTTTATGGAATCAACAAATTGTCAAAAATAAAGTTAGAGGAATAGTTGTTAACAGCGGTAACGCAAACGCCTGCACAGGCGAATTAGGCTTCAGGCATACTGAAATAATGGCGCAGACTTTTGCAGAATGCATAAACGCCACTAAAGAAGAGATAATTGTTTCATCAACAGGTGTAATCGGAGTTCATTTGCCTATTGATAAGATAGTAGAAGGCATCAAAACAACAATTGCAACTCTGGAAACAACAAGAGAAGCCGCAAAAAGAGCCGCGGAAGGGATTATAACTACAGATACATATACAAAAGAAATTGCTGTTGAAGTTGAAATTGACGGAAAACCTGTTAGAATTGCGGGGATGGCTAAAGGTTCCGGAATGATTCACCCGAATATGGCGACAATGCTTTCTTTTGTTACAACAGATGCTGACATTTCAAAAGATATGCTTGATAAAGCTTTAAGTGACAGCGTTGAAAACACTTATAATATGATTTCCGTTGATGGAGACACAAGCACTAACGATATGGCAATAGTTTTAGCTAATGGAATGGCTCAAAATATTCCAATCATCAAAGAAAACGAAAATTATTTTAAATTCAAAGCCACTCTCGATTATGTGAATAAATATCTTGCAAAGCAAATTGTAAACGACGGTGAAGGCGTTACAAAAGTCTTGGAAGTAATAATTAAAGGTTCTTCGACAAAAGAAGATGCCCGAAAAATAGCAAAATCAATAATTTGCTCAAATCTTGTAAAGACAGCTTTCTTCGGAGAAGATGCAAACTGGGGAAGAATCCTTTGCGCGGCGGGATATTCAGGCGCTAACTTCAATCCTGAAAAAACCAGCATAGGTTTTTCCAGTTTAGGCGGCGAGATTTTGCTTTTTACAAACGGAGAACCTATAAAATTCGACGAGGATAAAGCTCTTCAAATCCTTAAAGAAAGAAAAATACAGATTATAATTTCTTTGCAGGACGGAAAAGAAGAAGCCACCGCATGGGGCTGCGACTTGAGCTACGAATACGTAAAAATTAACGGAGAATACAGGACTTAATAAAAAATGCAAAAATACATTGATAAAACAAAAATCTTAATCGAAGCATTGCCTTATATAAAATGCTTTTCAGGCAAAACTGTCGTTGTAAAATACGGCGGCAGCGCAATGCTAAACGATGAACTAAAGAAATCCGTTTTACAAGATATAGTTTTGATGAAATTAGTCGGAATGTCACCTGTAATAGTGCATGGTGGCGGTGCTGAAATCAATAAAATGCTTAAACAGATTGACAAACAGCCTGAATTCATAAACGGACTGCGTGTGACAGACGAAGAAACCATGGAAGTTGTTGAAATGGTGCTTTCGGGTAAAGTAAACAAAGATATTGTTATGAATATTCAAGGCCAGGGATTTAATGCGGCTGGAATAAGCGGGAAAGACGGAAATATACTTAAAGCAAGAAAAAAATTAATTAACGGACAAGATGCGGGATTCATCGGCGAAATCGTTGAAGTTGATACTAATTTGATCAAAATACTGATTCAAAACGATTTTATTCCTGTAATTGCGCCTACTGCAACGGGAGAAGACGGCAACACATACAACATTAATGCGGATTATGCTGCTTCTGCTATAGCAGGCGTGCTGGAAGCTGAAAAACTTGTGTTTTTAACCGATATTGCAGGTGTATTAAGAGATACTAATGATGATAAATCCATTATCTCAAATATGACAGTTTCTGAAGCCAAAAAATTAATTAAAGACGGCGTAATTTCAGGAGGAATGATACCGAAAGTCGACTGCTGCATTGAAGGAGTTGAAAAAGGCGTAAAGACTGTCCACATCCTCGATGGTCGAGTAGAGCACAGTCTTTTACTTGAGATTTTCACCGATACCGGCATCGGAACAATGATTAACAGGGATTAAACCCTTTTTATTAAAGTGGGATATGTGCTTTTACGCTGTCAGTAATTATCTTGTATGTATTGTTAAGCATTTCTTTTACATCCATAGATCTCTGGCTATTTTTATCGAAGCCTTCTTGGCGAGATCCCTGTTTGATAGATGTTAATAAGTATCTTTTTATTTGTTTATAAGCTTTTAATATTGGGGCGTCTTCATTAGTTCCAACTATAATTCCTTGATTATTTGTTATTTTTTATACCATATTCCCTTTTGATTTAGCAGCCTTAATTATACCTTGTGCTACCCTTCTGGCATTTAAATCATGACCATAAATTTGCGTTGCATAACCAAATCCTAAATTTTTATTTCTTCCTACTTCCATAAAATTATCCTCGTTCTTTATAAATTAAATTTAATGTACAATTATTTAAAACTCCTAAATAAAAAAGTTGATAGAAAAATAAAAAAATATTAAGAAATATAAAGCTAAACTTATAAAAATGTTTTGGAGAGTCGAAAAATCAATGAAAGCATATATATTACTGGAAGACGGTACAATTTTTGAAGGAATCTCCTGCGGGGCAGACAAGACTGCATTCGGGGAAATTTGCTTTAATACAGGCATGACAGGCTATCAGGAAATACTTACAGACCCGTCTTATGCAGGGCAAACTGTTGTAATGACTTATCCGCTTATCGGAAATTACGGAATCTCTGATGAAGATGTAGAATCAAACAGAATTCAGGTTCAGGGGTTTATTGTAAAAGAGCTTTGCGAGCTTGAAAACAACTGGAAAAGCACAAAAAACCTTTCGGATTACTTGAAAGAACAAAATATTCCATGTATTTCTGGTATAGATACAAGGATGTTAACTAAAAAAATCCGCACAATGGGTGCCATGAATTGCGTAATTACAACACAAGAAGTTACGGAAGAACTTAAAGAACAGTTAAAACAGCATAAATTCCCGTCAGATGTGGTTAAACAGGTTTCCTGTACAGATTCTCACGTAGTCCTTCAGACTCCTCAGAATAACAAAGAGAAAAAAATTGCTCTTATCGATCTCGGGGTTAAAAATGGCATAATTAAACATCTTTCAAAGCTTGGTTGCGAAGTGCATGTTTTTCCCATCAATATTGATGCAAAAACTTTATTAAACTCCGAATTTAATGCCGTATTACTCTCTAATGGTCCCGGCGACCCGCAGGATGTAAAAGAAACAATACAAACAACAAGAGAACTTATAGGCAAAATTCCTTTATACGGAATTTGTCTGGGGCATCAAATTTTAGCGATTGCATTGGGCGCAAATACATATAAACTCAAGTTCGGACACAGAGGAAGCAATCATCCTGTAATTGATTTAAGGACAAACAAGGTCTATATGACTGCTCAAAACCATGGTTACGCTGTTTCAAAAGAAGATTTGCCTGATACTATTCAGATTACGCATCTTAACGTGAATGACGACACCGTAGAAGGTTTTTGCAGCTCCAAATTAAACATAAACACAGTTCAATTTCACCCGGAAGCCGGTCCCGGACCTCTTGATGCAAATATTATTTTCAGTGAGTGGTAAAGAGATTGGATTAAAAAATGGACAATCAAATGGTACAAATCGCATATAATATAACGCAAAACCCAACTTTTGCAAATCTTTTACCATTAATATTTGCTCCTAAAAGCATAGAAACATTTTTTACCGAATTTAAAAATTACAAAAAAGAAATAAGCGAAGAAACATTAAATAAATTAATTGAATCAGAAAAATTTCAGGAATATTTACAACTAACTATAAAAAATATTTTATTTAATTCTATGCAAAAAGAAGGAATAATAAGACATGCTAAGTTATTAAAAATTTCTTATGGACAAGGTATTAAAATAGATAGATTTGAATATTCTTTAGCATTATTAAAAGAACTTACAGAAATAGACTATTTCATTTTAAAAGCTTTATATGATTTTCAAAAAAATAATAATATTGAAAGTGCAAATTATGACATTCATTACATTTGTAATATTTGGAATAAATCAAATCATATATCTGAACTTGAAAACAGTTTAACTATCTCTAAAAACGATATACAAGGAATTTTAAATAGACTAAAAGGGATAGGACTTATAAGGGACTTTACTATGTGGAGCGGTGGAACTTCAGGAACTGTTGATCCTTGTGCTTTAACACCAACAGCAGAAACTCTTATATATTTGATTGAAGAAGGTGAAATAAATGCCGAAGAATAATTCATTAAATAAAATATTAGTCATAGGTTCCGGTCCGATAATCATAGGGCAGGCTGCGGAGTTTGATTATGCAGGAACGCAGGCTTGCAAGGCGCTTAAAGAAGAGGGGTTTGAAGTAATTCTCGTTAACAGCAATCCCGCAACAATCATGACTGATGATAACATAGCAGACAGGGTTTATATACAGCCGCTTACGGTTAATGCGCTCAATTACATAATAGAAAAAGAACGACCTGACGGACTTCTTCCGACAATGGGAGGACAAACAGGTTTGAATCTTGCTATAGAGTTACAGGAAGCTGGGATCTTAGACAAATTCAATGTTAAACTACTTGGCACATCTTTAGAAACGATCAAAAAAGCCGAAGACAGGGAATGTTTCAAAAAACTTATGGAAGAAATTGGTGAACCTGTTCCTCCAAGCACTATTGTTGATAATATTCAGGAAGGTCTTGAATTTGCAGAAAAAATCGGATATCCGATAATTGTCCGTCCCGCCTACACTCTTGGCGGAACGGGCGGCGGCATTGCATTCAACCCCTACGAGCTTAAAGAAATACTGCACACAGGACTTCTTCACAGCAGAATTAATCAGGTTTTGCTTGAAAAAAGTATTGCAGGCTGGAAAGAAATCGAATACGAAGTAATGCGGGACTCAAATGACACCTGTATAGTTGTTTGTAATATGGAAAACATTGATCCTGTAGGAATTCATACGGGTGATAGCATTGTTGTTGTGCCTTCACAGACCTTGCGAGATGAAGAATACCAAATGTTGAGATCTTCCGCCATAAAAATTATCAAAGCACTCAAAATAGAAGGTGGCTGCAATGTACAATTCGGACTTAATCCCGAAAGTCTTGAATACTGCGTGATTGAAGTAAACCCGAGAGTTAGCAGATCATCCGCGCTTGCTTCAAAAGCCGCAGGTTACCCTATTGCCAAGATTGCCGCTAAAATTGCCGTCGGTTTTAACCTACACGAAATCCCCAACTATGTTACCGGAAAAACAAAAGCTTCTTTTGAGCCGTCACTTGATTATATTGTAGTTAAAATTCCTAAATGGCCTTATGATAAGTTTTCTTACGCTAACAGAACTCTTGGAACCCAAATGAAAGCTACCGGAGAAGTTATGGCGATCGACAGAACCTTTGAAAGTTCTTTACTAAAAGCTGTAATTTCACTTGAAGGAAATGAAACAGGATTAAGAAAGCCTCATATAACAATGCTTTCAAAAGAAGATTTACTAAGAAGACTTGAAGTTTGTGATGATGAAAGAATTTTTGTAATGGC
>Ga0209417_1006158_pt1 | contig 12551 bp, 11 predicted proteins | sample RifGroF2_FD_184002 | JGI IMG/M metagenome (GOLD analysis project Ga0209417, IMG submission 184002) | Groundwater microbial communities from Rifle, Colorado, USA - Groundwater F2 (SPAdes) (version 2) | ecosystem: Environmental > Aquatic > Deep subsurface > Groundwater | place: Rifle, Colorado... | reverse complement strand
AGCATCTCGCCGTGAGTGTAAACATCAATTCCTGTTCCTTCGGTCTGCTTAAGAAGTTCATCCATATCCTTAAGGTCATGACCGGAAATGAGAATGCCCGGATTGTTCCTGACGCCGATATTTACCTTTGTGATCTCGGGATTTCCGTAAGTAGTAGTATTAGCCTTATCAAGAAGAGCCATTGTGTCAACCGCCACCTGTCCAGCTTTCATTACCATATCGATCATTTCATTCACCGGAAGATCTTTCGTTGTCGAAGCAAGCGCTTCAGCCAGAAATTCATTTATGCTTTTCTGATAGTAACCGAGGACATTTGCATGCTCATAATATGCGGCTATTCCTTTAAGACCGATTATGAGAAGGTTTCTGAGCGAACGGACATCATCCTCGCCAGTAGATAGAACTCCGACAGTCTCAGCTTTTCTGTGCAGTTCATCAACCGATCCTGCATCCCAGGTTACGCTGTCATGCATACCTGCAGTATCAATACCTTTCTTTAGTTCGTCTCTATAAGCCGCAGCCTCTTCGATCTTTTTTACCATATCATCAGTGCTGAAGTTGACATTGGTAATTGTAACGAAAAGCATTTTCGCGATTAAATTACCGGTCTTGTCGTCAACAGAACCCTTCTTTTCAGCTATCAGCGAAATGCCTTTAAGCGTGTGGATAAGAAGATCCTGTAAATTTGCTACTTCCGCCGGTTTTCCGCAAAATCCCTTGTTATAGGAACAGCCTTTATTTCCGATATTTTCCTGACATTGAAAACAATACATTCCCATTATGATTCTCCTTTATTTATAATTTACCGGGTTAGGCGATTTCACCACGAAGAATTCGAGTATTTCGTCGTCCTTGTTTTCCACGGTCATTCTGGTCCCGAACGGTACATTAACGAAGCATTTTCCGTATTTGTGAGTATCCTGATCTCCGAGCGTCAAAGTCATCGTACCCCTTATTATGATGAAATAAACATTTGAGTTTGAGTCATGGATCGGAAGAGCTGTGTCTTTAGGAAGCACCATGTGGTTTAAGTTGATGTTCGCGTCGTCAATTATTCTTTCGATCGTTTTTTCGTCCGTGATCGTGTAGTCATATTTTTTCTCTATCATTTTATGGTCTCCTTTGTTTAAAATGTTAATGTTTTGTCTGACCAGAGAATCATTCCCAGAAGATCGTTCATCGTTGAGATCGGGCAGCTTTCTGTCCCGTTCATCTGTCTTGATTTCAAGCAGGTGCCACAGGCTAGAATATCTCCTTTTTCGGCAATAAACAATCTCATCTGCCCGTCAACATCATATTTGTCATGTTTAAGACCTTCGCATTCAACAGCTTCGCCCATTAAGAATACTTTTACTTCATTTCCTGCTTTTTTAGCTGTTACTGCGAACCTGAAGGCATTCCATGCCTTTTCCGGTTCTTTCGTTTCGATTACAATCCCAATTTTCATGATTTTACTCCATTTTTAAATTTATATATTTTATTGAATTTCGCCGTCTATTCCGATGACGGTCAGTTTTATCATTTTCGAGACTCCGGCAGCTACAAGCGCTCTCTGAACGATAGTTTCAATTCCTCCGCAGCACGGGACTTCCATCCTCACGATAGAAACGGATTTAATGTTCTTATTCTGAAAGATGTTCGTTAACTTGGCTATATACCTTTCAATGTTCTGGTCAAGTTTCGGGCAGAGCATGACAAATCTTTTGTCTTTGAGGAATTTCTCATGAAAATTTGCGAATGCGAACGGAACGCAGTCTGCGCAGATCAGAAGATCAGCGTTATCAAGGCTCGGATCAGCAGGGTTCACGAGATGAAGCTGTACCGGCCAGTGTTTAAGGCGGGACTGAAGGCTTCCGGTAAATTTTGTTGGATGTTCATCATTCCTGTCTATTGTTCTTGCATTTGATCCGGGGCAGTGACCGGTAGCGCATGAACCGGCTTTTTCTCTGAAATCAGGTATCTCAATGTTTTTTACCGTAAGGATCTGGATAGCCTGATTTACATAGCTGTCAAGTCCATGATCGTTCAAGTGTTTCAGATGCGCTTTAATTGTGTTCTGACCTGCCGGAATAATATTCTCCATCACTTTGGCCTCATCATAAGCTTCAGCTTCTCTTTCTTCTGTCGTGATCGCTCCTGTCGGACAATTCCCGATGCAGGCTCCAAGTCCGTCGCAGAAAATGTCGCTTATCAGTCTCGCTTTTCCGTCTATCATCTGGATCGCTCCCTCCGGGCAGTCGGGAACGCAGTTGCCGCATCCGTTGCACTTGTCGGCGTCGATATGTATTATCTGTCTTTTCATATTTTACCTCTGTTTTATTAAATTTTCTAAATTGTTCCAAAGAACTGATCCTTCTTTCTTCAGATCAAACCCGTACCCGTTAAAGCACCATTGGATCACCAAAAGCCTCATTGACCCGATTATCATCCTGAAAAGCGATTTCGTGTCTATATCTGTTAATATTTCATTATTGGATTTAGCCTCATCTATCAGCAGCTCAAGTTCTTTTCTGTGCCCGTGAATAATCAGCCTCATCCTTTCGGAGAGTTCTTTATCATTAATGAATACAGCTTCAGAGAACATAACTTTCGCCAGTTTGGGATTGCTTATAAATTTGTCATACCTTTCCATAAGAAATGACTCAATACCTTTCAGTCCTGATCCTGACTTTCCCGCTTTAGAAAACTCTTCGAAAAGATCAAGTATCGCGAGAAGTATCGAATGCTTACTGTCATAATGGCGATATAAGGCAGCTTCAGTAACCCCGATGGACTTTGACAGATTCTTTATTGTCAGGTTCTGAATTCCGTCGTTGGCGATGATCTTAATTGCTTTTTCGAGTATCTCTTTTTGTCTTTCTGTCAGCTCTGTCATTTTCTTTTTCTCCAAGTAAGTAAATGTTTACTGACTTAAATTTACCACAATAAAGTACCGTTGTCAAGAGAAAAGAATTGACAAAATAAAAATTTAACTGTTGCAATAATACAAACTTAGCATTATGTTTTAGATAGTGTATTATTCGGGAGCGAATGTTATGAAGAAATCCGTATATGTTTTGTGCTATATTTTTTTTCTTTCTTTTGTTTATGGCGAATTGATAAATCATAATCCTGACCCCCTTGGAGAACCATGGTATTCTGTAGATGAAATAAAAATATCATCTGATCAGCTCAAAAGAATATCCCAAATCCCTGTTATGCAACTTCCTGAAAGTTACAAGAATAAAAAAGTTTCACTTCCCTATACTGTTGACAATTCGCTTCTGCGCTATTTCAGACCTGTATTTTGTCAGGAAGGGGGGAGCTGTGCTCAGGCGAGCGGTGTCGGTTATGTATTTACTTATGAACAGAATTTTTTAAAAAGTACGAGCGCAGATATTCCGGATAATCAGTATCCGACACATTACACATATAATTTTTTAAACGATGGAAGCGGTGAGAACGGTTCATGGATCACAGATAACTGGGATATTATTGCGTCGGGAGGGTGTCCGAATGTCACAAGTTACGGCGGAATGCTATGGCCTTCTTCAGATCCGGAAACGATGAATAAAATATGGATGTCGGGCAGTGAAAAATACGAAAGCGGTATGACTAACAGGATTTTAGAGCAGCTGGTAATTCCCGTAGGTACACCTTCCGGACTCGAAGTCCTGAAACAATGGTTTAATGACCACTGCGATGGTTCTTCTGCCGGAGGACTTGCTGTTTTCGCTGCCGGCGTAGGTGTTAATATAGAAATAAAAACTCTATCCGATGATTCATATTGCCCTGGTGAATCAGTTGTAGTAAAATGGGATCCTCTGGCAAACCATTTCATGACATTTGTCGGATATAACGATTCGATCAGATGGGACTATAACGGTGACGGAAAATTCACCAACAATATCGATATTACAGGAGACGGTGCTGTTGATATGCAGGATTGGGAGATCGGCGGAGTGAGAATGGTGAATTCATGGGGAGATACATGGTGTGACAGCGGAAAGTCGTGGGTTATGTACAGAACTCTGGCACAAAGTCTGGATGACGGAGGTATATCAAATAATAAGATTTACACTGTTCGGACAAAAGAAGGTAACAAACCGAAATTAAAATTAAAAGCGAAAATTGACTGTAGCGATAGAGATGATCTCAAGATAATGGCAGGAATTACAAAATATGTTTCAGCATCAGAGCCTCAGAGCACGATTGTATTCCCGTATTTCAGTTTTCAGGGGGGAGATAGTATCGGGATGTCGGGAGACAGCAGCGTTATAGACCTGGAACTTGATGTTTCGCTTTTGCTGTATTATTCCACGCTTGAAGAAGGTGCCACAATCTTTCTGAGCGTAGTTCATAAAGGAGATACCGAAGATATTCCGACAATAAGAACTTTTTCGGTAATTGATGAAAACGGCTATGAATTTGTTAGTGACTATATAGATTTTCCCGTAATATTGAACTCAACGACGCATTTGGGAGTTAATTATCCAAAAATGTTTAAGATCAACAATGAAATATTACCGGATGTTTTTTCGGGGATAGACTATACAAACACTATGTTTGCGGTTAACGGTGCTCCTCCCTATTTTTGGGATTTACTGTTAGAATACGGTCAGTTTACGAATTTAAATCCATTTCCATCAGAAACTATGGAGATGCTTACTATGTCGAGCGAAAATGACGGCTACGCGTTCATCAATTTAGATTTTGATTTTCCTTATTTCGGAAAAAAATATAATGTTCTTTCTATTTCAACCAACGGCTCAATATCATTTGATACATATAAAGATGTTCAAACAAAGGACCAGTTAACAAAAACAGTAGCAATAGCTCCGTGTGTAGCAAACCTGAAATTATTTACGACAAACGGGGACGGAATATTTTATTACAAGAATGCGGATTATGTTATTATCAGATGGATTACCTCATTATACAAGAATTCTAAAGCTGATCTGGATTTTTGTGCAAAGCTGTATTCTGACGGAAAAATAGAGTTTTTTTATGGCGAAAGATTTACAACAGGGCTTTCATGGTCTTCAGGAATTTCTAACGGTTCCTCCCAAACTACATATTATTCAAATATCACAACATTATATCCTTCAGGTCAGAAGACAACATTTATTGAGGATCCTTATCCTTACGGACTGGAGCTGAGCAGCAGCGGTATTTTCAGTGGCACTTTAGATCCCACAAGCGAAACTGAATGGAACATCATTTTCCGAGTGACTGACTCACAGAGATTAACAAACACAAAAGAGTTAACGCTTTTTCTATTCGATCAGGAAGAAAACTTATCTGAACCTTTAAATGTCAGCGTCTTTAAGAACGAATCTTCAGCTTTTATTTATTGGGAAAAAGTATCGGGTGCTTCTATTTACCGAATATACCGGTCAACTGAACCTTATGCGGGATTTGTCGAGATAGGTACGTCAACTACTTTGAGTTTTGAAGATACTCAAGCTCAGAATTATGACAAATGTTTTTATTTCGTAACCGCTTATAATTCTTTCAAATAAAGGATAGCTTATGCAAAGATTGCTATTGTTTTTATATTTGTTCTTGGTTTCATTCACTCTGAATGCACTTTTGATAAATACTAATCCCGACCCGAACGGTGAACCTTGGGTTTCGGGCGGTATCAGTGAACTAACACCTGAACAACAAAAAGCTATTGATGCAATTCCAGTGCTGGTCTTACCTGAAATTTATAAGGAGAGAAAAGCAGAACTTCCATATACGATCGATAACTCTTTGCAACCTTACTTCAGACCTATTTTTATGCAGAGTGGCGAAAGTTGTGCTCAGGCAGCAGGTGTTGGATATCTATATACTTATGAGCAGAATTTTTTCAGAGGAACAAGTGCTGATAATCCCGACAATCAGTATCCTACTCACTACACTTATAATTTTCTGAACGATGGAGACGGTTCTGTCGGATCTTGGTACATTTCAGGATGGGACATTATTGCAGCCGGCGGGTGTCCGAATGTTTCAACTTACGGCGGAATGCTTTGGCCTTCAACAGATCCTTCAACGATGTTTAAGATCTGGATGAACGGAAGTGATAAGTATGACAAGGCATTGGCAAATAAAAATTTAGAGCAGATTGCAATACCTGTTGGAACTCCTGAAGGACTTGAAACACTTAAGCAATGGTTCATTGATCACTGTGATGGTTCTTTAGCCGGTGGAGTAGTAGTTTTTGCTGCGGGAGTAGGTACGGATTTTGAAAGGAAAGTGTTGCCTGATAACTCATTTTGTCCGGGTGAATCTGTAATTACCAGGTGGGACAAGGATATCAATCATGCGATGACTCTTACAGGCTATAATGATTCTATCAGATGGGATTATAATGGCGATGGTAAATATACGAATGATATTGATATAAACGGCGACTATGTAGTTGACATGAAAGACTGGGAGATCGGTGGAGTCAGATTGGTAAATTCATGGGGTTCGACATGGGCGGATAGCGGCAAATCATGGGTAATGTATCGAACGTTAGCTCTAAGTTATCTTGACGAAGGAATTTATCAAAATGTTGTTCACTCTGTCAAGATCAATGAATTGATTAAACCGAAATTAAAAATGAAAGCAACAATAAATTATAGTGACAGAAAAGATATCAAAATAATAGCAGGTATAGCTAAAGATATTAATGCAATAGAGCCGGATTATACTATTTCATATCCATATTTCAACTACCAGGGCGGAGATGACATCGGTATGTCTGGAGACGGAAACACTATAGAATTATTAATTGATATATCTACATTTTTGGATTATACACTTCCGGGAGAAATTGCTAAGATATTTTTATGTGTTGAACAGATGAGGATAGCAGGCGGAATTGGAAATATAGAGACATTCTCAATAATTGATGAAGAAGGAACTGAGTTTGTGAGTGAAATGAAAAATGTAGAAATTCTTGTGAATTCAACAACATATGTTTCTGTCATTCTTCCGCAAGCAATGAAAATTACTACTAAAGGCATTCCCGCTCTACTTCCTGGAATAGATTATTCCAGTACTTTATCTGCCGAGAAAGGTACAGCCCCATACAAATGGGATGTTTTCTTCAACTATACAGAAATTCAAAATATTGATCCATATCCTATTGAAACATTACAAAAATTAACTATGTCAGATACTAATGACGGGTACGCTAACATCAATTTGCCATTTACATTTCCTTTTTTTGATAAATTGTATAATTCTTTAACAATAACTACTAATGGAGCAATTACTTTTAATGGTATTTATGAAGATGTAAAAACACTAGCTGATGTCAATAACACAAAAACTATTGCTCCCTGCGCAGCAGATTTTAGTATAAATAATAAGGGAGGTGTGTACTACCATGTTAACGAAGATTACATTGTTGTAAAATGGGTAGCTTATATAAGAGTGATAGGTGAATACGGAGGAGCACGTACCATAAATGCTGATTTTGCAGCAAAATTATACTCCGATGGACGGATTGAATTTTTTAATGGAACATTCTCTGAAAATGTTAACCACATTTGCGGTATATCTAACGGTACCGAGCAAAGTACTTATATTGCTTCTATGTCATTTTCACCAAATCCAAATGGTTTAAAGGCTTCATTAATACTTACCAATCCTTACCCATACGGTTTAGAATTAAGCAGTGACGGAATATTCAGCGGCATATTAGTGCCGACCAGTGAAACCGAATGGCTAATCAATTTCAGAGTTACAGATGTTAATAACATTGTTGCATATAAAAAATTATTATTATCATTGGCTGTACCAGGGGAAGTTCTAACCGCACCTCTTAATCCATTAATAGCAAAAAATGAAATTTCAGCTGTTTTAAGCTGGGATCATGTGCAGGGTGCTACTATTTATAATATATATAGATCGACTGATCCGTATAGCGGTTTTGTACAGGTCGGAACTTCAACTTTACCGAGCTATCAAGACGATGAAGTTTTACCCGGAAATAAATATTTTTATTATATCACAGCCGATAATACTTATTTTATCCGTTGAAGCGGCTCATTCATTTCGGCCAAAAGATTAGATTACATACTAACAAATCTGGAGAAAATTATAGAGGATCGAATTCTAGCTACAAAGTGGCACCATATTTCTCTGGTCGATAATAAAAGCGAACTTACGATTGAAAATATTCTTTATGATAATAATTTTGAAGAAATCAGGTCGTTAAGTAAAGTGCACGAAATTCTGGACACAAAGATCAATCCTGAATCGATTTATTACCCTTTCATAGCTGTAAGCGGGGAAGAAATATTTATATCATGGATGAACGACAAAGAGTACATTATCGAAGTATATGTTCCTAACTCAGGCGAGAAGAAATATGAGATTAAGAAAAATTATTCCGTTGGTTATTACAGCGATATCGAGATGGATCGTATGAGCTTGATGAACGGAATCGATATGAAAAAACAGTTCGGTAATATTAAGAAAAGAGCTATAAATGAGATTTTTGTCGATAAATACAACAGGTTATGGGTTTTAGCTACAAAAAAGAGAACTAAAGAGAATCAGTCGTATTTGTATGCGGATATATTCAAAGACGGAGTTTATCTTAAAACGCTTGACTTCCCTGAGATAGTCTATCATGACGGTACAGCATCAAAGTTTTATTATAAGATCAGATTTGTGGGAGATTTAATATTTTACTTTAATTACGGTGAATTCGAAGATGAAAAAGGTGCCGGTATAAGGGTTTATGAGTATTAAATATTGAATCGCTGTTGTGTCAGATTTCACTTGTTTTGTAAATTATTTTAATTTAAATTAACCTTAATTGAAAATTCTTAGGTGAAGAAATGAAAAGTAAGTTTAGATTAAGAACAATGGCAGCAGTAAAATATTTGTAATCTTTTCCTGTGCACCAGCCTGCACAAAAAGCAAAAAAAAATTAAATACTTAATATTTAAAGAGGTTTTATCATGAAATTCATGAGTTTATTAATTGCACTGATAATTATTTCAGCGTGCTCTGATAAAAAACTTAACTATACAATCGAGGAAGTAAACGGTCATAAAGTTTATAAGAACGAGAATATTCCTGCAAATCCGAACCTTAGGATCAGTCTGAAGGAACTTTTCACGATCAAGGGATATGATGAGAGCTTTGCGGATGATTCTATAAGAATTATACAGGACATGAACTCTGTAGCTGTCGATTCAAAAAATAATATTTACATTCTGAGCACAAACAAAGCTGTCGTTTATAAATTTGACATTAAAGGTAATTTTGTAAAAAACTTCGGCAGGATGGGTGACGGTCCTGGAGAATCAAAATGGCCTCAGAATATGTATATTCAAAACGACACCGTAAATGTACTGAATCAGACAGTTCTTCAGATGAATAAATTCGACACAGAAGGCAACTTCCTGTTAAGCGTGCCCACGAAAGAATGCAGGATGCCTGTTTATACAAAACCTTTCGGAATAAACAGGATCGTAACTTACCTATGCAACTGGAGGTATGAAGACAAAGGTATGTTCATGGATTACGATCTGGGGCTTTCTTCGTCAGGATTCAATGTAATTAAAAAGCTGAAAGAACAGGCTTATGACGGGGAACGGGTACAAACAGAGTACATAGACTTGTTTTTCGGCTTTGCGGCAGGGAAAATAGAATTATTCGTAGCTGATAATAGTACTGACAAGTATCAAATTGACTGTTTCGACCATAACGGAAATCTGCTTTATTCGATCGAAAAACCATTCAGAAAATTACGGGCAGAAAAAGGAATAACTGACGCATCAAAAGGAAATATTCAATTTAAAAAATCTGTAGTTGAGCTTATTGTTGATGATCAGGAGCACCTTTTATCAGTTGTATCAGAAGAGAGGACTGATAAAAATAAAAAGGACTTTCTTGTAGATGTATTTAAAAACGGAGTTTTTCTGAACAGAGTAACGCTCGACATAGGAATTGAGCCTGAAGTGAATTGGATTTCAGGAAGGGTATTCGTTAAAGAAGGCAAGCTCTATGTCGCAGATTTGGACAGGCTTGAAGTAAGAGTTTATGAGTACAAGGTAAATGAATAAAAAACTGGGCTGATGATTTTATAATCCCGTCTCCAAGGCGGGATTTTTTATTCAGGAATAAAATTCTTGACTTTCAAAATAAAAGATATTACTTTATAGTAAGGAATATAAAAAAAAGTAAGGAATAATTATGTCAACAGCTACAATAACTACTAAAGGACAGATCACAATACCGAAAAAAGTAAGGGATGATCTTCATTTGAGCACTGGAGATATTATTGAGATAGTCATTGTGAAAGATGGTGAGGCGGTAATGAGACCGGTCACGAAAAAGGTCTCCGATGTTTTCAACATACTTAAAGACAAAGTAAAAAGAACCGTAAGCGTTGAAGAAATGAACGATGTTCTTCAGAAGAAATTCAGGGAGAAGAACTGATGAAAGCGCTTGACACCAATGTTCTTGTGCGGTTTCTGACAGGGGATGATACTGAGCAGGCGCAAAAAGTATTAAATATCTTCACTTCTGCGGAAAAGGAGAATTCCAGGCTCTTTATACCTGTTGCTGTCATACTCGAAACCATTTGGGTTTTGGAATCTGCCTACGAAATTCCGAGAGATAAGATCGTTGAAGCTATTTCAGACATCCTTCTTCTTCCGATACTGGAGTTCGAACAGCATAATGCTATACAGAAATTAGCCGCGACAGCAAGAAAAGTTAACACCGATCTCTCTGATCTTCTGATAGGAATAATTTCAATTGAGTACAGCTGCGACAAGGTGCTCACTTTCGATAAAATAGCTTCAAGGTCGGAATATTTTGAGTTGATCAAATAAAGGTATTTGTCAAGTTCGTGCGTAGGAAAATTTTTCATTCAGGCAATCAGCACTTTCATCCTCAAACATACGCCATCCGTCATAAGTCGATTGAACTTTCTCCAACAGTTCTTTAATTTCCTATATCTTTTTAACGAAAAATCTAAAATAGGGAGAACGGGAATGAAGAAAGTGATATTCGTATTTTTGGCGGCAATGTTATTATTTAGTTGTACAGGAAAATCCGAGAATTTTACAGTCACTGAGGTCAATGGAGTAAATTTATACAGCAACACTGATGTGCCAAACGATCCGGAAGCGAAGCTTGAGCTGAGGAAACTTTTCACAATATCTTCGGAATCAGGCGCAGACTCAACCGCTGAACTCAGATATCCGTACCTAATCGTAGAGGACAAATCTCAAAATATTTTTGTTCTTGATGTTATGGCTTCAAATGTAAAGAAATATGATCCCGAAGGAAAATTCATTAAGGCTATCGGCAGAGAAGGTCAGGGACCGGGTGAATTTTATCAACCTTCAATTATGTACATTAATAACGACACTTTGAATGTTTACAGTAACGGATCGACAGTAATAAGTAAATTCGACGTTGACGGAAATTTCTTCCATGGTAAAAAGGTTGACAGGATACAGCCGCAATGGGAGAAATATTCTCCATCGGGGAAAAGTCTCGCCGCGCTTGTGTTTATACCTAATCTTGGAGAAAACAGAGATATCTCTAACCTGAACTATAGTATGTTAGATTTGAATACACTGACTGTAAAGAGTACTTTTCTGCAAAACTCAATGAATCAGGAAGAAGTAATGTCTGGGAAAATCCATTTTATTGACTATTATGCTCCATTAGCGGTTGACGATGAACATTTTTACTTATCGGATAATTCAGACTATCAGTATCGAATACTTGCGTATGACCATGCCGGGAATAAAAAATCAGAGATTAAAAAATCATATCAGAAGATCAGATACGAAAAGAATGAGATCGAGATATACCGTGAAGATATGTCAAAGGTGATGAGAAAAGAAGATATACTCAAAATTGATAATTTTAAGAAAGCTATATATGCAATGTACACCGACAAATACGGCAGACTGCTTGTGATTCCGAGCATAGACAGGCATAAAGATAAAGACGGAGTTTATCTTGATATTTTCAAAGACGGAAAATTTTTAAACAGGGTCAAGTACGATCTGATGGACAAAAGTACGATAGGTTTATTATGGCTAATCAGAAGCAGCGTGATATTTTCCGGAAGCAGATTATATTATCTCGACAGAGAAAAAAATGTAATTGATGTTTATGATTATTAACGGCAAATTGCCGAATTTACATTAAATCGGACAATAAACTTGCCAAATTTGCATTAATTCGGCAATTTCGTGCGTCTTGAAAATATCGCTTGACAAGTAATTTTTTATTCCGTAAATTGTATATACCGTCTATATACGGTAAAAACAGAATGAACGGAGTGAACCATGAAAATCATAATCAGGAACTCATCACCCGATCCTATCTACAAGCAGATATCCGACCAGCTGAGGGGTATGATCATAACCGGCGAACTGAAAAGCGGCGAAGCCCTTCCGTCTATCAGGAACCTTGCAAGGGATCTCAGGATCAGCGTGATCACAACGAAAAGAAGCTACGAGGATCTCGAGCGCGAGGGATTTTTGGAGACAGTCGGCGGGAAAGGTACTTTTGTAGCTCCGCAGAACAGGGAATTCATCAAGGAGCAG
>Ga0209417_1006156_pt1 | contig 12558 bp, 11 predicted proteins | sample RifGroF2_FD_184002 | JGI IMG/M metagenome (GOLD analysis project Ga0209417, IMG submission 184002) | Groundwater microbial communities from Rifle, Colorado, USA - Groundwater F2 (SPAdes) (version 2) | ecosystem: Environmental > Aquatic > Deep subsurface > Groundwater | place: Rifle, Colorado... | reverse complement strand
GAAGAGATACTAAAGTATTTAGTTGAAGATTTAAAAATTGAACAAGAAAAAATAGTTATCTTGGAACTTTAAAATGACAGAATTAAAAGACTTTCCTAAAATCACAGTTATTACCGCAACTTACAATGCTGAGAAATATCTTGAACAAACAATCAAAAGTGTTATGGGGCAAGAGTACCCAAATATAGAATATATAATTATTGACGGTGCGAGTACGGACGGTACTCTTGATATTATTAAAAAGTATGAAAATTTTATCACCTACTGGGTGAGTGAGCCGGACAAAGGTGTTTATGATGCTATGAACAAAGGGGTGGAGAAAGCAAGTGGCCAGTGGATAAACTTCATGAATGCCGGAGACAATTTTTATGCTTGTGATACCATCTCAAAAGTTATCCCCTACTTAAGAGATGACTTAAAAGTATTGTGTGGTTATGTAAATTGCATCGATACCTCTCATAATTGGCTATGTACCGAGTTTCCTATGAATATAGAAAATATCCACAAAGAATTTAGAATCAATCATCAAGCTGCGTTTACTAAAATGGATGTAGCTAAAAATTCCCCTTTTGATTTGCATTACAAGTATGCAAGTGATGTAGATTTTTTTATGAAAATTGGTTTGGATACACATTGCTACAAAATTTTGCCTTTCCCCGTTGTTGACTTTTTGCAAGGGGGATTATGGCAACAGCATGCCATACATGCAAATATAGAAATTTTAAATATAGCATCTTCTTATCTGCCAAGACAAGAAGATATTTTTGAACATTCTGCTTTTTTAGAATTACATTTTGGTTTATATAAAAGACTGTCTTCTGAAAATGAATTTTTTAGCATTCTTTTAAATAAATTTATTCCAAATATAAAATCTGTTAATGATAAATATAAAAAGATTATTTTATATGGCTATGGACTTTCAGGGGAAATTTGTAAGCATTATTTAGCCGATAATTTAATAGGCATTATCGATAAAAGAATAACCAAAACAAAAGGTTTGTTTTTAACTCCTCAAATGTTACAAGACATTGACTATGATTGTGTACTGATAAGTGTTTTAGGAAGAGAAAAAGAGATAGAAAAATATTTAGTAGAAGAGTATGGTGTCGATAAAAATAAAATTATTTCAATTAACTTGTAAAAAATACAATTGTCTTTCAAAGGAGTTTCATGCAAAAAATAGCATCAATAGGACATAGCTTTCATCAAAAAACAAAATCAACCCAATTTTTTATAGATGTACTATTAGAATTTTATGAAATCGACTTTTATTGGTCGCTACCTATGAACTACAAAGCAGATTTAAAACTTTTTGATTTAGAAAACAAAGATTATCATGCTTTGATTTTTTTTCAAATTTTGCCTACAGCAGAAGAGTTGCAACAATGTTTATGCAAAAATATTGTTTTAATCCCTATGTTTGACAATGATTTGGGTATGACATTGAAGCAATGGAGTGAGTATTTTCAATACAAATTTATCAATTTTTCAAAAACATTATATGAAAAATTAGACTTTTTAGATTTTAAAAATAATGTATATTTACAGTATGCCCCAAATGTTCATCAACTCAAGCAAGTGAGAAACCATCATCATAAACCCAAAGTCTTTTTTTGGCAAAGAAGCGACAAAATTAACTGGAATTTGTTGAAAAAATTGATTGATTTTTCACAAGTGAGTTCATTTCATCTCCATCGAATAGAGGCTGAAGCCTCTAAAGATAGTTGGTTTGAAATGCCTGACCAACAAGATATCGAGGCATACAACATAACTTTATCTAGTTGGTTTGACTCAAAAGATGAACTGTCAAAATTGATGAATGATTGCGATATATTTATTTGCCCTAGACTTTTTGAGGGAATAGGCCAAACATTTTTAGAAGCTATGGCGATGGGAAAATGTGTGGTATCGCCAAACTTTCCTACTATGAATGAATATATAAATAATGGCTTAAACGGTATTTTATTTGATTTCTTAGAACCAAAAACTATTGATTTGACACAGTGGGAAAAGATTGGACATGAGGCTTATGAGAGTATGAAAAATATTAGATATAAGTGGGAACATGAGCGATTGAGCATTATTGATTTTATTGAGAAGCCTTTGGTATGTGAAGCAAAAGAAGTTTCATACCATGAATATTTGAAAAATTTAGAAATAACCTTAAATGACAAAAAATCTAAATTTTTGGCGGAAGATATAAAAATAAGTTTATTAATGCAAAATCCATCGAAAAGTTTAGATTTTTCAAAATACCTCAATGTGCTACTGGATTATTTTTCAAAAAATATTTCTTCTACTGAAAAGTATATTGTTTATGGGACGGGAACAGGCGCTCGTTTGATTTCGAATTTAATCGGCATTGACAATGTTGAATATTTTATCGATATTGATGAACGAAAACACACATCTTTATTTGATGGCAAAGAAGTTTTTTCTCCAAAAAAACTTAAAGAGACCAATCACAAAGTGCTTATAAGTTTATTTGGGCGAGGCGAAAAAATAATGAAATTTCTTTCAAATGACTATGAGATAGAAAAAGTAAGATTGATAAATTTAGATTTTAATTAAAAAGGTTGCAATAATGATAGATGTTAAAAATTTAATAGATTCTTGTTCCGTCGAAGAACATTTAGTAAAGGCGGATAATTATTTTAATAATAGGGAAGAACACTTATACCTCTATCAAAAACCTTTTCATAGTGCAAAAGAATCGGCATCAAGTGTTCACAATCTAGGTCAATTATTGGAATTAGCAAGTTTAAAAGAAGGAAATAAAGTACTTGATTTTGCAGCTGGCTCATGTTGGTTGTCCAAAATTTTAATAGAGCTGGGGTGCGAAGTAGTCAGTACAGATGCCTCTTTAAAAGCTCTTGAAATCGGAAAACAACTTTTTAAGAGACACCCTCCCATTAGACATAAATATAAAGAGCCAATTTTTGATCTGTTTAATGGAAAAAGTTTTAATTATTTGGATGAAACTTTTGATCGCATTATAGTTAACGATGCATTTCATCATATTCCAAATACAAAAGTTATATTGAAAGAATTTTATCGAATCTTAAAAAATGATGGCTATGTTGTTATGAGTGAACCAGGTAGATATCATTCCGCATCACATGCATCACAGTATGAAATGAAAAATTTCGGTGTTATAGAAAATGATTTTATTTTAGAAGATATTTGGAGTGAGGCTTCATCTGTAGGATTCAAAAATATAGAAATTCTGCCTATTTTAAAATCTGCGAAAATAGGAATAGAAGAATATCAAGCTTGTATTGACGGCGAAATTCCTAAAAGAATTAAGAAATATATCACCCAAGATACGATTAATCGTTCTATTTTTAGATTAAGTAAAAAAGAAGTTGTATTCAATAAGATAAATGAAAAAGCATTTGAATTTAACAAATATTTAAGTCAAATGCATTTTTTATTGAATACAAAAATAAATAGGAACGAACAATATATTTTGTATGGAGCAGGAACAGGCGCAGAACTTATTTTGTCAATGTTTCATGAAAATATACTTTATATTGTTGATCAAAATGTTTTTAAACATGGAACATACCTTCAAGGGAAAATGATTTATGATTTACAAAAAATAAAAGATTTTCAAGGCAAACTTATAATATCAGTTTTTGGGCGTGCAGAACAAATTGTGGAACAACTTTCTAATGATTTAAATTTTAAAAAGGAGAAAATAATTTCACTAGATTTCTAATTTTCTCTGAAAATATTTGAGTTTTTCAACCGTAATCATTTCTTGGATGATTTCTTCTATGTTTTTTTTGTTTTCCCATCCAATGGTTTGATGAATTTTCATAGGATTGCCACATAGCGGCAAATGTTCACTTGCTCTGAAAAATTTAGGGTCGACTGCTACGAACTCTTTGTAGTCTAAATCTAAAGAGGAAAAAGTCAATTTTAAAAAATCTCGTACACTGTGAAGATGGCCTGTTGCCATGATGAAGTCATCTGCTTGGTCGGCTTGTAGAATCATCCACATAGCTTTTGCATAGTCGGGTGCATATCCCCAATCTCTTTGCACATCGAGGTTGCCGAGATAAAGTTTTTCTTGTAGACCTAGTTTGATTTTGAGTGCAGAAGATATGATTTTTTTTGTTACAAATTGATTGCCTCTTCTGGCACTTTCATGATTATACATGATCCCGGTAGATGCAAAAATATTCTCTTTTTCTCTGTAATTTTTGAGTAAATAATGGCTGGAAACTTTCGAGATGCCATAAATACTTTTTGGATTAAATGGTGTAGATTCATTCTGTGGTGATTCGCTTGGTTCTCCAAACATTTCGCTACTTCCTGCGAAAAAAAATCGGCACCCTTTTTGGATTTCTTTGATGGTTGAGAGAAGATAATGGGTAGAATTAAAATTGTTTGCCATTGTTTGAAATTCATCTTGAAAAGAATAATTTACAAAACTTGAGGCTGAAAGATGGTAGCACTCATCGGGACGAACCTGAGAAAATATTTTATAGATCGTTAAATGGTCGTTTAAACTTCCCTCGTGTAAAACTAAATCATCTTTAATATGCTTAATATTCATTAGTTTTTCATCATCTTCAAAAGATTCACGTCTTATGATACCGTGGACGGTGTAGCCTTTTTGTAGTAAAAATTCTGCTAAATAACTTCCATCTTGCCCAGTTATCCCTGTAATGAGTGCTACTTTATTTGAAATCATTGTTTTTCCTAATGTTTTGATGAAGCATAAACTTGAATTTTAGCCTATGTGTTTCGTACGTCAACAACCAATCCGCTAAAATCTTCCAAAAGGGCTTGGAGTGTTTTTTCTGCCACAATTTCTGCGTTTAATAAAATTGAAGTGTCTTCATTAGGAAAGCACCTCTTTCTCATGGGTGTTGCTGTTCGAGCAGGATTTATGACATTGACTTTGATGCAATCTTTTTGCCACTCTTGAGCCAATGACTGCGTAAGATTGACGATGGCTGCTTTTGTTGAGCTGTAGATGCTGTAATCTGCCCTACCTCTTGTGTAAGAGCTTGAAGTAAAAAAGAGTAAAGAACCCCGTGTTTGTTTGAGATACTTGTAAGAACTTTTTGCGACATTGATTGAGCCTAAAAAATTTGTATTTATCTCAGAAACTATCTCCTCAAAACGCATAGCAACGAGCTCTTTTTTTGTAAGCGTAGCTGCACAATTTATGACATAGTCTATTTTTTCGTATTTTTGAAACACTCCGTCAAAAGCCTTTTCTACTTGTTTATAGTCCGCTACATCTACTGCATTTGCTCTGCTAAAAGCTAAGGCAACGGCACCGTTTTCCTTTGCTTGTAGCACTATATTTTTTCCTATGCCTGAACTACCGCCAAAAACAACAATGACCTTATCTTTTAAGTGGGCAAGTGTGTTTTCTCGAAAGAGCGTCATGGAGCTAAATTGCAAAAGTTTTTCTCCAAAGAGTAAATCTTCGGGGTAGGTAATTTTGATATTTCGCTCTTCCCCCACAACAACATAAATTTTTTCTTGGGGTAAATACTGTTTTACTAATCCGCAATCATCTGTAAATAAGGGCTCATTTTTGTCTGCGTTTGCCAACTCATGGGCTTTTTGTATAATTTCTAGTTTAAATGCCTGCGGTGTTTGCCCTCTTTGAAGTTTGCTTCTTTGGGGAATATTTTCTATGGTTTTAGATGTGTTGTCCACTTGGATGATGGTATCTGCGGTAGGTATTGCAACATCAATGGCATTGTAGTTTTGTAATGCGTTTATGGTGTCATTGATGATTTTTTGAGAGACAAAAGGGCGCACTGCGTCATGAAAGATGAGGTTGGCATGAGGTAAATGGCCATATTCTTTGATAGCGTTATAGCTGGAATCTTTTCTTTGGTCGCCGCCTTGGATGATTTTTTGTATTTTTTTGAAGCCGTTTTCTTCTACGATTTTTTTGAGTTTTTTGTGGTATGTCAAATCTGCTACAACACAAATAGCATCAATTTTTTCATTCTGCTCAAAAGCTGCAATCGTGTACTCAATGATATTTTTACCCGCAAGATTGATGAACTGCTTAGGTGTGTTGCTGCCAAATCTGCTTCCGCTTCCAGCCGATAAAATAACTGCTATATTCACTCCAACCCCTTGTTGTTTTGTAGAATTGTATCTAAAATGTTTTGTGCGGCTGATTGTTTGTTCTTTTCAAAAAACAGTTTTTTTATTTGTGCTCTTTGTTCCTCATGTTCGTCTTGAGCGACCAAAGCCTGCATGAGCTCCTCTTGAGTAAAGAGCTTTAGTCCAGGGCTGTATTCATCAAAGTCAAAAAGTAAAGGCACATTTTGAATGTACGCTTCCTTATCGTAAATAAAAAAGAGAATCGGTTTGTTGAACAACAAAAAATCATACACAATCGAAGAGTAATCGCTCACCAAAATATCTACATATTTGAGTAAAGGATAAACATCTCCATGCGCATTGTGAAAAATGATGTGGCTGTATTTTTCTTCTTTAAGAGAAGTATAATATTCTAAAACAAAAGGATGCAATTTCACAATAAAAAGAGCATCAATTGTTTTTAAAAATACATTGAGGAGCTCAAAATCAAGTGGTATTCGCGTGTTGTTTTCACGATGTGTCGGGGTGTAAAGGATAGTTTTTTTATGACGGTTTTTTAAAATTGTTGCATGGATGTCATGGTCACAAAACAAAAAATCTAAAGCACTTTCTTCCTCAAAAAAAAAGTCGTTTCTAGGGTAACCGGATGTTAAAAATTCTTTGGCGTTAAAAATATTTTGAAAATTTGTCTCATTCGTCCACTGGGAAGTTGAGACAAAATAGTCATAAACAATATTGTCCATCTTCGCCATCTTTTTTAACCCAACTCCATGCCAAAGCTGAATTGTCTTTTGAGAAGGGTGTAAAGGCGGGAGATACGTGGAGTTTCCTTGGTCAAAAACAATAAATTTTGCAATTGCTATCTCATATTCTGCCTCTTTGGTTGTTAAAATTTCATAAGGCAAATCGTGTGTTTTAAGTTCTGCTATCTGCGTCTTGTTGTCTGTGAGCATGACTGCGTTTTGCCCGTGTTTGAGGCAATAAAGATAAAATGCTTTATTGTTGGAACTGATAAAACTTTTTGAGATAAAGATGATTTTTTCTCTTAGCATTTGCATCTGCTGCGGATGATAAAAAAATTCTTTTTCATGAGAGTAAGAAGGGTTTTCATCGAGTGTATATTCTGCGTTTTTGAGGGTAATTTTGAGTAATTTTTCTTTATGTACAAAAGGTAAATAATCCAAATAAATAGCATCAAAATGGTTAGGACTTAAGATGAAGATATAATCATACGCATCATGAATATCTCCTATTTTTCTTACATTTTCGCCTTGTTTGTTTTTGTCGACAAACCCCTGCACCTGAATGTTGTGTGCAAGAAGATACTGCGCAAACGCCAAAGTCATGGGCGAATGCGGCGCAAGAAAGATTTTTTTGTTTTCATAAAATTTTAAATTTTTCATGTTCTGTCTTTCATTTAGTATAAAAACCCAAACATCCAAAGAGGAATCTTATTTGTGCTGCCGATTTCCAGTCCGTCTATGGCGAGGTAAGAATTTGGAATATCTTTTATTTGCTCGAAGGTTTTTGAACTTCCGCCTATTTCAAAAGTATATGTATCATCGACGATAAAATCACCTTTGGCAGGATAGTTTAGTGTATGCTCAAAGCCTACTTGATTGGCAAAAAATTGCTCTCGTAAGCTTCCTATCTCTCTGCCCTCACAATAAGAAAAACTCAGATTCGTATTATGTAAATACAGTTTTTCGGGTTTGGTTAAAATGCCGTCTCCTTTGGCTTTTGACTTGACTGTTTTTATGATAGAACCGGCTTCAAGATAGTGTAAATAACTATAGAGCGTGTTACGATTTATTTCTATTTTTGTTGCGAGTTTTGAGATGTTAAGTTCATAGGGTTTTGCGCTGCAAAGCATTGAAACGAGCTTTTTGAGTTTGAAAATATTTTTTGGTTCAATGTTAAAAACATAAGGCAAATCTGTTTCTATCACTAAGTTAATTATTTCGGCAAGCTTGTGCGAATAGGTCTTGAGGTTCTCTTTATAAAAAGGGTAATATCCGTATTCAAGATATTTTTGCCAAAATTCATAGGGCTTTATCTCTTGAGTTAAGGAAAATGCTATATTTACATGATTTTTCAAAAGTTCTGGAAGTGAGTAAAATGCTAATTTTTTTCCTGTTTCGAGTTCGCAAAATTCTCTAAAACTCATTCCATTTACTGTGTACAAAACCGCTCTTCTGCTTAAATCCGCTTTGCTATGAGAGAGTCTTAGAGCAGAAGAGCCCGAAAAAATGACCTGTAAATCAAAACTGTCATAGATAGATTTGAGCTCTTTTTCAAAACTTTCATATTTATGAATTTCATCAATCACTAAAAGTCTGCCTCCTTGTTTGGCAAACTCTTTCGCAATAGCGTAAAGAGAATGTTCTGCAACTTCGACATGGTCGGCACTAAAATAGAGTTTTTTTTCAAACTCTAATGGATGTTCTTTAAGATACTGCAGTAAAAAAGTGGTTTTTCCACATCCGCGAGGACCGATAATCCCGATAAGTTTATCATTCATATCCAGCGTAGTGTGCATGGAACGCTTATAGGTAGCTGTTGTTAGTGTAAGGATAGAAAGAAAATTGTTTCTTAGGTTATCAATCATAATGCTTCTTTTGTTTACTCTGTTAAGCAATTCTAGTTTTATTTTGCTTAATTTAATATTATATTTTTATATCGTTCATGCGCAGCGGCGAGGCGAACTCTAAGTCCCGCACGGCTTTTTTTCCCAAAATGTCATTGAGGTATTTAGGATGCAAACCATTACTCGGGCGCACGCTTTTTACATTTTCTGCTGTAAAAATCTCCCCTTTTTTTATTGGCTTGCTTACATAAAGACTTCTGCAAAAACGGCGGTTATGGAGTTTTTTTTCATTCATGGTGTAATCCACTTTGCCTAACATTTTTTCGGTGTCACGCAGGGCTTGAACCATTTGGGAAAACTCTGCCGTATCAAGTGAAAAAGCTTGGTCGGCGCTTGGGATGGATTTGTCCAAGATGAAGTGTTTTTCTATAACTCGCGCACCCAAACTCACGGCGACGACAGGTGCAACTATGCCTAAAGTGTGGTCGGAAAATCCGCTCACGACACCAAAAGTCTCGTGTAAATTAGGAATCATTTTGAGATTTGCATCTTCAAGCGGTGCAGGGTAAGCGGAGGTACATTGAAGCAAAATAATTTCATGGTTTCCCTCAGTTTTGCAGATATCGACTGCGTTTTGTATCTCCTCTATGGTCGCCACACCTGTGGAAATTATCATCGGTTTTTTCTTGCTTGCAGTGTATCTGATGAGCTCATAGTCGGTGATTTCAAAGGAGGCAATTTTGTAAGCAGGCGGCTTAAACTGTTCTAAAAAATCCACCGCACTTTTGTCAAAAGGGCTTGAAAAACATACAATGCCTTCTTCTTGTGCCACTCTAAAAAGTTCTTCATGCCACTCCCAAGGTGTGTAGGCTTCCTCATAAAGTTCGTAGAGATTTTTGTCATCCCAAAGTGCTGTCCCTTTAATGATGAACTCTTCATTTTTACTATTTAAGGTGATAGTGTCTGCGCGGTATGTTTGAAGTTTTATAGCATCTGCACCGCTGCGTTTAGCCGCTCTTATGGTCTCTTTAGCGGTTTCTAAACTTCCATTATGGTTGGCGGAGAGTTCGGCTATGATGAATGTGCCCTCTTTTTCAAAGTCAAAATTGCCGATTTTCATACTTTTGCCTTCAATATATTTTTTAATTCCAAAAGATTTTCTATCTCTAACTGTGCCTGATACTCTTGCGATTTTTGAGCGTCTTGAAACATCCCATTTTTTAGTCGAACAGTTTGAAATCCAAGCTTGTTTATGCCTACAAAATCTTTGTTAATATTATCGGCAATATAGACGACATCACTAAACGCAGTATCTTCAAGTTTTGCAATTTTAAGAAAACAGTAGGTGGATGGTTTGGCGTGTATTTTACCATATCTGTGGGTGATAAAGCACTTGTTCATGAACTTATCAAGCCCCAAAGCTTTGATTTTATTGGCTTGGACGAGCTTGTTTCCGTCGGTGACAAGGTAGAGCGGAATGTTTTGTTCTTGAAAATACTCTAAAATTTCAACAGATTCTTTTGGAAGCGTAATGTTTGGCGTGTGAAGTCTGTAGAGTGAAAGAGCTTTTTTGACTGCGTTTTTTGTCTCAATCTTGAAGTGTTTCAGCGTGTTGTTGAAAACGCTGCCTCGTCCATGAAGCTCGAGTTCATGAACCATTTTTGCATACAAATGTTCACTCTCAAGATTGTGATTTTGAGCAAAAAAATTGCTAACGGCACCAAATCCGCTATGCACAAAATCTATTTCATTGTAAAGTGTATCGTCCAAATCAAACACGATTACCTTAACATTCAAAGTAGCTGTCCTGCTGTGAACGCACTTGCATAAGGCATTTTTCTGAGAGTTTTACTTCTATTGTCTCCCCATTTGCTTCTTGCAAAAACCAGTAAAAACTCTCTAAGCCCACTTCGTAACTCAAACTTGAAGCCCCGCCAAAACGGGTGTTACACTCTATTAAAAAGTAGTTATTTTCTTGTTTTATCACCTGTGTGACGCTATGACCTTGAATGCGGTATTTCTCAAGAAAAGCTGCTACCTTGTGTTGCAAAACTGTATCTTTGAGTATGGTCGTGACCTTGGATTCTCCACCGATTACCACGTCTCTTGAGCGAATGATGCAAGCTTTGCATTTGTTTGAGTTGTCAACATAGCTATCTATACTGTATTCTTGACCTTGAATATAAGGCTGAAAAATTGGCTCTTGAAGAGATATTGCCCACTTTTTTGCCTGCGTTTTGTCCACATTGATTGCTATTTTGTTTGCCCCAGAACCATAACGCTCTTTTACCACAAAGTGCTGCGTTTGTAGTGTCTCAACATTTTGGGAAGAAAAAATAGTCCACTCTTTTTCACCCTCTTCATAAAAACGGAGTTTGTCAAAACAAAACGCAGCAGTTTTTTCATCGCAAGTAAAAAGATGAATGTTTTTTGCAAGCAGCTGCGTTTTATGTTGTGAGAAGTACAAAACATCTGCATCACGGGTGGGGATAATGTAGCGTATGGAGTTTTGAAAACAATACTCAAGAAAAGTTTCAAATACTAGGTTTTGAAGTTTTGGCATATGCCAAAAAAAGTCTGTAAAATAAGCTCCGATGGCATTTGCATCGGCGTCTGCACCGATTATTTGTAGGCTTGCGTCAAACTTCTCTTTTGCCTCTTTAACCCTTTGGATGAGGGATGTTTTTGCAGCAACTGAGGTTATGAGAATCTTTTGGCTCACAGCATATACTCCCGAACAAGTGCACTCAGTTTTGTCGCATGAAATTTTTTGAGAACTTTGTGCCCTTTTTTCTTAAGAAATTTTACCATATACTCTTGGTTTGAAGCGGTTTGAATGGCTATAAACGGGACTTTTATGGCAAAAAATTCATTTGCTAAAACGCTGGGTGTGATGATGGCAAAAGAAGACTCTCGTGCTAAATCTGCCATCGCATCTGTTTCAAAAAGCAGGGTAATATGTGCTTTATTTCGGAGATATTTCTCAAGTGCCGCAAGGTCTGCGTTTGCTCTTGTGGTGAGCAGTGTTATATCTAAGTTGTTATAGATTTCAAGTGTTTTGAGGATGGAAATGTTTAACTTTTGAGTATCCGCGCCACCCATTGCGAGTAAAACTTTAAAGCGTTTAGCTTGCGAAAATTCCTCTCGTAAAAGGGTGTATTTCTCTCCGCATCGTACTTCACACGCTTTTGGAACTAAATTTTTATACTCTTTTTTGTGGGCGTAAATATTGTGATTGAGCAAAATATCGCAGTCATGTTTTTTGTAGGTATCGTCTAAAACCATAATTTTTACATTTGGATGTCTGCGTTTTAACTCTTTTTCAAAGGCAAAATCTATCTCATAATGGTCAATAATAAGCATATTAGTCTGTTCTGACAAAAGAAGCAAAGAGAGTTCTTCAAGAGAGTTTGTCTCTAAAGCATGCGTTTTATAAGGATTTTTTTGGATGATATTGCCGCTCAAATCTCTTGAAGCAAAGTAAACGCAGTCATTTGGAAATTGTTTGGCGAGGACAATATCACGCATAATATGCCCGATGCCGATGCTGCTTGAAGAGTCTGCTCTGACTATAATATTCATGATTTTTGTAAAACCTCATACATCACTTGGGCACGAGCCCAATCTTCTTCATCGTCAATGTCTTGGACTAAATATCTTGGTAAAACAATGGGAATGCTTGCGTTTGCAAACATTATCTCATCTGATTTTACTGCAAGATTGTTCCAGTAAAATTGTCCTGCATCTTGGTAAGCCATCTCCAAATCCTGACTTCTTTTGCTGAAATTTTCTCTCTCAAACATTTCACAGCGCTCATCTTGTGTGATTTTAAAAGTTCGCTGAATGGGAAAAGGCATGGAGGTGCAAGAAAAAGCATATTTGGC
>Ga0209417_1006154_pt1 | contig 12561 bp, 11 predicted proteins | sample RifGroF2_FD_184002 | JGI IMG/M metagenome (GOLD analysis project Ga0209417, IMG submission 184002) | Groundwater microbial communities from Rifle, Colorado, USA - Groundwater F2 (SPAdes) (version 2) | ecosystem: Environmental > Aquatic > Deep subsurface > Groundwater | place: Rifle, Colorado... | reverse complement strand
GAAAAACTTGATGGATATGATGAAGCTGGAAGTTTTTGAGTTGTTAGTGTAGTTTAATAATTAATTCGGCAGTCCTTGGGACTGCTCACAACCGTCAAGCCCCTCGCTAGGCGAGGGCGATATGACTATTTTTATTAATTATACTCTCTATTTTTTAATAAACCAACTGTATTGTTGTGTATTATTTTTAGGCCGACTGATTCGTATTCTAAAATTTTTGTTGGCCTAGAGACCCAGTTAACAATACTTTCTTCTCTAAATATAATTCCATAATCACAAGCGGCAAGATATTTATATATTTCTTGATGAGCAACTGTCTTTATTAAATATAAATCTGTTTGGATATTTTCTTTTTTTATTAAATTTTCAAATTCTTTCGCGTCTTGCGTTAGTATTAATAAAAATATATTTTTGTTAACAGTTTTATTGTTTAAGCAACTTTTAAAAAAAGTTATAACTTCTTGAGGGCATTGCCATGCTTTTATTGAGCCATTATAGCAGTAAACTATGCTTTCATGTGTTATATTTAAGTTATTTCTAATTTCTATTTTCCATTTCGAGATTAAATTTTTGTCTAAATTTTTTGGTATGTCATCTTGAGCGATATCTATTATTTCACTTTTTGCGCCAAAACTTTTAATCAAATACTCTTTTAAGGCAAAACTTACAGCCTCTATTTTGGTTTTAGGTAAGTTATGTGCTTTTCTATAAACACTTTTCTCTAAATTATTAAACTGATAATATCTTAAAATATTTAATAGCTTTTTTATTGGTTTTTCTTTTTTTCCTGCATATTTATATTCTTGAGCGACTAAACCTCTAGCTTGTATTGTAAATGAGCCTAGATCTGTAAAATTTGCTGCTTTTGCACAAATAAATCCGGCCAGTGGACCTCTTGCGGTTAGATTATAATTTTTATAATTTGTTAATATTTTTTTTAGTTTAAAAACATCTTGAATTAATTTAAATTTTCCAATAAATGGGCCGCGCTTTAGGATTATAAGTTCTATATTTTTTTTATCTTTTAATTTTTGATTTATATATTCTTGTGAGATATTTTCTTTCTCAAAGCTTATAATTATAGCTTTTTTTGTGTGATTATCGTTTATTTGTGAGTTATTTACTTTGTTTTCTAGGGGTTTTAAAACTTGTCCGTCAAATACTGAGTTTTTTATTCCATCATATAAAACAAAAATTATCATGTTATATCCTGTATGCCTTGGTATTGGCACATACTTAAAGCATTTTTTTAATAAAAAAGGCCGCCTTTTATAGCGACCTTCTTATATTTTATATTTCAATTATAATTAGCAGTCACAGACAGAATCAAGAGCATCCGTAATTGAATAGTATTTTTTTAAGATAGAATCGAAATTATAGAAGCTTATTACTGCAACAATTGCTGTTAATGCGGTTGAAACAGGCTTTATTTGTTTTTCTATGTTTCCCATAAGACCTGAGCATGGATTACCTTTTTTAACTTCTAATTTACCTTCTTTGTCCGCAATAACACCATCTGCTTTGTAAGGTTGTCCAACGATTATGTCGTCTACAAAATACCAAATTTGGTTGGCAAATTCTTTAAAGTTTTTATTTATGGCAAAAGTTTTTAATTTTTCTATTTCAAATCTTGATAGAGGTTCTTTTTCAGTTTTTTTTGAGTTATATCTGTATATTGCTAAACCAGCAACTAAAGCTGATGTTAGTATTGCGGCTTTTTTAAATGTAAAAGCGCATTCTGTTTGTATAAAAGAACCAAGCATTAAGCCTAAAAAAACAAAAGACATTATCTTTTTATTCATGTTTTCCTTCAAATTATTATAAAAAAATTATTTAATTTATAGTAGATATGGTATCTTTATTTGCTGTTTCTGTCAAGGCTTAAATGTTCGAAATAAGAACTGTTTTATCAAATTTTCCATTTACAAAATCAGTACAATTATTTGGATCTTGTTTTGGTTTTTGTGTGTTTTTTGCGCTGTTTTTTTTGTCTATATTATATTTTAATGCAGTTAGACCAAAAATCGATCCAAATAAAGCTAATGCGGTTCTTATTTTATAAAGTTTTGGATTTGCGAAGCTTGTTTGTGAAAAAAAGCATAAAATTGTAAGTGTTAAGATAATAGATTTTATTTTTTTATTCATATTTTCTCCTGTTAAGTTGCTTTATTTTTTATAATATTTTTTGTATAACTAGCTTTGAATAAGCTATAGAGAGAATATATATGTTTTAAGAGCGTGTCAATATATTAAAATATAAAGACACGCTCTTGATTTGTGTAAGCAAATATAAATAATATCAAAATATAAAGTAAGCTAAGCAAGTTATTATAAATGTTGCAGCTACAGGAGTTTTTACATATTTAAAGTTAAATAATTTGTATAATATATTACATATAGTAAGCGCAATTAATGTTGGATAGCCGATAAATGTCAATGGGCCTCCTGTTATTTTTAAAACTGCGCCAAGACCGTAACATGATAATGGTATGCAGGCAAGCATAACAATTGTTAGTGATGTTATATAACTAACTTTATTTTGAAATATATTTTTTTGAATATAATCAGCAGTAACAGCTCCAAGACCTATAGAAGTTGATAAGCAGGCCATTAATGTTGCTATTCCAAGGATTAACGCGCCGTGTATTCCAGAAACATTTAAAACTATTTGTTTAAAAGCTTCGCCTTCATTTAAATCTATTAAACCATGGCCGTGATATGCGCCTAAAAAGCTTAATCCCCAATATACTATTGCTAGTAAGCCTACGCCTATTGTGCCGGCCTTAAGTCCAAAAATAGCTAGTGTTTTTAAGCAGATCTTATCGCAATTATTATTCGAGAACTTGTCTTTTAAAATTTTTATTATAATAGAAGCAAAGAATAAAGTACCAAGTAAGTCAAGTGTCCCGTAGCCTCTTAACATATTTGTACCAAAGGCTTTTAGAGCCGTTGAGCTTGTAGGGACAAAAGTTTCTGATGTGAGAAAGCCTTTTATTATAACTATTGCTAGCGAACCAAGAAGAAGCGGGCTTATAACTAATCCGAGAATGTCTACGATTTTATTTTCTTTAAACCCACCTAAAAATGTTATTCCCAAATAAATTATACTAAAAACAAATAGAGACTGTAGTATTTCGAATGGTAAAAATTGTGAGATCATTAGATGAGCTACAGATACGATTCTTGGAATTACAAGACCAGGACCAAGAATTATTATGCATGCGGCCATCATAATTTTCCCAGGTATTTTTCCTAGTCTTTCAAAAAAAGCTTCATAGTCGCCATTAAATAATATCATTGCAACTAGCGCTATTAATGGTAATAATACTGCTGTTATTAAAAAACCGGCTAAGCCTATATAGGTATATTTACCAGAGCTTAAGCCGACTGCTATAGGGTACATTAAATTTCCGGCGCCAAATAGCATTGAAAATACTGCCAGGCCAGTTACGATTAAATTAAAATTTATTTTTTTTAGCATTTTATTTCCCTTATAAATCGCATAATTTTATTGCAAGTTAAATTTTTTGTTTAACTTTTAGTAATATTTTACTTTAAATATATGTTTTGAGTAGTAATTTTTTAAATTAAATTTTTATTTTAGTTTTAGGCGCAAGTTGAAAAAAACATACACCAAGTTGAAATTAGAGCTAAAATAGATAAAAGAGATAGTGTGATAAAGATTGGTGTGAGACATGAGCAAAATGTGTTTTCAGTTTTTGTTTGTGTGTGGCTTTTCAAAGATGATTGAATATAATTTTTTTTATAGTTATCACATGTTAGATTTTTTTTATGAAGAAATTCCATTTTGTAGCTCCTTTTTGTGCCAATTAAATGTTAATAAAATATCACACTTTCTAAGTATAGGTTGTCATAATTTTTACTTTTTGTCAATGTTAGTGTGTTGGCTTATGTGTTATTTTTATATTATACAAAATAATAGTATATGAGTGTGATTATAAATGTCCCAAAGACAGGTATTTTGACATATTTAAATTTAAATAATTTGTATAAAATATTGCATATTGTAAGCGCTATAAGTGTTGGGTACCCAATGAATGTTATAGGGCCACCGGCTATTGCCAAAACGCCTCTTATTCCAAATAAAGATAGTGGTAATGAGGCTAACATTATTATTATAAGTGATCTTGTATAGCTTATTTTATTTTTGAATATGTTTTCTTGTATATATTCTGCGGTAACGGCTCCTAGGCCAATAGACGTAGATAAACAGGCCATTAATGTTGCTATTGCGAGTAAAGCAGCGCCACTTGTTCCAGCAACAATAAAAACAATTTCTTTGAAAGCTATGCCAGGTCTTAGCGCGGATAGGCCATGTCCATGGTATGCTGAAATAATGCCAATCCCGATATATATTATTGCTAGAAGACTTACTCCTATTGTGCCAGCTTTTAGACCAAATACTGCGAGTTCTTTTACGTTTATTTTTCCATCACTTTTTTTATAGAATTTATCTCTTAATATTTTTATTATTATAGATGCAAAAAATAATGTGCCAAGTAAGTCTAGTGTTTGATAGCCTCTTATCATGTTTTTATAAAAAAGTGTAATCGGAGTTTTTTGAGTGGTTACGAAGTTTTCTGCTGTAAATAAGCCTTTTATTATAACAATTGCGAGCGAAGCTAAAAGCATTGGGCTTATTATGTATCCTAAAATGTCGACAATTTTATTTTCTTTGAATGCGCCAAGAAATGTTATTGTTAGATAGATTATGCTAAAAATAAATAAAGATAAAAATCCTGTATTTTTAAGAAAATCAAAAGGTAAAAATGGAATCATCATGCAGTGGGCTACAGAGACTATTCTAGGAATTACGAGGCCTGGACCAATTATTAACATGCATGTTGCTATCATTATTTTTCCAGGTATTTTACCTAATCTAAAGAAGAAACTTTCGTAATCGCCATTATATAGTATCATTGCAACTAATCCCATTAACGGTAACAATACGGCTGTAATTAAAAATCCTGAGAGGGCGATTAAGTTATATTTTCCTGCATCTATGCCAACGGCAACAGGATACATTAGATTTCCAGCTCCAAAAAGTAATGAGAATACAGCAAGACCTGTCGATATTAGATTAAAGTTTATTTTTTTAAACATTTTTCCCCTTATTAAATATAAATAAATCTAATTTTTTATTAAAAAATAAAGCAATCTTTATGTGCTTATTTTTATTTTAATAATTTATTTTATTAACATAGAAAGCTCTCTGTAGCGTTTGCTTTAGAGGCCTTTCATCGCTTATAATGCTTTATTAGCATGTTTTTATTGAGTAAGATTTAATTAAACATTTTTTTATCTTATTATAAATACTTATATAATTTAGGGTTTTTGTCAATACAATCAAATTTGTAAAGAGTTTTTTGTTGAAAAACTTTTATTATTATTGTTACGATTTTTTCAGTGCGATATGGAATTTTTATAAGTATATAAATGAGGTAAGTTATGAAGTATATAAAGTTTTTTAACGATATAAAAATTACAGATATAGCGTCAGTTGGTGGGAAAACTGCTTCCTTGGGGCAAATGATATCGAGTCTTTCTGATGTTGGAGTAAGAATTCCTCAAGGTTTTGCAGTAACTGCACAAGCTTATTGGTATTTTTTAGAGCATAATAATCTAGTTGATAAAATAAGAAAGAATATGCTTGAATTAAAAGACTATAATGACAGCAAAATTTTAAAAAAAGTTAGTCATGAAATTAGAGATTTAATAAAAAATGGTGATATGCCGCAAGAGCTGCAAAGTGAAATTGAGCTAGCATATTTACAGTTATGTAAATTGTATGAATGTGATAATAAAAATAATTTTTCTGTTGCTGTTAGGTCTTCTGCTACCGCTGAAGATTTGCCAGGAGCGTCTTTTGCGGGACAACAAGAAACATTTTTAAATGTTAGGGGTGAAAAAGATTTAATAGAGTCTTGCAAAAAGTGTATGGCTTCTTTGTTTACTGAAAGGGCGATAGTTTACAGAATAGAGAAAGGTTTTGACCATTTTAAGGTTGCGCTTTCTGTTTGTGTGCAGAAAATGATAAGATCAGATTTAGCAAGTGCAGGTGTTATTTTTACACTTGATACTGAAAGTGGATTTCCAGATATAATTACCATAAATTCTTCTTATGGCCTTGGTGAAATAGTTGTAAAAGGCGAAGTTATTCCGGATGAGTTTTTTGTTTTTAAGCCTGCTTTAGAAGCCGGATTTAGGCCTATTGTAAAGAAAACTTTGGGAGACAAAAATAATAAAATAGTTTATTCAAAAAATAATAAAAAAATTTTTACAAAAACAATAAGTACGAGTTTGCAAGAGCGTGATTCTTTTACTTTAAGTGATCTTGAGATTTTGGAGCTTTCTCGTTATTCGATAGCAATAGAGAAGCATTATAGCAATATAAATAATAAATGGACCCCAATGGATATTGAGTGGGCAAAGGATGGTCAAGATGGTAGATTGTATATTTTACAGGCTAGGCCAGAGACTATACATGGCTTAAAAAATGAAAATGCAAGTGATTATGGTATTTTAAAAACTTATAAGCTCGAAAAAATACAAAATTTAGAGTCTAAAATTTTAGTAACTGGGCAAAGTATCGGCAATAAAATAGTTTCTGGGAAGATAAAAGTTATAAAAGATGCAAAAGATATTTCGCAGGTACAAGCTGGAGATATTCTGGTAACGCAAATGACAGATCCAGACTGGGTGCCAGCAATGAAAAAAGCTTCTGCGATTGTTACAGACAGGGGTGGTAGAACTTGTCATGCTGCAATTGTAAGTCGAGAGCTTAATATTCCAGCGATAGTTGGTACAAAAAATGGAACAGAGATATTGCAAAATGGGCAAGAAGTAACCGTAGATTGTAGTCAAGGGCAAACTGGTTTTATTTATTCTGGAGTACTTGATTTTGAGGTGTTTAATACGAAAATTGAAGAGATTACTCTTGAAAATTTTAATAATAAATATAATTGTAAAGTTATGGTAAATATTGCAGATCCATCAAGAGCTTTTGTAGCATCTTTTTTACCTAATGATGGTGTTGGACTTGCGCGTATAGAATTTATTGTAAGTAATACTATACAAATTCACCCAATGGCTTTAATAGCGCCAGAGAAAATTCAAGATGCGCAAATTTTGGAAAAAATAGAATATTTAACACGCGCGTACAAAAATAAGAGTGAGTTTTTTGTCGATAGATTGGCTTGTGGAATAGGTAATATTGCAGCAGCTTTTTATCCAAAGCCTGTTATTGTGAGATTTTCTGATTTTAAAACTAACGAGTATCGCAATTTAATTGGTGGTCAGTATTTTGAGCCACAAGAAGAAAATCCTATGATTGGTTGGCGAGGTGCAAGCAGATATTATAATCAAAATTATAGTCAGGCTTTTGCATTAGAGTGCCAAGCTGTTAAAAAATGTATAGAAATAATGGGTTTAAATAATATTAAGGTCATGATCCCTTTCGTAAGAACTTTAAAAGAAGCAGAATTGGTTTTGTTAGAGTTAGAGAAAAATGGTTTAAAAAGGGGGGCGAGAGTAAATTTAGAGGCTTGCAAAGATGATATAGGTAGTGAGAACGTTAATTGTAATATTGGTGAAAGTGATTTTAAAAGTGGTACTGGTTATAAGGAGTTTAAGGGGTTTAATGGTGCTTTGGATTTGGACATAAAGCAGGGGGCTTGTGATTCTGGTTTGGAAATTATCATGATGTGTGAAATCCCGTCAAATGTAATTTTGATAGAAGAGTTTTGTAAATTTTTTGATGGTTTTTCGATAGGCTCTAACGATCTTACTCAATTAACTTTGGGCGTAGATAGGGATTCTGGTATTTTAAGCAAGCTGTTTGATGAAAGAGATCCGGCTGTAAAAAAAATGATGGCTTTGGCCATCGAAGGTGCAAAAAAACATGGCAAGCCCATTGGTATATGTGGGCAGGCGCCATCAGATTTGCCCGAGATTGCAAAATTTTTAATTTCATTCGGCATCAATTCTATTTCTCTAAATCCAGATTCTCTCGGTCAATTTTTGATGCAATTTGAAGATAAGTAATTTTGTAATATTTTTATAATTAAATTTTTGTAAGGCAAAAAGCTTGCATCTGTTAAATGCAAGCTTTTTGCCTTACAAAAATTCACGCTATTTATTTATCTTTTTGGACCATTTCTTCAGCGGCTTTTTTAGCAGCTTCTGGAGTTGCGGCATTAATTTTTATTGATTTTATAATGTCAGATCCTACTGGGGCATCGAGAAAACCAGTCCATGTCCATGTTAGATAAGAAGGGCAGTAAATATACACAGTTTTAGGTTTTCTTATAACATGAGAAACGTAATAATCATTGCCGTATTTCCATGCGATTCTTTCGTTATCACCTCTAACTAAAATCGTATATTGTTTTCCAACTTCTATATTTATCCATTTGCCTTCGTGTCTTGGATAAACAGATATTGTTGTACCATTATTAAATTCATTTGTGCCATATTTGTTTGTTTCGTTGTGTAGTTCGTAATTTGCACGAGTTAATCCTGCAGAGACTAAAAGCATTAAGCTTAAAAATAGTATTTGTTTTTTCATGATCTTTCCTTTTTTTAAAATTATTTTTTTATTGTATTATATTTATTAAATTCTAGTCCCTTTTAAGATTCCAGAATTTATTTCTAAGCTCTTGGATTTATTGGATTTACTTGTGTATTGCCATATTAGATAACAAGGGCTATAAATATATATGTCTTTTGGAAGAAATAATTCTTTTGTTTCATATCTATTGTTTCCATCTTTCCATCTTAATCTGTCATCAGTTCTACCAGAAAACATTTTGAGTTCTGCTTTTTCTCCAGGTTTAATGGTTATGCGATCAGCATCATGGTCATTTTCTACGGTTATGTCATTGCCATAGCCGTACTTATTGGTTTCGTTGTGTACGAAGTAGTTAGCAGATGCAAATTTTGCAGATGCTAAGAGCATCAAGCTTAAAAATAGTAATTGTTTTTTCATGATATCTCCTATTTTTGTCCCCGCGAGCCTTTGCTATAGGAGGACGGTTTAATAAAAATAAATATGCTTACATAAATAATTTCTCTTAAAATAATCTTTGCGTGTCAGTTATTATATTAATTAATATTTTTGTCCTCCTAAAGTTATAAAACGCATTATCTAACTTTCTAATTATATCCTAGCAAAATAAATATTCAATTTGCAATAAAATTTTTAAAAAATATACTTTATTTCGCATGGTGATTGTCTTTTTTATAAATTTTATAATAAAAGCATGCTTTTATTTGGCTGTAAAAAAATGATGGCTTTGGCAATCGAAGGGGCAAAAAAACATGATGGCTTTGGCAATCGAAGGGGCAAAAAAACATGATGGCTTTGGCAATCGAAGGGGCAAAAAAACATGGCAAGCCAATTGGTATATGTGGGCGGGCGCCATCAGATTTGCCTGAGATTGCAAGTTTTTTAATTTCATTGGGCATCGCGATTCTATTTCTCTCAATCCCGATTCTCTAGGCCAATTTTTGATGAAATTTAAAGATAAGTAATTATGAAATGTTTTTATAGTTAAATATTTACAGTAGAAAAAGCCTGCGGTTTAGTGCAGGCTTTTTCTACTGTGTTTTGAAAATCTAGTGTTATTAATATGTTTTGTAATGTTTTAAAAATGGTTGTTAATAAAATCTTCTGTTTGCTTGTGATGAAGCAGCTATTATTGCAATTGGAAGGATAACTGCGCCCCCGGCTATTATTCCTACTACTTTCCAAAATGATTCTGCGTCATTTTTAGATTTAGCATCCCTTGCTGCTTGGGTTTTGTCGGTTTCTTTTAGGGCTTCAACTAAATTATCTTTAGCTTTCTTAATTTCAGCCGCAACATTTTCTTTTTTTATTTCTATGGCTTGTAAGTTTTTAGTTTCAAAAGCTGCGCCGCCATTATCTGGCCATGACCATGTAAGGTATGCACCATTGCTGTAAATGTAAGTATTTTTTGGCCTACGTATAAATTTTGACATGTAAGTTTTATCGCCTTCTGTCCAGGCAACTATTTCCATGTGGGCGTGCTCTCTTGGTCCATCAGGGCTTACGAAAAAGTGTTTATCTGTATTTGGATTTACTTTTACCCACTTATTTGTGTGAGATGTGTAAATTTCTATAGGCATTGCTTTACCGAATTTTCCTGTTTCGTTTTTAATAATGTCACCTTTACCTGTTCTTAACTGTTCAGCATCGTCGCTGGCTAATAAATCTTCTCTTTTTTTCTGTTTCATTGCTTCTATTTCAGCCTCAATATTTTCTTTTTTGATTTCTTTAGCTTTTAAATTAGGAGTTGCAAATTCGAATCCCCCATTATCTGGCCATGACCATGTTAGATAAGAGCCATTGTTGTAGATGTAAGTATTTTTTGGTCTTCGTATGAAATTTGATAGATATGTTTTGTTACCTTCGGTCCAGGCAACAATTTCCATATGGGCATGCTCTCTTGGTCCATCAGGGTCGACTTTAAATGACCCTTCTTGATTTGGACCTAAATTTCGCCATGTTTTTGTGTGAGAAGTATAAACGGATATTGTTTGTGGGTTGCCATATTTTCCGGTTTCATTTTTTATAGTGTCGTCAGCCTTAATATTTTTTCCAAAAAATATGAGTATTAAGCCTAAAATTGTTATTTGCATGTTTGTTTTGCTTGAGTTTATTTTTAAATTTATATTATCTAGATTCATGTTACTCTCCTTTTTTTATAAAAATATACCATCATATAAAATACACCTTGTTTTTGTTCTCCTAAAGTTATAAAACGCATTATTTAACTTTCTAAATAAAAATTCACGCTATTTATTTATCTTTTTGGACCATTTCTTCAGCGGCTTTTTTAGCAGCTTCTGGAGTTGCGGCATTAATTTTTATTGATTTTATAATATCAGATCCTACTGGGGCATCGAGAAAACCAGTCCATGTCCATGTTAGATAAGAAGGGCAGTAAATATACACAGTTTTAGGTTTTCTTATAACATGAGAAACGTAATAATCATTGCCGTATTTCCATGCAATTCTTTCGTTATCACCTCTAACTAAAATCGTATATTGTTTTCCAACTTCTATATTTATCCATTTTTCTTCGTGCCTTGGGTAAACAGATATTGTTGTACCATTATTAAATTCATTTGTGCCATATTTGTTTGTTTCGTTTACTAGTTCGTAATTTGCACGAGTTAATCCTGCAGAGACTAAAAGCATTAAGCTTAAAAATAGTATTTGTTTTTTCATGATCTTTCCCCTTTTTTAATTTTAAATTTAATTTTTATTAAGAAGATCTGGATGAAGTTAATATTCTTTTTATTGCATCTTCCTTTTTTTCACCAGGGTATAATTCAAATCGAAAGCCTCTTAGGTTTGTAAATTCTTTTGGAACCTTTGGAAGAAGTGCATGTTCTGAGTCATTTCTATATTCCCATGTTAAATAAGTAGGACTATATATGAAAACATCTTTTGGATCTCTAAGACTTTTAGTTTCGTATAAATTATTTCCATCAACCCAAACTATTTTGTCGTATGTCACATTTTTATTCATCTTGATTTCTTTTGTTTCTCCGGCTTTTATTTTAATTCCTCCGGCTTCAAATTGATTGTATATTGTTATGTCATTGCCATAACCGTACTTATTGGTTTCGTTGTGTACAAAGTAGTTAGCAGATGCAAATCTTGCAGATGCTAAGAGCATCAAGCTTAAAAATAGTGTTTTTTTGTTCATGATATCTCCTATTTTTGTCCTCCTGAGTTATATTTTTATAGGAGGACGGATTAACAAAAGTAAATATATTTACATAAATAATTTTTTTTAAAAATAATATTTGCGAGCCAGATGAATTATGAATAGTTGTTCTAGGATATCTTAAACTTATAGCTTTTGATTTCATTTTTACTTTACTTACCTCCTTCAATTAAATACTAACAAAATAAATACTCAATTTGCAATAAAATTTTTAAAAATTATACTTTATTTCGCATGGTGATTGTCTTTTTTATAAATTTTATAATAAAAGCATGCTTTTATTTGGCTGTAAAAAAAATGATGGCTTTGGCAATCGAAGGGGCAAAAAAACATGGCAAGCCAATTGGTATATGTAGGCAGGCGCCATCAGATTTGCCTGAGATTGCAAGTTTTTTAATTTCATTGGGCATCGGCGATTCTATTTCTCTCAATCCCGATTCTCTGGGTCAATTTTTGATGCAATTTAAGTAGGTATAATTTTGTAATATTGAAATTAGAGCTTATGTCCCCGTGGGGGGACATGTAGTGGCACAGAAAGTATTTCTTTAAATCCGGATTCTCTAGGCCAATTTTTGATGCAATTTAAAGATAAGTAATTATGAAATGTTTTTATAGTTAAATATTTACAGTAGAAAAAGCCTGCGGTTTAGTGCAGGCTTTTGTGCGCCCAGCGGGCGCACCATCTCAAGGGTGAAAGTCCCGAATGGTGAAGGCAATAAGTAGCCAGTAGCTTAAGGCAAGGGTGTCCATCGCGAGGTGGAATCTGAAGGAAGCCGGCGGCAAA
>Ga0209417_1006153_pt1 | contig 12562 bp, 9 predicted proteins | sample RifGroF2_FD_184002 | JGI IMG/M metagenome (GOLD analysis project Ga0209417, IMG submission 184002) | Groundwater microbial communities from Rifle, Colorado, USA - Groundwater F2 (SPAdes) (version 2) | ecosystem: Environmental > Aquatic > Deep subsurface > Groundwater | place: Rifle, Colorado... | reverse complement strand
AATAAATTGACTAAATTTTGACAAATCATTAACAAAATCTAAAAAATTATTGAGATTTAATAACGAAATTATTAAATCAAGATTATTGCAACGGTCTCACTTTTGTTTATTCTTAAAAATTATTTAGTACTGCATTGATATAATCAAAAAAAATAAAATGTAAATTTGTAAAAATAAAGATTTATTTACAACAATTTAAGCATAATAAAAAAGCTATAAACAATGAAAAAAAAAGTAATAGCAGTTATAACAGGAGGAAATTCAACAGAAAATGAAATATCGTTAAAAAGTGCAAATGTGGTTTTTGAAAATATTGATAATAATTCATTTGAAAAATACTTGATTGATATAAGAGGCAATGATTGGATCGTGAGTTTAAAAGGCAATAACTTTAAAATAGATAAAAATGACTTTTCTTTAACATTAGATAAAAATAAGATATTCTTTGATTGCGCTTATATTATCATTCATGGAAATCCTGGTGAAAATGGTAAACTACAAGGATATTTTGATATGCTTTCAATACCTTATACTAATTGCAATTGTTTAACTTCTTCTATTACATTTAATAAGTCCGCTTGCAAAAGCTATTTAAGTACATTTGATGTGAATCTAGCAAAGTCTATTTCTTTGAAAAAAAATGAAATTATAGATATTGAAAAAATAATTGAAAAAGTTTCATTGCCTTGCTTTGTAAAACCTGCCGAAGGAGGCTCAAGTGTAGGCATTTCAAAAGTAGAAAAAAAAGAAGAACTAAAAGCTGCTATTAATTTAGCCTATCAATGCGATAACCAAATTATAATAGAAGAATATATAGCAGGACGTGAGCTAACATGTGGTATATTTTGCTATAATGGAGAAATTGTTAAATTTCCTGTTACAGAAATAATCAGTCAAAACAAGTTCTTTGATTATGAAGCAAAATACTTTGGAAAAAGCTTAGAAGTAACTCCTGCAGAAATTAACGACACATTAAAAGAAAAATGCCAGACAACAGCAGCATATATTTATAATGCACTTAATTGTAAAGGAATTTGTCGTGTAGATTTTATTTGTGATAAAAATGAAAAACTATGGTTTTTAGAAATAAACACCGTTCCAGGAATGTCTGCGGAAAGTATTATTCCGCAACAAGCAAAAGAATTAGGACTAAGTTTTCCTGAACTATGCTCTATGACAATAAATGAAGCATTAAAAGATATAAATTAACATAAATGCAGACGTTAAAATCATTCTATAAAGAAATATCATTAGAAGCTGGCTGTGACGAAGCTGGACGAGGTTGCCTTGCAGGCCCTGTTTTTGCTGCAGCAGTTATTTTCCCTGAAAATTATAGTAATGACTTTATTAATGATTCTAAAAAGTTAAATGAATTGCAAAGATTATCTCTAAGAGAAATTATAATTAATGATGCATTATATTATGCAATAGCAGAGGTTTCTGCTGCAGAAATAGATAAAATAAATATATTAAATGCTTCTATTTTAGCTATGCATAAAGCTTTAGATAATTTAAGCGTAAAACCATCATTTATTATTGTTGATGGTAATAGATTTAAACAGTATTTAAATATCCCTCATGAATGTATTGTTAAGGGCGACAGTAAATATTTGTCAATAGCAGCTGCATCAATTTTAGCAAAAACAAGTAGAGATGCTTATATGCAAAAATTACATGAAGCTAACGCTAATTACAATTGGGCTAAAAACAAAGGATACCCCACAATAGAACACAGAAAGGCAATACAAATATTTGGAGTTACTAAACATCACCGGCTTTCTTTTAAATTAAGTGAAAACCAATTGAAATTAAATTTTTAAATATGAATAGATTATTTGATGATGTAATAATTAATAGAAGAGCAATAATCCTTACTACCTCAATTGTTATTGCCTTTATTTTAGCTTTTTATCTTATATCATCTTATTTTAATGGTAATGAAAATATTCGCCTTAATGCCTTTAGATGTATTCCTAATAATTCATTTTTAATTGTAGAATTAAACAAACCTCACAGTAATAAAAATGAAATTATAGATAAAAATAGTATCTATTCTATGCTAAAAGATAGCATTTTATGTGTAAATATTTTTGATAAGTATTTAGAAAAAATAAAAAAGAATTTAAATAAAGATGAAAATACCGCAGAATTATTTGAAAAATCTAAATTATTCATATCATTTCATGAAAAAGGAAAAGAAATAAATCCTTTATTTATTATTTCTTCTACAAATTATATTGAAAATGAGGCTCGAAGTATTTTTAAATTTATTCCAGAAATACAAAATACTCAGAAAGAATATAATAATAAAGAAACAATCTACAAAGTTACTATAAGTGATAACAATTACATCTATGTGTTATTTAAGTATAATCTAATATTTTTCTCAGAAAAAATAAATATTATAAATGATGTAATCAACACAATTAATACCTCTGGTAATTCTATAAACGAAAATACACATTTAAAAAAATTAATCAAAACTTCTGGAGCTAATGTTGATGCTAATATCTATTTTAACAACAACATCTATAAAATATTATTTAACAATGAACAGAAAAATGAAAGCATTGATAAAAGACTCTTAAATTTTTCTGATTGGTCTGCTTTTGACATCAATAAGAATAAATTAGATTATAATCTTACTGGATTTTCTGCTTATAATGAAAAATCTTTCTTGAATCTATTTGCAAATCAAACAGCACAACCTTGTAAAGCATTTGATGTTATTTCTCAAAATACAGTTTATCTCTCTTTCTTTGGCATATCTGACCATACTTCATTTTTTAATAAAATTAGTAATACAAGTAGTGATGAAATTATTGATTCTCTAAAACAATATATGGATAATGAAATTATTAACTTTATTGCAGAATACGAACAGAATTTATTTGATTTTACATTAGTAAAAGTTCAAAACACTGAACAAATAAATGAAATATTAAAAAAATATACAAAAAATAAAAATGAAGAGTCTGCAAATAAAAATATTGTATATAAAACAAATGTAAATGCACAAACATTACATTCTAATTTTGCAATATTAAACAACTCCGATGAAGATTCACTTTATTGTTCGTTAATTGATAATTATGTTGTTTTTTGCAATAAAGAAAAAGGAATAAAAATGCTTTTTAATGACTTTGATAATGATTATGTATTGTCCAAACACAAAGATTTTTATAACTTCTATGAGAAATTTAATGCCAACTCAAATATATTTTACTTTGTCAAAAACAACAGCGTGTTAAATATTTTAAATGAGAAGCTCCCAAATTCTTACATCACTAAATTCTTCAATATTTTTCTAAAAAATTCTTCTAATTATACAGGAGCTCAATATCAATATAATAAGGATAAATTTTACACATCTTTTATTATTGATTTCAATAAAAATGAAACGGTAACTAAAGAATTGATAAAAGAAACTGATATTATATGGGAAAACAATCTTGACACAACCATTAACTCTAAACCATATTTATATACTAATCTAATAAATGGGGAAACAGAAATGCTTGTACAAGATATCAACTATAATCTATATATGTTTGATCACGAAGGACATAGAGTGTGGAAAAAACAAATTGATGCATTTATTAAAGATATTCAGTTTATTGACTTTTACGAAAATGATAAAACTCAATTTCTTATTAATACAGGGAAATCCATTCATATTATAGATCGTAAAGGTAGAAATGTAGAAAAATACCCTATAATAGCGCAAAATAAACAAGAATTTGTATTTATGGATTTTATAAAAAAAGGCCAAATAATATTACTGACAAATGATGAAAATCTTATGATGTTTGACAAAAAAGCAAAAAGGATAAAAACTGTCAAATTAAAAGATAAAACAAATCATATTAGCAAACTAAAAGGATCTGACAAAAATTTATATATTAAAATATCTGATAAAGGAAATATGATTGTATTTGACGATAATTTTAACAAAGTTATATCTCCTACAAAAAAATTAGACCTAAATATAATGATTGATGCTTACTATATGAATTCTACTAAAAGCCTATTTTGTGTAACAAATGACAATAGAATTGTTTCAATATCAAATAATAACCAAATAAAATACTTTGATATAGAGCATTCTGCTAATTCTATTACTCAATTGTTAATTTTGGATTTTGATAAGGATGGCAAAGATGATGTGTGTGTGTTTGATAAACAAAATGTGTTTGTGTATAATTTAAATAAGGAAAAAATATTTAGCGAACCACTAAATATAACTTGTTCTGATAATAGAATAATAAAACAGCTAGATGACAAATTTTTTGTTTATTGCACTGATTATAATGATAATATACTTAATATATATAAATCGGGGAAAGGCGTTTCTAACTTTCCAGTTCCTCCTTCTTCTTCTTGCTATCTCTATTTTAATAAAGACTCAACATATTTTCTAGGATTTTCCAAAAATAAAGACGTAAAGGTAAAACAAATAAAAATTGATAATCTTTAACTCTAAATTATTCAAAAAATAGAATTAAGTTTTATAATCTTAGCAATGGAATATTATTAATTAAAATTGAAACTATAATATAAGTTAAATTATTCATGGTCATATTTAAAACAAAAAACATTAAATTATAAACATAAAAACACACAATGAAAGTAACACATTTAATAATCCTATTCATAATATTTCAGTATAGTTGTTTTTCTCAGGATTTATATAAAGAAGTATCCGAAAAAAAACTCTTTGAAAACATAAAGTATCTTTCTAAAAAAGAATTAGGTGGAAGATTATCAGGAAGCATTGGTTATGAAAAAGCGTTGCAATTTGCAGAAAAACAATTTAAAAGTTATGGATTAAAAAGTGAAAGGCAGAATTTTTTATTGGAATTTAATGACATCTTAAAACCTGCTGTTTTCCAATATGAAAATGAACAAGAGAAAATGGATTTTAAGATAGGAAAAGATTATATTCTTAGATGTTTCTCTGGCTCAGGTAATTTAAATACAGACATAGTTTTTTGTGGTTATGGAATAAGCAATCATGAACTTGGTTATGATGATTATTTTGGAATTGATGTAAAAGGCAAAGTTGTAATTGTTTTCAAACAAAATCCTGAATGGGAAATAAATGATACTACTAAATGGACTGCCATTTATCCTAGGGATAAAGCATTAATTGCTTTCAGTCATGGAGCAATAGGAATTATATTTGTTTCAAAACCAAACGATGCAAATCCTCAAAGTATAATAGGAAGTAGCATGGAAAATCATTCAATAGACCAAGTAAATATCCCTCAAATTCATGCAACAATAGAAACAATAAATAAAATATTTGAATCAAATAATTTTGACATTAAAGCATTACAATCAGATATTGATAAAAATAAAACCCCAAAATCATTTGCTTTAAAAGGAAAAGTAAAAATAAATATTAATACAAATTATGTTAAACAGCAACCAACTTCTAATTTATATGCTATTATTGAAGGTTCGGACTCATTACTAAAAAATGAATATCTAATACTTGGTGCACATCTTGATCATGTTGGCGTTCAAGCAGAAGATGTATATTTCCCTGGTGCTAATGATAATGCATCTGGTTCTGCAACTATTTTAGAATTAGCAAGAGTTTTTTCTTTACATAAAATAAAACCTAAACGTTCTATTATTTTCGTCCTATTTGCCGCAGAAGAAAATGGGATGCTTGGCTCAAAATATTTTGCTGAAAACTGTCCAGTTCCAGTTAAAAACGTTGTTAGTATGTTTAATTTTGACTGTATTGCTCATGGTGACAGTATACTCGTAAGATGTGGAGAATTATTTCCAGAACTCTGGAACATAGCAAAAGAAAATAATAAATACATAAACATGATGGTTGATAAAACAACTAATTCAAGTGTTGCTGATGCCGAAGCTTTTTTTAAAGAAGGAATTCCTACATTATATTTTGTTACAACAAACACATACACTCATTTACACCTACAAACAGATACTCCTGAAACAATAAATAAACAATTGCACAGAAAAATAACTCAATTAGCATACCTTACGACTCTCAATGTTGCGAACACAAACAAAACATTTTGGCATTAAAAAAGATACAATATAGAAATTATTCCAAATAAAGCAAAGTTTATGATAATGTATTACGTTTTTTTTACAATTTTTTTCTTATTATAACGTATTTTATTTACAATCGAAAAAAAATATGTAGGTTTGTACTTTAATTTTATTAAAAAAAATATGGAAGAAAACGTTCAAAAATCTAATGACAGAAAGTATATTATAATTATACTAATTTTAATTGGAATAATAATCTTTTTATCTATAAACCTTTATCTTTCTAAGCAAGAAGTTAAAACTATAATTATAGAAAAAACAAAAGTAGATAATGAAAAATTTTCTATTAAATCGGAATTAGATGTTCTTATGATAGAACATAAAAAGCTAAATGAAGATTATGGTATTATAAACGAAGATCTTAAAATGAAAGACAGTATAATACAAAATAAAGCTAAAGAAATAGAAAAATTATTAAACGAAAACCACGACCTTAGAAGAGTTAAACGAAAACTTGAATATCTTAGAAGTATTGTCCAAGGATATTTAACTCAAATTGATTCTTTGCAAACAGTGAATAAAGAATTAGTTCATGAAAATAAAAAAATATCGTCAGAATATTCTAAAGAAAAAATAAAAACTCAAGAATTATCAAAAGACAAGGACGTACTTGCAGGGAAAGTAAATATAGCTTCGGTTCTTAAAGCATATAAAATAACCCTCTCGGCAGTTCGTCTTAGATATGGAGGAAAAAAAGAAGAAGCAACTGAAAAAGCTAAAAGAGCTGACAAGTTAAAAGTTTGTTTTACTCTCAGTGAAAACAACATAATTCCTGCAGGAGCAAAAACTATATATATACGAGTAGCTGGGCCTGATAACTTAGTATTTGCGGAATCTAATGACGATACCCACTCATTTATTAACCAAGGGGCTACTCTGCAATATAGTATTAAAAAAGATATAAATTACCAAAATAAAGAAATGGATATCTGTGCTTACTGGGATAAACAAATGGATTACAATCCTGGTAAATATAATGTAACAATATTTGCAGATGCTAATGAAATTGGCTCGGCGCAAATTATACTTAAATAAAAAAAAACATTTTAAATAAAAAAAAACATGAACGACAATTTAGAAAAAAAAGTTAGCAATCTTAAAAATCTACTAACATTATTCATTATAATGTCCATAGGGCTTGCTATTGCATGTATTTACTTATACGCTAAGCTTAGTGATGCTAAAGAAACGGTGAAAAAAGAAATTATTGTCAGAGAAGTTGTTGTATCTGAAAAGAATGATCTTTTAGAACAACTTTCTAGTTTACAAACACAATATGATAGTCTTGGACAACAATACAATGGTCTGGACAGTCTTTTTAATGTTGAAAAAGAAAGAATTGCAAAAATTACTAAAGAGCTAAAAAAATCTAAAGGAAATACAGCAAAATACAAAAAACAAATTGAATTACTCCAAGAAAGACAAAATGAGTATATCAAAAAAATAGAAGAGTTAATGGCTAAAAACGAACAACTTACATCCGAAAATATTATAATAAAAACCGACTTAGACTCTGCTCTTAAAGCAAATGAAAATCTTATTAATCAAACTCAGGAGCTTTCTTCAAAGATAGAAAATAGTTCTTCATTAAAAGCTTATGAAATAGTTGCAGAAGCTATTAAAGAATCAAAAAATGACAATGAAATGGAAGTTACTAACAAAGCAAAACGTGTTGGTAAAATTAGAACATGTCTGGTTATTGCTGAAAATAAACTTACAGAAAAAGGAACTATAAATGTATATTTCAGAATAAGTGACCCTAATGGTGTTGTTATGATTGATAACGTTGAACCTTCTCATTCTATAACAATTGATGGAAAAAGAATGTATTACTCTCAAAAGAATGAAGTTTATTATAACAATATAAATACTAATGTTTGCAGTGTCTGGAAAAATACAAAAAAATTAATATCTGGAACATATACGGTGGAGATATATACTGACAATTCTAAGCTAGGACAAACAACATTTTTATTAAAATAATCTTAAATAATAAATTTTCTGTATATTTGCAGAAAATTTATTCTCTCTGTAGCTCAGTTGGTAGAGCAATTGACTCTTAATCAATGGGTCTCAGGTTCGAATCCTGACAGGGAGACAAAGATTCAAAAAGGGGATTAGCAATCAAGCTAATCTCCTTTTGTTTTTTATAAATTCACTATTTTTATAACTCTTTCCTGCTTCCCATCAGTTATATGGAGCAAATAAAGCCCATTCTTTAGATTTACATTATAGATGCCTCCTGATATTGTACTTACACTAACACATTGCCCTATACTGTTAAGCAACTTTATAGTGTATTGATTATTATCAGGCATTATTAGGCTTGTCATTTCTTCGTTATTTATTATTTTAATATTGTTTAGTGATGACCCTATTTCAGCTATTAATGTATTGTCGATAGAGAGGGTTACTATTTCCGAATAATCATCAGGCTGGCATGTACCTGTTATTTTACACCTATACTGCATCCCATTCATTGTTTTTGTAATATCTGATATTTCCATAGCTGCTGTATTAACTCCTGAATATGTTGAGTTATTAGCCAAATCTAGCCATGACTGATCATTTTTGATTTGCCATTGATATGCAATATTTGTACCTATAGCATAAATCTTGAAAGTAGTGTCTTCTTCTGCTTTTACTGTTATTGATAGAGGTTGTGTAATTATTTGTGGTGCATTATTTATCTTTAGGATTATAGAATCTGTAACTATCTGGCAGTTGTTGCTTATTTGACAACGAAATCTATAATTGTTCATGCTTGCTAATGTTTTTGGGATAACAAGCTCCTTAAATGAACTGTTTTTGAATGCAGTGTCTGTTACATCTTCCCATATACTCCCCATATTAATTTGCCATTTAAAATTGAAAGTATCTGCAGCATTTACACTAATTGAACCTTCTATATTTTCACATATTTCTTTATGTGTATCCGTTAGGTTATATGTTGGACATTCCTGAGGATTTATAATTATTGAATCCGAAATCTTATTAGTAGAAACTCCTCCTAGAAAAGAAACTTCATCCGCTGTCATTGCATAATCCCTTATTTGGATACTGCTAACATATAATATGCTAGTTTCGTTATCATCGTCAGAAAAAAGGTTTGAAGGTTGCACTCCCCAGTTGTTATTAATGCAAAATCTACCATCAAGACCACCAGGAATGTATATATTCCCAACTTCTATTCCGTTAATGTATTCAATAATTTGCTCATTTGGCAAATCAAAAACAAATGCAAGCCTATACCAAGTACTATCATTTATTAATCCATTATAATTACCTAAAATACCCACTCCATCAGAAGCTGTATTTATAAAAATATCTCCATCATCGCTGTTATTATTGCTTGTTTGGTATAATGAGATATAATCCTTGATTGAAGCGGGCTTGAGAATATCCATTATTAATGTGTAGTCATTATCACAAAATAATCCACCAGGATTACCTTGAGGAGATATATTTGAATAAAATGTAAGATAATGAGCAGAATCATAAGCCGCAACCTGCATAATGTTTACATCCGTATTTTCTATCAGTGGAATATTGAAATCAGATATTTTCCCAAACGTTGATTTTTGTCCTATTGCTGTAGAATCTCCCTTTTCTACTAATTGAGAACCTATTGTGGCATTTAAATTTTTATTCTTAAAGTCCCATTGTCCAGTTATTCTTTTCTCAGGAAAGAACCCTATTTCCTTATTGTCACAATAAATACTGTGGGCAATTTCAGGTCTGTCTGTTTCTAATCCTTTTATTCCGAAATCTTTCAATTTCTGCATGTAACCAGTATTATTTATTGTATACGCCCAAACATCTATCCCCCATTTCTCAAGTTGTTGTTTATATTGTACAGGCCACTTATTCGCTGTGTCAAGAATATCTCCTGCATATAATTCAACCGCTATAACTCCATTCGTTTTTAAAAAATGGTAATAAGTTGTATCATTTATTGAATCTGGAGGGGCCCCAAAATAAACAAGAGGCACATCAGGCATTAATTGGTGGTATATTCTCACTTTTGTTGTATCGTCAGGGTCCAGTAGTATAACATCTGAAGGAGCATTGATTTGCTTTAATGTAGATGCCACTAGTTGTGGCTCAAACACCTTCATGTTCAAATATAATTTTTTGCCATACTGCATAGCAAGTTGTATGGCTTCTTTCAATGTTGGAACTCCATTCCCTGCAAATTTATCTCCTTTCCATACACCTGCATCCAACGACTTAAGATAATCCGAGTTTAAGTATTTTACTTCTCCATGACCATTTGTTGTTCTGTCAATATAATAATCATGCATCAACATCAGAACGGAGTCCTTTGTCTTTCTAACATCTATTTCAGCGGCATATAAACCTTCAACTGAAAATCCATGTTTTAAAGACAATAATGTATTTTCTGGATAGTTATACGAAGCTCCTCCCCTGTGACCAATAGTTTTAAAATCACACTGCCCATACACAACATAGCTTGCCATCATTAACATCATCATTAACAATCGCATTTTATTTAATTTATTCATAGAAAAGTATTTTATTTTAGCAAAAGTAATTGAAAAATCCCAATATTACAACGACCTAAATAAATTCTAAAAACCCCATTAAACAAACATTACCTTTTTCTCGCATTTCATATTACTACAGAGAAATAATTTTTTGAATAACAGCATATATTGTTAATCCAGACAATGATTTTATGCCTGTTTTTTGAGATATATTTTTCCGATGAGTTATTACTGTGTTTATACTAATACTTAATTTATCTGCAATCTCCTTATTTGCCATTCCCATTGCTAATAGTTTAAGAACATCAGTTTCTCTATCGCTTAATATTTCTGCCTTTTTATTATTAATCAATTCTTCCTTGTTTCCTGATTTTGTAATAATATTAAGTATTTCTGTTGCTACAGAATTAATTGTGACAACTTCATTAAACAGCGATAAAATTTTGGGTTCATGATAAGCATATACAATGGCTATCCAATTTATGTTTTCATACTGTGTTTTTAATTTGAAAAAAACTTTCGTATTATTCATAACCAAAATAGGATTTATAAACACAACATCTACATTTAGCAACACACCATTGTTATACATTTCCTCTATTGTTTCAACTTTCTTAATATTACACCTGATACCTCCATTAGATATAATATTTTTCAATCCTTCATAGATGATATACGATGAGTCTGCAATAATTATATTCTTGTTCATTGGGAGATGTTTTGTTCCATATTTTCAACCAATGGAATTAATATCATATTTTCTATTTTGGAATGAATATGCAAGTCATATTCCAAATCGAATAACGTTAGTATCAATTCACGTCGTAATTGTTGCGAGATTTGATTCGGCAAATATTTTATAAGCAATTTCTTGAGGTCTAAAAGCTTCTCTTCTATATCATCATGATGTTCCTTATATTGAGCAACAGAATATTTATGTTGTGTAATTATTTCTTTACCTTCATTTTTCAACAATTGATTTATATACGGGAAAACAACCTTGTTTTCATATACAAAATGTTCTTTCACCTCATCAAAATAATCATTAAAAAACTTCTCCACCAACTTTATTTCTTGATTATTATTTGTTTTATACATCTTCTTTATAGCCAATTGTATTTTCGGATACTTCTCCTTTATGTAATACGCATGACTATTCTTCAGATAACTTATTATTGTGTTTGCATCTAATGACGTTAGCTGAATATTATATTTAAAATTTTCATCATTAAAAAGATTAATAAACAAAATTAGCAAATCTTTATTTAATCCTTCCTCCTCACACACATCTTTTAAGTTCTTTTCCAGAAAAGGCATAAAAATGCCAAAGTGTTCAAACATTAATAATAAATATGGATTTTGTTGAATGATATCTGATATCTTACCTTCAACATTTATATACTTTGGTATAGTCACAATATTGTGTAATTATTTTAAACTTCTATTTAGATACAAATATACATTAAATATACATTATCCTCTAAATGTTTTTTTATAAACACCAGTTAATTAAACCCCAAATTAGTCATTAGAACTTTTTTTGATAATAACACTCTCTCACATTTCAAATCCTGGAGGGATGACATTACTGTAGAACCACCTGCGAAGCGGGTGGCACAATCACACCCCATCCACCAAGCCACGAAGGGGCAACATCTGAATAATAATAATAATAATGTAATGACATTAATGATGCCGAAGGTATCAAACGTTTGTAGAAAAGATTAATATATATTCATGTGCGACCCCTGATGGGGTCGAAGATTAGAGCAATATAATCGTTTTGTTCTACACACCTTTTATCCCGATGGGATAATTAAAAATTCAAAACAGCATTATCAATTTCCTTCTTAAGTCCGAAGGACTGACACTATAATCGAGTAGGAGGCGAGGGATTAATTCCCTCCCCGACCTCTCACACCACCGTACGTGCCGTTCGGCATACGGCGGTTCGTTAAACA
>Ga0209417_1006151_pt1 | contig 12563 bp, 13 predicted proteins | sample RifGroF2_FD_184002 | JGI IMG/M metagenome (GOLD analysis project Ga0209417, IMG submission 184002) | Groundwater microbial communities from Rifle, Colorado, USA - Groundwater F2 (SPAdes) (version 2) | ecosystem: Environmental > Aquatic > Deep subsurface > Groundwater | place: Rifle, Colorado... | reverse complement strand
AGTTACCTCCGGTTCACCGTCAAAGAGGATTTTATCATTTCCATAAATTCCTGAAATTGAAAGATGATGCATCGGAGAAAGATCGTAACCAACTTTGAATTGGAGATCGTAGTATTTAGGAATTGCCGTTAATCCGAACGAACCCGCGATCAAATCGATATAACTTTTACGTGCAGAAAAAACCCATGAACCTTTTCCATTATTGATTCCCCCTTCCAAGATCACTCCCGCACCAGCCATTGAAAGATTGGCGTTTCCTTTAAGTAAACTATTTCGCGTTCCTTCACGAGTTTCGATACTCATTACGGAAGAAAGTTTATCGCCATATTTAGAAATAAATCCACCGGTGGAGAATTGAATATTTTCGATGAGATCGACGTTGACCATATTAATTGGACCGCCGCTGTTCATTTCGTTGGGATAGTGATTTGTGGAATGTAATTCCATGTTATCATATACCGTGAGATTTTCATTTGGCGAACCGCCGCGAACCAATAACTCATTATTTTGATCGTTTGAAAAAGAGACTCCCGCCATTCCCTGCAAAATTCTTTGAAAATCCTGCGCGGAACCGGGAGACCTGCGGATTTCTTCCGAGCTTAAAACTACTGTAGCGAGATTATTTACTTGAATTGATTTATCGAAATAATCGCTCTGTACAACAACTTCGTTCAATTCAACATTTGTAGGATTAAGTTTTATTAGTACAAAACTTTCTTTCCCCGATTTAACAATCACGTCCGTTCTCACCATCGGCGCATAGCCTATAGAACTAACTTTGATTGAATAACTTCCAACCGGAACGGAAATTCTAAAATTTCCATTTACGTCTGTCGATCCGCCGGTATTACTTCTTTCATTTACGACAACATTCGCTCCAATAAGTATTTCACCGGAAGAAGCATCTTCCACCCTGCCGGTTATTTGCGACTGTTGCGCAATTGCTACTCCAATACATAAGAACAAAAAAACAAATGCGATCCTTGCAACCATATTTTCCTCTTTTTATTTTACTGAAAAAATTTACAAAAAAACAAATGCGATCCTTGCAACCATATTTTCCTCTTTTTATTTTACTGAAAAAATTTTTTATCCAACATTTTAGAAATTTTCTGAAATAATCCCTTTAGGTGCTCGTCAGGAATCACCGTGAGCCGCTTACGAATAATGAGTGAAGCCAATCCGTGAGAAAATCCCCAGAGTAAAAATGCCGCGGCTTCAACATCAACGTTTTTAATTTTTTTCGCCTTGAATACCTCTTCGATTGTTTTACTCAAGAGATTAAAGGCACGGTCATCCGTAAAACAGGTCTCTTTTTCACGATCGATAGGGGCGCTCATAATAAACATCAAATCATAATAACCGGGATTTTCCATCGCGAACTTCATGTACAACTCTCCCATTTCATCCAACCGTTTTTTTACATCTTTAGTTTTAAGGCATTCGGCAAGTGTCTCGTAAAACTTGTCGAACGCAATTTTTTGTAGAGCGTTGAAGATCGCTGTTTTATCTTTAAAATAGAGATACACCGTCGCCGGGCTGTATTCAATCGCATCGGCAATTTTTCTGATAGAGACCTTCGCATACCCTTCTGTTAAAAAGAGTTTCATTGCAGCATCAAGGATTTTCTTTCTCATCGTTTCTTTTTCGAGTTCTTTTCTTTCGGTGATTCCCATTCCTTTTCCTCGTTCTTTTACTAAACAGTGTTAATTTTCTGCACATAAGATAGTTACTGAACTGTAAATATCAAAATCTTTTGTCATGAACGGAAAAATATTTGTATGGACGGAAACCGATTTTAAAACATTTTCTTTCCGATTCTGCCGGAGTTTCCTATTTTCGTAAAGAAAAAAAAAACGAAAGTCCTCTATGAAAAAATTGTACGTACTTGTGCCGGTTCTTTTTGTTCAGTTCTTTTTTGCGCAGCCAAATAATCTAGTTAAAGAAGAAAGATTGATGAAGCGTGTGGAATATCTCGCTTCGCCGGAGTTGCAGGGCAGACTTGCCGGAAGCGACTATTACAACACTGCTGTCAAATATGGAGCCGATGAATTTAAGAAAGCCGGATTAAAACCTTACGGTGATGAAAACTATTTTCAATATTTGAACATTGAGTACAACCAGATTTTACCGGGCGAAGAATTTGCTGTTATCCGCAGTGATGGTTCGAAAAGAAAATGTGAATTGGGCAAAGATTATATATATCGCGGATTTTCCGGTTCTGGTAATCTTACCGCCCCGGTTGCCTTTTGCGGATATGGGATTAGTGATTCACTTTATGATGATTACAAATTTGTTGATGTATATGGAAAAGTTGCGATGGTTTTTAAATATCAACCGAAATGGAATATTGATAAACATTCGTGGCAAAATGGAAATCCGAGAGAGAAGGCAAGAATCGCCTTTCAACATGGTGCAATAGGAATTTTATTCGTCTCCTTTCCAAATGATGAAAAACCACAACTCCCCATCGGCAGCGTTATAAACGGCTTTGGTGAACAGAATTTAAATTTCCCTGAATTACATATTGATATTCCCGTTGCGAATGAAATCTTAAACGGAACAGGCTTTACTTTAAAAGATTTGCAGACAAAAATCGATTCTATAAAAATTCCCTTCTCCGTTTCAACTAAAAACAAAGTGACGATAAAAGTTAAAACCGATTACGCTAAAGAGAAAAAAACGATGAACGTAATCGGATTGCTTGAAGGGAAAGATGAAAAACTAAAGAACGAATATATTATTATCGGCGCTCATCTTGACCACGTTGGCGGACAAGGGGGAAAAGTATATTTCCCCGGCGCAAATGATAACGCATCCGGCTCCGCTGCGGTTATGGAAATTGCACATGCTTTTGAGGAAGGAAAAATCGATAACAAGCGGTCAATCATTTTTGTTTTATTTACATGTGAAGAGCAAGGTTTGTACGGTGCAAAATATTTGGCAAATCATTTGCCGGTGAAACAAGAACAAGTTGTTGCGATGATGAATATGGATTGCATTGGTTATGGCGATAGCATTCAAATCGGTAACGGGAAAAGCGCTCCGCAGCTTTGGCAAATTGCAAAACAGATTGACATGAATAATAATAAGATGATGATTGAGACAACCTGGAACGGCGGCGGCGCTGACGCAGGTCCATTCCATGAAAAGGGAATTCCCGCGATTTATTTTGTTACTAAAAACAGTTATGAACATCTTCACGAATTAACCGATAAACCGGAAACGCTGAACAAAGCTCTCTACCAGCAAATTACTAAACTTGCTTTTCTAACCGTTAAAGAAATTGCCGAAGGGAAATACAAGAGAGAGGAAGTACAAAAGTAAGTTGGGTTTACTGCCAGCCAGTCTCTGCAACAGATGAAAGAAATCTTGCAAAAGAAAAATGGAACCCGTGTAGAGCAAAATGAAAACGTTACGTTACGTTTATTTAAAAACGTAAAAATAAAATCCCGCTCAAGGCGGGAATTAATTAACTTCTAAAAAGGAAATCTATACTTCCATTATTTCTTTTTCTTTGTGCTTCAGAATATCATCGATCATCGTAACGTGTTCGTTTGTAAATTTCTGCGTTTTGTCTTCGGCTTCTTTTAATTGATCTTCGGTTATCTTTTTATCTTTTTCAGCACGTTTTAAATGATCGTTCCCTTCGCGCCTAACATTGCGAATGGCAATTTTACAATCTTCACCGAATTTTTTAACAAGTTTTACCAGGTCTTTTCTTCTTTCTTCCGTTAAAAGTGGAATGGGAATTTTTAAATTCGTTCCATCACTTACGGGGTTAAGTCCAAGATCAGCATTTAGAATAGCTTTATCTACTGTTTGTACTAGAGATTTATCCCAGGGTGTAACGGATAAAGTGTGGCTGTCTAAAACCGTAACATTTGCAACCTGCCGGATGGGAGTAAGCGTTCCATAATAATCAACTTTAACGTTATCCAATAACGCAGTTGTCGCCTTCCCGGTTCTGATTCTGGATAATTCATGCCGTAATGCTTCAATTGATTTATCCATTTTTGATCGTGTTTCTTTAAGTATCTGTTCCATAAAAACCTCAAAATGTTTCAAAGTAGTAGTAAAAAAATAATAAAATCTTTTTATTCCTGCACTACAGTTCCAACATTTTCTCCCTTTATCAGAGCAAGTAAATTGCCCGGTTTATCCATATTAAAAACTACAAGGGGTAACTTATTTTCCTGGCACAAACTGATCGCGGTTAAATCCATTACACGGAGATTTTTCTTTAAAATATCGATGTAAGAAATAGAATCGAACTTTAAAGCTCCCGGCACTTTTTCGGGATCGGCATTAAAAACACCGTCAACGCGTGTTCCTTTTATTATTACATCAGCTTCCATTTCAACAGCTCGCAGAGATGCGGCAGTATCCGTGCTGAAATAAGGATGCCCTGTTCCCGCGCCGAAAATAACAATACGTCCTTTTTCTAAATGGCGGATCGCTCTTCTTCTGATGTACGGTTCAGCTATTTCATCCATTTTAATTGAACTCATTAACCGGGAATAGGTTCCTTTTTTTTCAATCGAATTTTGAAGAGCTAATGAATTAATGACGGTTGCAAGCATCCCCATCTGGTCTCCGGTTACTCTCCCGATCCCCTGGTCGCCAGCATTAAGTCCGCGGAAAATATTTCCACCGCCGATAACCACACCGATTTCAACCCCAAGTTTATGGATTGAAATAATTTCGTCGGCAAAAAAATCGAGAACTTCAGGGTCAATACCAAATCCCTTTTTCCCCATTAACGATTCGCCGCTTAACTTTAGAAGAATTCTTTTATACTTAAGAGTTTGCATAGATATTTCCTTTAGACATAAAAAAAGGTCTTACGTAATGAAGACCTTTTTGAAAACAGTTATTTTTTTTCATCACTGAGATGAAAGCGCAGAAACGATTGTAACTTCACTTCAGTTCCGGCAGTCGAGTTGATTTCTTTTATCAAATCACCAACGGTTTTGGTGTTATCTTTTATGAACGCTTGTTCAAATAGACAATTTTCCTGGTAGAATTTGTTAATCCTTCCGGTAGAAATTTTTTCAAGGATTTGTTCAGGTTTACCTTCTTTACGTGCAAGTTCTTTATAGATCTCAATCTCTTTGTTTACAAGATCTTGATCAACTTCTTCACGATAAACAGCAAGAGGTTTCATTGCTGCAACCTGCATCGCAATGTCTTTTGAGATACCGGAAACCAACTCAAATTTATCTCCGGGAACATTTACAAAAGCAATAAGAACGCCTAATTTAGCGCCGGGATGAACATATTCGGAAATGTATCCATTCTCAGTTGAAGTAATTCCAATGCGGGAAATAACAACTTTTTCGCCGATCTTTCCAACGATCTCGTCCAATTTAGTCTGAAGAGAAGCTTCCTTTGCAAGAAGATCATCCACGGAAGTTGGTTTGTTAAGTTGAATTTTCTCTAAAACAAAATTCACAAAAGTCATAAAGTCATCTGACTTTGCAACAAAATCGGTTTCACAATTTACTTCAACAATAAATCCGGTCTTTTTATCTTCAGAAACAGCAGTAAGCACAACACCTTCATTCGCGGCTTTATCAGCGCGTTTTGCAGCAACAGCAGCTCCTTTTTTTCTAAGAATATCAATCGCCTTCTCAATGTTTCCATCAGCTTCGGTCAAAGCCTTTTTACAGTCCATCATTCCTGCGCCGGTTTTAGCGCGCAGTTCATTTACATCTTTAGCAGTAATTGCCATTGTAATTGCCATTTTACTAATCCTTTTTCAGAAATAATTATTTAGATTCTTCTTTGTTTTCTAATTCTTTTTCTTTGGTAACTCTTTCAGGAGCAGCGCTGTCTTCAGCTTTAACTTCTTTAGATTTTGCTTCACCTTCGATGCATGAATCAGCTAATAATTTAGTGATTAACTCAATAGTTTTAACCGCATCATCATTTGCCGGGATAACAAAATCTATCGGGTCAGGATCGCAGTTGGTATCAACAACCGCGTAAACAGGAATATTAAGTCTTTTAGCTTCCATCACTGCGATCGATTCTTTTTTAACATCAACAACAAACAAAGCGTTTGGAAGTTTGTTCATGTTTTCGATACCTTCAAGAACTTTTTTCAATTTGTCTTTTTCACGTGAAAGGAATAATCTTTCTTTCTTGGTAATTTTTTCAAAAGTTCCGTCTATTTCTTGCTTTTCAATCGCATGTAATCTTTTTATGCTTTTTCTAATGGTAGAAAAGTTAGTAAGCATTCCGCCTAACCAACGTTCAGTAACCCAATATTGGTCGCTGCGGCGAGCTTCGGTTTCAATTATATTTTTAGCTTGTTTCTTCGTTCCTACAAAAAGCACTTTCTTCCCTTCGGAAGTAAGATTAAATATCTTTTCTGCTGCTGATTGTAAAAGAAGCTGAGATTTTTTTAAATCGATGATGTGAATCCCGTTTTTTTCCATAAAGATATATGGTTTCATTTTGGGATTCCAGCGACGGGTTAGGTGTCCGAAATGGGCACCCGGGTTAGGTGTCCGAAATGGGCGCCTGCTTCAATAAGCGTAGTGAGGTCTACTTTGTTCATAGAATATGCTCCTGTTTAACTTCTACTTTCGTCTTCTTTACCTTTAATCCCTTAAAGCGGGACACAGGAGGTAAATCTGAAAGTATGGATGATTGATTATGTACTTAAAAAAATTATCTTTTAGAAAATTGAAATCTTTTTCTAGCCTTTGGTTGTCCGTATTTTTTCCGTTCGACCATTCTCGGGTCTCTTGTCATAAATCCGGCTTCTTTTAATCTTGGACGAAACTCAGCATCGATAGATTCGAGTGAACGGGCAATTCCTAAACGAATTGCTTGTGCTTGACCGGTTATTCCGCCGCCGGCTACTTTAGCGGAAACGTCATATTTCCCTTGAGTGTCAGTAACAATAAAAGGTCCAAGAATATCTTCGCGGCTCACTGCTTCAGGGAAAGCTGTTTCAAATGCTTTTCCATTAACCGTAATAGTTCCGTTTCCGCTTCTCAGAATTACACGCGCTACAGCTGTTTTTCTTCTTCCAACAAAAATTTGATCTGCCATTTCTTCTCCGTTAAAAACTTAATACTTCTGGTTTTTGGGCTGTATGTGGATGTTCTGTTCCACGATATACTTTTAATTTTTTAAAGATTTGTCTCCCTAATCTCGTTTTGGGAAGCATACCTCTTACGGCAGTTTCGATAACCCATTCAGGTTTCTTAACCGTTAATTCTTTATATGCTCTTTCTTTCAAACCGCCCGGGTAACCGGTATGATGAAAGTAAGTTTTCATTTCTTCGCGTTTTACGGCAATTTTCACTTTGTCGGCGTTGATAACCACGACAAAATCGCCGGTGTCCATGTTTGGGGTAAAAGTAGCTTTATTTTTTCCGCGTATTACACGGGCAACTTGTGAAGCCAATCGTCCTAATGTTTGATCTTTCGCATCAACTACATACCACTTTTGATTAGCGTCTTCCGGTTTAATAAACCTGGTCAGTTTTTCTTGTTTCACGTAACTTTCCTCTGAATATTCAAATTCGTTTTTATAAAGGCTTTAAAAATAAACTTCCAAGACTAAAAAGTCAATTATTTTGAATGGTAATATTACGAATATTATTCGGGATTTACTAAAAAATTGAGCTGCCAAAATTAAATGACTGCACTATTCCCCAAAAAGATGGCAAAAAGCGGTAAAAAGGCTCTTTCCCCTTCACGATCAACTTTATAATAAAATCTTCATCAATATCGGTTTTTATGTAAATTGTCTGGGTAAATGTCCCTTCGAGCTCTTCGGGCGGGTTGTAGTAATATTCATAGTTTGAATTTTCAGCCTTAAGAGTATAACGCGAAGGATTAAACAAATATTTTTCTATTACCTCCAAATGAACGTAAGGAGGTGGATTATAAATCCTCGGATCACCATAAAAAGTAATTCCATCTAATTTCATTTTTACATTTTGGTCGATGTAGGTCCAGCCAACGGGAAATTTCATGTTCACATTTAGCGAATTTTCCGAGTAATATTGGGTTAATCCGGTTGTGTCTGCATTTGAAAATGGTGAAGAAGCAACTGCCGATCCGGGAACAGCGACGGGATTTATCCCTTTGGAATCGATATTTTCCTTTTGTAATAGATCCGAATTTAAGCCCGGTGGTAAAGAACTTGAAAAGTTATCTTCGTACAAAAACTGCATTCTCGTGTCGGAAGATTTCGGCAATCCACCTCTTGAAATTAGAACTCCGCTCTTTAAAACGAGAGCAATAACCAGTATGAAAATGTGAACTCCCAGAGAGACCCCAAATCCTTTGAGGAAATTATCAGCTACAATTCTATTATTAAATATTTTTTCCAAATCAATTCATTTCTTTTCTTAGCACTCCAAAAATAGTAATTTTAACTTTGAATTTTGGTCACTTTTTAAGGAACTGTTTTAATGCGATTTTTAGTTACCGGCGGCGCCGGATTTCTCGGGGTAAATTTAGTCCGTTATTTATTAGCCCATAACCACGACGTAACTTCTCTTGATCTGGTTGAATTTAATTATGAAGATGTTAAAAACAAAGTAAAGATTATCACCGGAGATATTCGTGATAAGCAAACGAGTGAAAAATCCGTCGCAAACGTTGATATTGTTGTGCATACCGCTGCCGCTCTTCCGCTTTATTCGGATCAAGATATTTTTTCTACTGATATTGAAGGAACAAAAAATTTACTCGAAGCATCCGCTAAAGCCGGGGTTAAAAGATTTATTCATATTTCATCTACCGCAGTTTACGGAATTCCCGATCACCATCCTTTATTTGAAAATGACAAACTTGACGGAGTTGGACCATACGGAAAAGCAAAAATTCTTGCCGAAGAAGAATGTTTAAAATTTAGAAAACAAGGGATGTGCGTTCCCATTCTCCGTCCGAAATCTTTCATCGGTCCGGAAAGACTTGGCGTGTTTGATCTGCTCTACGATTGGGCGAAAGACGGTAAAGGTTTCCCAATGATCGGGAGTGGCAACAACCGTTACCAGCTTCTCGATGTTGAAGATCTTTGCGAAGCAATTCATCTTTGCACTACACTTGACGAAAAAATTGCGAACGATACTTTTAACATCGGCGCGAAAGAATTCACAACGATGAAGGAAGATTATCAAGCGGTTTTAGATTACGCAGGTTTTGGAAAGAAAATTACCGGTCTACCCGAAAAGCCAATCATCTTATTTCTCAGATTTTTAGAAGCATTAAAATTATCTCCACTCTATAAATGGGTTTACGAAACCGCCTCAAAGGATTCATTTGTATCAATTGAAAAGGCGGAAAAAATTCTTGGTTACAAGCCAAAGTTCTCCAATAAAGACGCGCTTCTCCGAAACTTCAAATGGTACTTGAAAAACGTGGATAAGATTCAAGCCGCAAGCGGAATCTCTCACCGCGTTCGTTGGAAACAAGGCATTTTACGAATTGCAAAAATATTTTTTTAGGAACTCATGGAAGAATCAGAAGTAACTTTTAGACCTTGGAACAAAAACGACTTCGAGCAAGTTTATAAAATCTTGCAGTGGTCATGGGATAAAGCTTATTCTTCTTTCATCCCAAAAGAAGATTTAATTTTCTACCTTAACCAAACGTACAATGCAAATAAATTAGAAGAACTTTTCAACAAGACAAGCGCCTTTTGTTTTGTAGCAGAAGTTGATGGAATGGCGGTCGGCTGGTTAAAACTATCGATCGATGAAGCAGAGAAGAGGTTTTATCTTTCTTCGATTTACGTCCTACCGGAATATCAAAAATTGAAAATCGGGCGACAATTAATGGAAATTGCTTTTACTTCAGCGAAAGAAAAAGGATTTTCCGAAATTTGGATCGGCGTAATGGATAATAACACCAATGCTCTCGGCTGGTATGAAAAAATTGGATTTGAATTCGTTGAAGAACTTCCGTTTAGAATGGGCAATACCGAAGTTCAGCATCTTATTGGGAAGAAAATCCTTATATAAAAATTTCTTTTTTTACCGTATCTTTGCAAACCAAAAACTTAATTTCACGAGGAAAAAAATGAGCAATAAAACCGATTATTTAAAAAAGACGATCCAACACTTTGACATGAAACAACACAATGTTGTTCAGCTTGTTGACGCGATGGAGAGCATGGCTTTTCAATCTAGAAATCTTTACCGCGCATCAAAAATTTATGATATGATGTTGAACGACAAAGAATGTACAGTAATTCTTACGCTTGCCGGGAGCTTGTTTAGCGCAGGCTTAAAGAAAATTGTGTACGATATGATTACGAACAACATGGTTGACGCCATCGTTTCTACCGGCGCAGTTATGGTTGACCAGGATTTTTTTGAAGCGCTTGGCTTTAAACATTATCTCGGAACACCGGCAAGTGATGATAACGAACTACGCGATTTGATGATTGACAGAATTTACGATACGTACATTGATGAAGAAGAACTCCGTATCTGCGACGAAACAACCGGAAAGATTTTAGACAGTTTAGAACCGCGTCCTTATTCATCGCGCGAATTGCTTTATGAATTTGGAAAATATTTAGACAACAACGGCGGACCAAAAGTCGATGATTCGGTTATCTACGCAGCATATAAAAAGAATGTTCCGATTTTCGTTCCGGCTTTTTCAGATTGCTCTGCCGGATTTGGATTTGTAATGCACCAGACACAAAATCCGGATAAACACGTTTCGCTCGATTCCGCAAAAGATTTTCTTGAGCTTACCAAAATTAAATTGGCAAGCAAAGATACCGGCATCTTTATGATCGGTGGCGGAGTACCGAAAAACTTTACGCAAGATATTGTCGTTGCTGCTGATCTGTTACAAGAAGACGCTCCGATGCACAAATACGCAGTTCAAATTACCGTTGCCGATGAAAGAGACGGTGGACTTTCCGGTTCTACTCTTAAAGAAGCAAGTTCATGGGGAAAAGTTGAAACGACTTACGAACAAATGGTCTATGCTGAAGCAACACTTGCAATGCCACTGATTGCCGGATACGGATACCACAAAAAGAATTGGGAAAAGAGAAGCGGGAAAGAGTTTACAAAACTTTTTGCTGTGGAAACTACAACAGTTTAGGTAAAACCATAAAAAAACCTCCATTGTATTTGAAGACATTGGAGGTTTAATTTTATTAAGCTACTGAATGTGATTTCACACCTTAATAATTCTATTCCATCTTTCTAATTCTTACTTCACAATCTTTTTTATCTTTTAAAAGTTTGACCAATTCATTTACATCAGTATTTCCGGTGTGATAGGGATAAAGAATTTTTGGATTAAACATTTTAACTACATCGGCAACCATTGCGGGAGTCATTGTGTAAGGCAAATTCATCGACAGAAAAGCGATATCAATGTTTTTAAGATTTTTCATCTCCGGAATATTTTCAGTATCTCCGGCGATGTAAACTTTCATATTTCCAAAAATGATCACGTAACCGTTCCCAATTCCCTTTGGATGAAATGCTTCCCCATTTTCTCTTTTATTCACAATGTTGTAAGCCGGTACTACTGCGATTTTAATTCCATTAAAGTCAGTTTCAACACCATTCTTCAAAACAGTCCCGCCGACTATTGTTCGAAAAGATGCTTCATTACAGAATAATTTTGTACCATCTTTTTTAATCAACTCTATCGCTTTAGAATCAAGATGATCACCATGCTCGTGAGTAATTAAAATCAAATCAGCTTTCGGCAGCTTGGAGTAATCGGCATACTTGCTAACGGGATCGACATAAATTATCCGTTTGTTAAATTCAAATATTAAAGAAGCATGTCCTATAAAAATTATCTTCAGATCACCGGCGGATGTTTTTATTACATCGGTTTGAAAATTATTCTGTGCTGTTAAATTATTAACCGAAAATAAAATGACTATTAATGTGAATAGGTTTTTCATTTGTTATCTCCTTATTTCGGGAATAACATTACATCGCTAAAATTTTTTCAATCAATCTTAATTTTTTATTGATATAACATCATCTCCAGATAAATTACTTAAAAATTTCAACTCTCATTTTTCTTTTTAATCATAATCATTTTTATCAAGTGTCTATCACGCCGTTTTTATTCCCAGCCAGCCGGACAATTGTTTCTTATTCTGAAAATAAAAATCCGTTCCTAGACCGATGCCAAATCCAATTAATATTCCATATCGCGCCATCAAATAAGTAAATTCTACCGGTGGAAAACCGGCTTTTGCATTTATCATATATACAATAATTCCACATGCGGCATTTATTAAACCGTAGATTAAAGCCAAAGCAAAACTTCTTAAATAAAATTTTATTTGCGGATTTTTTTTAATGAATTGGTAATAAATATTTACAGAAAGAATTAGACTCCCTACATAAAAAACATCTCTTACTAAATAGGTTATTGAAAACGATCTTCCGGTAAAAATTACAAGGTTCAGAAATAGCATTACTATTATCCCCAAAATTTGTTCCTTGAGGGATTTATACTCTAATAAACCAAAGAATAAAGCTCCCATAAACCCGGAAGCTACAAACTGAAAATTCGATTGTGTAGGGCTAAAAATTGAA
>Ga0209417_1006150_pt1 | contig 12564 bp, 3 predicted proteins | sample RifGroF2_FD_184002 | JGI IMG/M metagenome (GOLD analysis project Ga0209417, IMG submission 184002) | Groundwater microbial communities from Rifle, Colorado, USA - Groundwater F2 (SPAdes) (version 2) | ecosystem: Environmental > Aquatic > Deep subsurface > Groundwater | place: Rifle, Colorado... | reverse complement strand
GATGATTTAAGAACGAGAATTCCATTCGACATTCTTAAATCAGTGTTTCACGCCTTTGGCGGACAGGCTGATATTCGGTGTTCAATAAAAAACCCCAAAACCTTCCCCCCTACCTCACCAGCATCACCGTGCCTTCCATCACCTTGGTCTCTTGCGTACCCATACCAAAATCATTGTAAACGATCCGGTAAACATAAGCACCTGCGGGACAAGCCTCGCCCTGATAAGTTCCGTCCCAACCCTGATTAAGGTCGGACGACTCAAAAAGCAACTGTCCCCAGCGGTTGAAAATACTGATGCGGTATTGGTTGACATAGTCGAGCCTTGGGATAACGCCAAACACATCGTTCAACCCATCGCCATTGGGGGTAAAAGCATTGGGAATGTAAAAGGGCTTGCCTGCCCAAAGGATATAAACCGCATCACTGTTTTTGCATCCCTGACCGGAAGTGGCTTCCACACTGTACAGCCCCGTGGTGTCGATGGTGATCTGTGAGGTGGTGGCTCCCGTGTTCCACCAATAACTTTGGGCGGTGTTTCCGGCATCCAGTGTATAGCCCGGTTCCACAAAAAGGGTGTCGTAACCGGAAAAGGCAATGACTGGCGATTCCATCACGATAAGTTCTACCGTAGTGCTTTGCTTACATTTCATGGCATCCTCTACCAGCAGGGTGTAGGTTCCCGCCTGGTTGGAAGTAGCCGGATCAAAGTACAACAGCGTGTTGCCGGAGCTAAAACCATTTGGCCCGCTCCAGGTGTACTTTTTATGTCCATTGCCTCCGGTGATGATGGGTTCGATGGTCAGGGCATCGCCCACACAAACACTTTCGAGGCTTTGCATCTGTATCTCCGGCAGACTGTAAACCTGTACATCACCCTTGGTGTAGGCGGCACTGATTTCCTGGTTGTTCTCGTCATAAAAATGACTTTCGCCGGGGGCGGCTTCCCAGTTGACAGGCGAAAGCCCTTCGTCAAGTCCGTCGAACTTGAGTTTTAACATCTCGGCCTGATCGGGCAGGGTTATGGCAACCTGTCCCTGCCAGGTAAGTTTGATCTCGCCCGTGGCTTGCTGTACGGAAGCCTGAAAATCGCCCAATTCAAGTTGCGGGTTTAAATCCATATACCCGGCACAGAACACTATATTTGGATCGTAATGCAGCGTCACCACAAAGGACTTTACCCCGGTAAAGTGGGTCAGTTCCAGGGACACCACGGCTGCATCGCCCACGCAGGAACTTCCAAAGCCCGCGATGGCTTCCAGGGTTTGGGTAAGGTTTTGGGGCACAACCACTGTAAAAGTGGTGTCGCAACCAAAGGCATCTGTTACCGAGCACTGATAATTACCTGCCGACAGGTTTTCAAACAGCCCGTTGTTGAGTTGGTTGGGGATGCCATTGCCGATGGAATAGGTCAGGTCGCCACTTCCACCAAAGGCGTGAATGTTGATGCTGCCATTGGCCAGGTTGTTGTCCTCGGGGACAATATCCACCCCGGTAATCTGCGGACCTTGAATATTTTCAATGAGTACGGGGTTTTGATCGTATTCACCAATACAACCATTGGCATCTTTTACCTTTATGTTGTAAGTGTCTGCGGGCAAGCCAGTAAACACCCCGCTGTTTTGGAAATAATTAATCCCGCCATCAATGCTGTAATCCAGTAATTCGGGAGTAGTTGAACCCGTGTAAATGGTAATGGTGCCTATTGACTGATCACAGTGGACATTGGTAAACTGTACCGAGTCCACCTGTAACGATCCATTGTCCTGTATGGAGTAGGTACCCAACAGGTGTTCACAACCATTCCCATCCCTTACAGTCAGCGTGTAACTGCTTGCATACTGGTTTGTTAAATCCAGTTGGGTCCCCACGGTATCTCCTGCCAGGTCGGTCCAGAAAAATTCGAGGGGCATTGTCCCGTTGACTTGTAACCCGGTGATGGAACCCGTGGGCTGTCCGCAACCGGCATCAATGATGCTCAAATTGGTTTCATCTAATACTGGAGCAGGATACAAACCGATATGGATGCTGTCGGTCTGGCTACAGCCGTTCAGGGTGGCACGCACCCAGTAGGTGCCTGTATCGCTTACCACCAGCTCCGGGCCGGTGGAGAAGTCATTCCAGCGGTAAGTGCCCTCACAATTGGGTTTCAGGGTGATCACAAAGCCCGCGTTACAGAATAAAGTATCATTTCCCAGGTTGGGTTCCGGGATGGGATTGATGGTGATGTCCTGTGTCACTGTTTTTTCAAGCAAGCCCGAATAGACTGTTAAATCAACATGGTAAGTCCCTGCATTGGAGAAAACGTATTCCGGGCTGAACTGTGTGGAGGTATCGTTGGGCATGTTGGGAAAATCGTTGAATTTCCAATACACCGAATCTATACCGTTGGTGTTTTCTATCTCAAAGGTGGTAGCATCACCGAGACAGAAGTATTGTGCCGTAAAGGTGGGATCGCTAAGGTAGGACTGGATGAAGGAGGGAAGACCTTCATTTGTGTAGCGACCATCCAGGTATACAGCATCCCGCTCAAAATTACAGGCCAGACCGGCTTCATTAGGTGAGTGGACCTGGCTTAAATAAAACTCGCTGCCATTACCTCCAAAGGCACAGTAAATTTTCCCATCAGGGCCAAGTTGAAGAGCACCTCCAGCACTTCCTCCATCAGATAGAGCCACCTCGGAAGCCAATATCTCCTGGGGTGTCCCTGCATTCAGGTCGTATTGAAACAGATGACCTGTTTGTATATACAACTTTGTATTATCGGGTGAGAATTCTACACCATAATGCCCACCATCTTTATGTATGATGTCGTTATCAGATACTAAACCAGTTTCATTATCAAAGTTGATGCATTCAAAAAAACCAGGGTAAGCACCACCTAAAGTACAAATACCAACCCTTTTGCCATTGGGGGAAATTTTCATATAGCCTCTACTATAAACCACCGAACCATCGGTACTGATTACAGGGGTATGATTGAGACTATCTGCCAATACCAGATATGCATAATATTGGTTGCTATTCATCCCGTGAGCCAACACCCATATATCTTTTCCATTGGCATGGTGCACGGCACTTAAATGAAGGGATGAGTTATTAAATAGCCGTATTCCCTTCATGTCAGCTACCACTCCGCCATTGCCATTGTCCAGGTCCATATTGATGACTGAATATTGAAAATGATATTGAAAAGCAGGATTATCCCAGGTAAAGTTAAAATAGTAATATAGGTGGTTGTTATCGGGAAAGGGAACAATCATCGCGCCCTGTGTAGATGCTATGCCCATATCCTGCCCGTTTTGCATAAAAACATGGTTCTTATTCCAAATGTTAACACCATCTGAATAAAAAAGCAATTGTCCGGTACTATCCGCAATACTGGCACTTCCGGGTTCACCATTGCCCATCTGACTATTGAGAAGTGCCTCCGGTGGGCTCCCGGCATTAAAATGTACACCGGCCTTGAATCCAAAGTACCAGACATTGGCTTCCTTGCCTTGGGAGTAGGAAGCAAAGTGGGTAAAGCATATAAATATTAGAAGTAGAACAGGTACAATCTCAATCTGGTATTTCCGGGTATCCATAATGCTTTTTTGTTGAATGATGGGATAAAAGTAGGGAAAAGGTTTGAATTTTAGAGAAATTTATTGTCTTGTCATTTTATTTTTGTAATTCAGCGAATCCCTTACCTCACCAGCACCACCGTGCCCCCAATACCTGGATTGAAATCCAGGCTTACAATGTCGGTCGTGCCGCTGGCACTTCTAAGTGTCGTAAATGAGAAGAATGAACTCCGAACACCCAATGATGATTTAAGAACGAAAATTCCATTCGACATTCTTAAATCAGTGTTTCACGCCTTTGGCGGACAGGCTGATATTCGGTGTTCAATAAAAAAACCCAAAACCTTCCCCCCTACCTCACCAACATCACCGTCCCCTCCATCACCTTGTTTTCCTGTGTGCCCATGCCAAAATCCTGGTACACAATCCTGTACACATAAACCCCTGCCTGACAGGCTTCGCCTTTGAAAGTGCCGTCCCAGCCCTGGTTCAGGTCGGAGGTGTCGAAGATCATTTGTCCCCAGCGGTTGAAAATGCTGATGCGGTATTGGTTGACATAGTCGAGCCGTGGGATGGCACCGAACACATCGTTCAGCCCATCGCCATTGGGCGTAAAGGCATTGGGGATGAAGAAGGACTTTCCAGCCCACAGGACCCAAACTGCCTCTGTGGACTTGCAGCCCTGACCTGATTCTGCCTCTACACTGTACAGTCCCGTGCTGTCGATGGTAATTTGTGAGGTGGTGTCTCCGGTGTTCCACCAATAACTTCGAGCCGTGTTTCCAGCATCCAGAATATAACCCGGTTCCACGAACAGGGTGTCGTATCCCGAGAAGGCAATGACCGGCGATTCCATCACGATAAGTTCTACCGTAGTGCTTTTCTTACATTTCATGGCATCCTCTACCACCAGAGTGTAGCTTCCCGCCTGGTTGGAAGTTGCAGGATCAAAGTTCAACAGCGTGTCGCCGGAGCTAAAACCATTTGGCCCGCTCCAGGTGTACTTTTTATGTCCATTGCCTCCGGTGATGATGGGTTCGATGGTCAGGGCATCGCCCACACAAACACTTTCGAGGCTTTGCATTTGTATCTCTGGCAAGCTATAAACCTGTACTTCACCTGTGGTGTAGGCGGCACTGATTTCCTGGTGGTTCTCGTCATAAAAATGACTTTCGCCGGGGGCAGCTTCCCAGTTGACAGGGGAAAGTCCTTCGCCAAGTCCGTCGAACTTGAGTTTTAACATCTCGGCCTGATCGGGCAACGTTACAGCAACCTGTCCCTGCCAGGTAAGTTTGATCTCGCCCGTGGCTTGCTGCACGGTGGCCTGAAAATCGCCCAATTCAAGTTGCGGGTTTAAATCCATATACCCGGCACAGAATACTATGTTAGGATCATAATGCAGCGTCACCACAAAGGACTTTACGCCGGTAAAGTGGGTAAGTTCCAGCGGCACCACGGCTGCATCGCCCACACAAGAACTGCCAAAGCCTGCAATGGCCTCCAGGGTTTGGGTAATCACAAGGGGAACATACACGGTAAAGCTCGTGTCGCAGCCAAAGGCATCGGTTACGGCACACAGGTAATTACCTGCCGACAGGTTGATAAATAATCCATTATTGATTTGATTGGGGACTCCACTGCCGATGGTATAGGTTAAATCGCCACTGCCTCCAAGTGTATGAATGTTGATGCTGCCATTGCTCAGGGTGTTGTCCTCGGGGACAATGTCCACCGCGGTAATCTGTGGACCGGGAATATTTTCAATAAGCACGGGGTTTTGATCGTATTCACCAATACAACCATTGGCATCTTTCACCTTGATGTTGTAGGTGCCTGCAGGCAAGCCAGTAAACACCCCGCTGTTTTGGTAATAATTAATCCCGCCATCAATGCTGTAGTCCAGTAATTCGGGAGTAGTTGAACCCGTGTAAATGGTAATGGTGCCTATTGACTGATCACAGTGGACATGGGTAAACTGTACCGAGTCCACCTGTAGCGAGCCATTGTCCTGTATGGAGAACGTACCCAACAGGTGTTCACAACCGTTTCCATCCCTTACATTCAGGGCGTAACTGCCTGCATACTGGTTTGTTAAATCCAGTTGGATTCCCAAGGTATCTCCTGCCAGGTCGGTCCAGAAAAATTCGAGGGGCATTGTCCCGTTGACTTGTAGCCCGGTGATGGAACCCGTGGGCTGTCCGCAACCGGCATCGTTGATGCCCAGGTTGGTTTCATCCAACTGGGGTGCCGGATAAAGCCCGATATGGATGCTGTCGGTTTGGCTGCAGCCGTTCAGGGTGGCACGAACCCAGTAGGTGCCTGTGTCGCTTACCACCAGCTCCGGGCCGGTGGAGAAGTCATTCCAGCGGTAAGTGCCACCACAATTGGGGTTTAGGGTGATCACAAAGCCTGTGTTACAGAACATCGTGTCGCTTCCCAAGTTGGGTTCGGGGATGGGATTGATGGTGATGTCCTGTGTCACTGTTTTTTCAAGCAAACCTGAGTACACGGTAAGATCTACGTGAAAAGTGCCAGCATTGGAGAAAACATACTCAGGGCTGAACTGAGTGGAGGTATCGTTGGGCATATTGGGAAAATCGTTGAATTTCCAGTATACTGAATCAATTCCGCTTGTATTGTCTATCTCAAAGGTGGTAGCATCTCCCAGACAGAAGTCTTGAGCTGTAAAAGTCGGATCGTTGAGGTAGGATTGGATAAAGGAGGGAAGGCCTTGGTTGGTAATTCTACCTTCCAAGTAAACGGTATCCTGCACAAAATTACAGGCCAGGCCGGCTTCATTGGGCGAATTGATAACACTTAAATAATATGAGCTGACATTTCCACTAATGGCACAGTATATTTTCCCATCAGGGCCAAGTTGAAGAGCGTTTCCAGCACTTCCTCCATCAGATAGAGCCACCTCGGAGGCCAATATCTCCTGGGGTGTCCCTGCATTCAGGTCGTATTGAAACAGATGACCTGTTTGTATATACAACTTTGTATTATCGGGTGAGAATTCTACACCATAATGCCCACCATCTTTATGTATGATGTCGTTATCAGTTACTAAACCTGTTTCATTATCAAAATAGATGGATTCAAAAAAACCCGGGTAAGCACCACCTATTGTACAAGTACCAACCCTTTTGCCATTGGGGGAGATTTTCATGTAACCAGTTGACATTTTTACTATCGATCCTGCTATACTTATTACAGGGATAGGATTAAGGCTGTCAGAACTTACTTGAAAAGCATAATACCGGTCATTTTGGTAGCCGTGGGCCAACACCCATATATCTTTTCCATTGGCATGGTGTACGGCACTTAGATGCATGGATGAGTTATTAAATAGTCTGATTCCCTTCTTGTCAGCTACCACCCCGCCATTGCCATTGTCCAAAGTCATGTCTATTACTGAATATTGAAAATGATATTGAAAAACTGGATTGTCCCAGGTAAAGTTAAAATAATAATATAGGTGGTTGTTATCGGGAAAGGGAACAATCATCGCTCCCTGTGTGGATACTATGCCCATATTCTGCCCGTTTTGCATAAAAACATGGTTTTTATTCCAAATGGTTATCCCATCAGAGTAGAATAACAAATTGCCTGAACTATCAGCCATACTGGCACTGCCTGATCCTCCTGATGAAATGACATCCATCTGGCTGTCGGTTAATACCCCGGGAGGGCTCCCTTCGTTAAAATTTACCCCTGCCTTAGCTCCAAAGTACCAGATATTGGCTTCTTTGCCTTGGGAGTAGGAGGCAATGGGTAAAAAACCCAAAAGGAGTATAAAAAAACAAGGTATTATCCAAGTGGGGTATTTCTGAATATCCATAATGCTTTGTTGTTAAATGATGGGATAAAAGTAGGGAAAAGGTTTGAATTTTAGAGAAATTGATTGTGTTGCCATTTTATTTTTGTAATTCAGCGAATCCCTTACCTCACCAGCACCACAGTGCCCCCAATACCTGGATTGAAATCCAGGCTTACAATATCGGTCGTGCCGCTGGCACTTCTAAGTGTCGTAAATGAGAAGAATGAACTCCGAACACCCAATGATGATTTAAGAACGAGAATTCCATTCGACATTCTTAAATCAGTGTTTCACGCCTTTGGCGGACAGGCTGATATTCGGTGTTCAATAAAAAACCCCAAAACCTTCCTCCCTACCTCACCAGCACCACCGTCCCCTCCATCACCTTGGTCTCTTGCGTACCCATACCAAAATCATTGTAAACGATCCGGTAAACATAAGCACCTGCGGGACAAGCCTTGCCCTGATAAGTGCCGTCCCAACCCAGGTTCAGGTCGGAGGTGTTGAAGATCATTTGTCCCCAGCGGTTGAAAATGCTGATGCGGTATTGGTTGATGTAATCCAGCCTTGGGATAACACCAAATACATCGTTGAGCCCGTCGCCATTGGGGGTGAACGCATTGGGGATGAAGAAGGACTTGCCTGCCCACAGGATATAAACTGCATCACTGTTTTTGCAGCCCTGACCGGAGGTGGCTTCCACACTGTACAGCCCAGTGGTATCGATGGTGATTTGTGCGGTGGTGGCTCCGGTGTTCCACCAATAACTTTGAGCCGTGTTTCCAGCATCCAGTGTATAGCCCGGTTCCACAAAAAGGGTGTCGTAACCGGAAAAGGCAATGACTGGCGATTCCATGACAATGAGTTCCACCGTACTGCTTTTCTTGCAGCTCATGGCATCCCGTATCAACAGGGTGTAGCTCCCGGCCTGGCTGGAAGTTGCCGGATCAAAGTACAACAGCGTGTCTTTGGAAATAGAACCATTGGGATATGTCCAGGTGTAGTCTTTTATTCCATTGCCCCCAAAAATTGTTGGGTCAATGGTGGTGGTGTCTCCGGTGCAGATTTGCACTGTGCCCTGCATCTGTATCTCCGGCAGACTGTAAACCTGTACATCACCCTTGGTGTAGGCGGCACTGATTTCCTGGTGGTTCTCGTCATAAAAATGACTTTCGCCGGGGGCGGCTTCCCAGTTGACAGGGGAAAGTCCTTCGCCAAGTCCGTCGAACTTGAGTTTTAACATCTCTGCCTGATCGGGCAACGTTACAGCAACCTGTCCCTGCCAGGTAAGTTTAATCTCGCCCGTGGCTTGCTGCACGGTAGCCTGAAAACCGCCCAATTCAAGTTGCGGGTTTAAATCCATATAGCCGGCACAAAATACCACATCAGGATCATAATGCAGCGTAACCACAAACGACTTTACGCCGGTAAAGTGGGTAAGCTCCAGCGGCACCACGGCTGCATCGCCCACACAAGAACTTCCAAAGCCCGCGATAGCTTCCAGGGTGTCAGTGGTAACAAGCGGAACATAGGCCGAAAAGCTGGTGTCGCAACCAAAAGCATCGGTTACAGAGCATAGGTAGTTGCCTGCCGACAGGCCGTTAAAAAGCCCGTTGTTGGTTTGGTTGGGGATGCCATTGCCGATGAAATAGGTCAGGTCGCCACTTCCTCCCATGGCGTGTATGTTGATGCTGCCATTGCCCAGGGTGTTGTCCTCGGGGACAATGTCCACCCCGGTAATCTGCGGACCGGGAATATTTTCAATAAGTACGGGGTTTTGATCGTATTCACCAATACAACCATTGGCATCTTTTACCCTGATATTATAGGTGCCGGAGAGCAAGCCTGTAAACACCCCGCTGTTTTGGTAATAATTAATCCCGCCATCAATGCTGTAGTCGAGAAAATCGGGGGTAAGTGAGCCGGTAAAAATGGTGATGACACCTGTAGACTGATCACAGTGGACATTGGCGAACTGTACCGAGTCTACCAGTAACGAGCCATTATCCTGTATGGAATAAGTGGACAACAGGTGTTCACAACCATTCCCATCCCTTACATTCAAAGCGTAACTGCCTGCATACTGGTTTGTTAAATCCAGTTGGGTCCCCACGGTATCTCCTGCCAGGTTGATCCAGAAAAATTCAAGGGGTATTGTCCCGTTGACTTGTAGCCCGGTGATGGAACCCGTGGGCTGTCCGCAACCGGCATCATTGATGCTTAAATTGGTTTCATCCAACTGGGGTGCCGGATAAAGCCCGATATGGATGCTGTCGGTTTGGCTACAGCCGTTCAGGGTGGCACGCACCCAGTAGGTGCCGGTATCGCTTACCACCAGCTCCGGGCCGGTGGAGAAGTCATTCCAGCGGTAAGTGCCACCACAATTGGGGTTTAGGGTGATCACAAAGCTTGTGTTACAGAATAAAGTATCATTTCCCAGGTTGGGTTCGGGGATTGGGTTGATGGTGATGTCTTGTGTCACTGTTTTTTCAAGCAAGCCCGAGTACACGGTAAGATCTACGTGATAAATGCCAGCATGGGAGAAAACATACTCCGGGCTAAACTGAGTGGAGGTATCGTTGGGCATGTTGGGAAAATCGTTGAATTTCCAATACACTGAATCTATACCGTTGGTATTGTCAATTTCAAAGGTGGTGAGATCACCCAGGCAAAAGTGCTGAGCCGTAAATATGGGATCGTTAAGGTAGGATTGGATAAAGGAGGGAAGGCCTTGGTTGGTAATTCTACCTTCCAAGTAAACGGTATCCTGCACAAAATTACAGGCCAGGCCGACTTCATTGGGTGAGTCGATTACGCTTAAATATTGCTGCCCGTCCATACTGCAATATATTTTCCCATTTGGAGCTAACTGTAGAGCTCCTGCGGGCGAGGAACCATTAGATAAAGGTACCTCAGTCTCCAATATAGCCTGAGGGCTCCCGGCATTTAAGTCATACTGATACAGGTTTATTAGTCCATTAATATATAGCTTTGTATTATCAGGCGAAAATTCAACTCCATAGCTATCTATCTTCTTATGTATTAGATTGACATCATCTACCATGCCTGTTTCATTGTTGAAGTCAACGACATCAAAAAAATCTCCGAATGATGATAATTCAAGAGCAGCTGCTATTTTTTCCCCATTAGGTGAAACCTTCATATAACCTCTAGAGGAATCAAAAACTGAACCCGCCTGACTGATGACGGGTGAATGGTGGAGGCTGTCAGCAGTTACAAGGTAGGCATAATACCGTTCATTTTGGTAACCGTGAGCCAAGACCCAGACATCTACTCCATTTTCGTGGTGAACAGCACTTAATTGAATACTGGAATTATTGAAAAGGCGAACACCCTTGTCCGTAGTTACTACTCCCCCATAACCATTGTCAAGAGTAATATCTATTATAGAATATTGAAAGTGATATTGGAAATCACTTGGTACATAGATAAAGTTAAAAAAGTAATATAAATGGTTGCTATTAGGCATTGGAACAATCATGGCTCCTTGTGTGGACCACATTCCCATGTTTTGACCGTTTAGCATGGGAACATGGTTCTTGTTCCAAATGGTAACGCCATCCGAATAAAAAAGCAGGTTTCCGCTACTATCCGAAATACTCGCGCATCCTGCACTACCATTATTGTGCATTTGACTGTTGAGTAAGGCAACTGGCGGACTACCCAGGTTAAAATCCACCCCTGCCTTTGCTCCAAAATACCAGATATTGGCTTCTTTGCCTTGGGAGTAGGAAAAAACTGGGCTTAGACATAATAGGATTATGGCGAGGGCGGGGATTATTTCTATGAGGTGCTTCCGAATATCCATAATGCTTATTTGTTGAATGAAGGGATAAAAGTAGGGAAAAGGTTTGAATTTTAGAGAAATTGATTGTGTTGCCATTTTATTTTTGTAATTCAGCGAATCCCTTACCTCACCAGCACCACCGTGCCCCCAATACCTGGATTGAAATCCAGGCTTACAATATCGGTCGTGCCGCTGGCACTTCTAAGTGTCGTAAATGAGAAGAATGAACTCCGAACACCCAATGATGATTTAAGAACGAGAATTCCATTCGACATTCTTAAATCAGTGTTTCACGCCTTTGGCGGACAGGCTGATATTCGGTGTTCAATAAAAAACCCCAAAACCTTCGCCCCTACCTCACCAGCACCACCGTGCCTTCTACTACCTGGATTGAAATCCAGGCTTAATACATCGGTCGTGCCGATGGCACTTTTATTTAACGTCCAAACACTAAACAAATAAACAAATAAACACCTAAACATATCCTTCCTCCCTACCTCACCAACATCACCGTTCCCTCCATCACCTTGTTTTCCTGTGTGCCCATGCCAAAATCCTGGTAAACAATCCGGTACACATAAACCCCTGCCTGACAGGCTTCGCCTTTGAAAGTGCCGTCCCAGCCCTGGTTCAGGTCGGAGGTGTCGAAGATCATTTGTCCCCAACGGTTGTAAATGCTGATGCGGTATTGGTTGATATAATCGAGCCTTGGGATAACACCAAATACATCGTTCAGCCCATCGCCATTTGGGGTGAAGGCATTGGGGATGAAGAAGGACTTTCCAGCCCACAGGACCCAAACTGCCTCCGTGGACTTGCAGCCTTGGTTTGATTCTGCCTCTACACTGTACAATCCTGTGCTGTCGATGGTAATTTGTGAGGTGGTGGCTCCGGTGTTCCACCAATAACTTTGGGCAGTGTTTCCGGCATCCAGTGTATAACCCGGTTCCACAAAAAGGGTGTCGTAACCGGAAAAGGCAATAACCGGCGATTCCATCACGATAAGTTCCACCGTAGTGCTTTGCTTACATTTCATGGAATCCTCTACCACCAGTGTGTAGCTTCCCTCCTGGCTGGAAGTTGCCGGATCAAATCTCAACAGCGTGTCTTTGGAAATAGAACCATTGGGATATGTCCAAGTGTAGTCTTTTATTCCATTGCCACCAAAAATTGTTGGGTCGATGGTGGTGGTGTCTCCGGTGCAGATTTGCACTGTGCCCTGCATCAGTATCTCCGGCAGACTGTAAACCTGTACATCACCCTTGGTGTAGGTGGCACTGATTTCCTGTTGGTTCTCGTCATAAAAATGACTTTCGCCGGGGGCGGCTTCCCAGTTGACAGGCGAAAGCCCTTCGTCAAGTCCGTCGAACT
>Ga0209417_1006148_pt1 | contig 12571 bp, 8 predicted proteins | sample RifGroF2_FD_184002 | JGI IMG/M metagenome (GOLD analysis project Ga0209417, IMG submission 184002) | Groundwater microbial communities from Rifle, Colorado, USA - Groundwater F2 (SPAdes) (version 2) | ecosystem: Environmental > Aquatic > Deep subsurface > Groundwater | place: Rifle, Colorado... | reverse complement strand
TAACCGGTCCATCAGATCAATCCACCCGGGATTTATTGTCTCTACAAGTTTCTTCTTCTTTTCGCTGCTATAATCTTTGATCTCCTTCTCGCGCTTAATTGCCGTTCCCGCATCTGCCGCTATTTCGTAATAGACAAGCTTATTTACTTTATACTGTTTTGTGAAATCCCTTAAGAGACCGCTTTGATTTTCATAAACCTTTATCACGCCGTCGTTGATCATTCCCACATGAATCATTTGATTATTCCGGTTTGTAAGCATGTATATGTAATAATTATCTGCCTTCATAAAGTTTACGTAGAGAATTTCACATTATTTATAACCGTCAAAACAAATTCTAAACGACTAATAAAGCGATCCCGCATTGATCACCGGCTGAGCAGAAACTTCTGATACAAGTGCAACTAATAAATTATTAACCATTGTTGCTTTCTTTTCGTTATCAAGTTTAACAATGTTGTGCTCGCTTAAAGATTTCAAAGCCATATCAACCATTCCTACTGCGCCTTCAACTATTTTTGTTCTTGCTGCAACAACTGCCTGTGCCTGCTGTCTGCGAAGCATAGCTTGTGCAATTTCCGGCGCGTACGACAAGTGACTTATTCTCGATTCCAATATTTCAACACCGCAAACCTCGAGTCTTGTCTGAACTTGTTTCTTCATTGCCTCAGCGATCTCTGCCTGATTTCCCACTAAAGAAAATTTATCATGTTCGGATGAATCATAAGCATACTCTGTTGCAAGTCCGCGGATTGCAGTTTCACTTTGTATTGCAACAAATCCTTCGTAATTCTGAACATCAAAAAGAGCACGAGCAGGATCAACAACACGCCACACAACAACCGCGGCAATTTGAATTGGGTTGCCGTGAAGATCGTTTACTTTAATTGTCTCGCTCTGAAAATTTCTGATCCTTAGAGAAACCAATCTTTTTGTTGTGAAGGGATTGACCCACCAAAACCCGGAAACGCGGACCGTTCCAAGATACTTACCAAAAAGAACAAGCACTCTCGAATCGTTCGGTTGAACAACTAAGAATCCGCTGAAGGAAAGAAAAATTAATAATGTAATTGGAATAAAGATCCAAAGGACTCCCGGGTTATCATTCATTATTCCCCCGAGCAAAATTGTTACATCAACAAAAATTGCGACGATAACAAAGACAAGCGCAACGAACCCATTCATTTTTCTGGCTGATTTTTCAGTTATTGCTTCCATTTTGTTACTCCTAATTATTGCTATCGTAATGATATCATATTGGTATCAGATTGTCAAGTAAAATGTAATTTTTGTTCAAAAAAACAATAAAAGAATTGCAGGGGTAATTAAGAGAAATCGAATAGGGATAAAATGAATTAAAGTTTCATTGAACATCTTTAAAATAAAAAACCCCGCTAAAAGCGGGGTCAAATCTAAAACGGGTTACAATTAGCTGATCTTTTTAACTTCAGCCGCTTGAAGTCCTTTTGGACCCTGTGTAACTGAGAATTCAACTTTATCGTTTTCGTTTAATGTCTTGTATCCATCACCAACAATTGCTTGAAAATGTACAAATACATCTTCTCCGCCTTCTTGAGAAATGAAACCAAAACCTTTTGTGCTGTTAAACCATTTAACAGATCCTACTTTGCGCTCTGCCATGACAGATGCTCCTTTGTTAATTTGTAAATAGATTGATTGTTTACGACAGAGCTTTAAACAGGTGAGGCTTCGAAGATACTTCTACGTCTACATCTACATCTAAAGTTACTGCCATTTCGGGTGTAAACATAAGAAAAGGTTTTTTACCAAACAAGCAATGTTGTGATATTGATTCTGTATAATAATGATGACGGAATCCGGCGGGCAGGAAGAGAAATATATGAGCCGTAACAAATAAAAAACCCCGCTGTGGGCGGGGCTGATTACTTAAGAATAATTAATTCTTAGCTGATCAATCGAACGTCGGCTGCTTGAAGGCCTTTTGGACCTTGAGTAACTGAAAATTCAACTTTATCGTTTTCGTTTAAGGATTTGTATCCGTCCCCTACAATTGACTGAAAATGTACAAATACATCTTCTCCGCCTTCTTGAGAAATGAAACCAAAACCTTTTGTACTGTTGAACCATTTTACTGATCCTTGTTTGCGCTCTGCCATAACAGAACTCCTTGTAATTTGTTTATAATTGATTGTTTACGACAGGGCTTTAAAATCTACTGAAGGGTTCGAACGATATGCGTCTACTTCTACAAATACTTCTAAAGTTACTGCCTTTGCTGGTGTAAACATACGGAAAGGTTTATCGGGATACTAATTTAAAGAGAGCCGCCTGTCTATGACGGTGTTTAATATCACCGTTCTATTAATATTGAGATTAAGCGCTTCCCTGGTTGAAAACGGATGGAAAAATTTTGTAGTGAGGAAGTATTTATGATATGTGATAAAAAGATTGGTGTTTTCTTAGTGTGTAAACCACAGCCCAATTCACAAAACTACTCTTCAACCGTCTTTGTTTGTTCGCTCTCGTTTGTTGTTTCGATTTTTAACAAGTTAGCTAATTTTTTATAAATAGGAAGTAAGTTTTCGTCAGGATTTTCGTCTTTTATTATTCTAGATAAACGATCTTTGAAAGCCTTTAAATAATTTTGGTCGCATTTACTAAGGATAGTTGGATTAGCTTCCAATAATTTAACTAACCACGAAAGTTCCTCGATAATTCGCCTGTTTATAATTTTGATAAATCCCTCACGAACAACATCGTCAATGTCTTCAATAAAAATATCAGGATTAATTATTAGTTCTTCACCGAATAATGCAAATACTTTTGATAGATCTTTATCGTAATTGTTTATTTTATACCGAATTTTTCCCAACAATGTTTTTTTATGGTCTTTATCAAGACTTTTAATAAGGTCGCCCCAATTTTTCTCTAATATTTCTTGTATTACTTTACCTTCAAGTGTAGCATCAACAGCAGAAATTAAAACATCCATGAATGGTGATTTCAACGCTGGCGGAAATTCCCACTGAACCATCTTGATAACTAGGTGTAATGCATTATCGTGTTTTAGGGATATTTCTTTTTCCCAATCTTCTTTTGATAGACTATTCAATCCTTTTTTCAAAAATTCCACCAATAAATTATCCTTCTCTTCTTTCGCTTGAAGAATTGCTATATAGAGACTTGCCAAATTTTTATCAAAATGTTTTTGTTGTATATCGGAAATCAAAGTGGTCTTTTTTACATATTCGTTTACTAGAAGCTGGTACTCATTGTTCTCCTTATCTAGAGCATTATAGAATTGGACTTCGTTTTCAATAAGCTGTAATGGACTAATTATTTGTGTTGTGTGTTCTAGGCGACCAATATGTTTTGTCAATTGGTTTTTGAATGACTCAATGTTTTTGTTTACTTCGCTTAGGTGAAATACATTATTGATTTCCGAGAATTCAAGCAAGATATCTATATAGCAATCCAAGATATTCTCGAATGAACTAGGAGCTGTTAATAAATCTTGGAATGTTTTCATCCCTAAATTTGCTTGACCTGGTAATGAAACGAGGCTTCCACTCGGAACAAATGTTAAAATACAATACAAACAATTTGCTGCAGCAGGGTATTGTTTTTGGCTGTTCATTAAAGCGAAGTGATTAGGAATGAAACCTGTTTCTGTTAACTCTTTTAAAGTATTGAATGCTTCTTGATGGTTTAATTTTAAGTAGAGAAGAATATGAATTAGCGTTTGGACTTCTGTTGGTTTTAAATTATTTAGCTCTTTTAACCTTGTTTTAATCGCGTCAATGATTGGCAGATAGTTAACTTCTTTATAGTTAGCATATATTATTTTGAAAGCTTGATACCGGTTTATTTCGACAATCATTCCAGACTGTATTTTACTAGACTCATCTGCAATAATATCTACAGGTTTTAAATTACTGACAAAGTATTTGGAAATATCATTAACATCTTGAATAGTTGATAGTTCGAGAATCAATTCATTATAAGTGCCAGCTGAAGAATTAATTCGAAAGTGTGTTTCTAAAGTATTATTATGTCCCAACTGTTTTAACAGGCGCATGACTTTTGCCAATGCCCCAATGGTTACTTTTATCTCCTCTTTGTCTTTAATTAAAGATTCACTTGTGTTTTCTTTTTTGTTTTCGAAAAGCATAGGTGAACTAGAAAACGATTTAATAATTAACTCAGAAAATTGTTCAGAGGATTCCCTTTCTATTATAGCGCAAATACCGTTCTGGGATGTTTCACTAATAGATTTCCAGTTTCTGATGTTGGAAAACGCATGTTTTAAGTGCTGCCAGGTGTTTTTTAAATTATTATCTTCTGTTAATTTGAGAGTTGAAATTGAAAACGTCGCTGAAGCAAGCGTATTCGTCTCATTGTTTGCCCAACCACTTGCCTCTTTTGCTATTATGTCTTCGCATATTTCAGTAAATCCAGGTAAGTTTTTATTTTTCTCTAGATAATCTAAGTCGGGTTTGATCAGTGCTTTCTCAAGACTTTCTCGCAATAAGATCTGGTAGGCTTTATCTTTGTCAACATTAAAATACAAACCCGCTAGATACTCTCGATAATCTCTATCTACTATTTCTTTTAGTGTTTGATCTAGAAATTCAACATTGTGATTTAGTAAATTCTCAAGTAAAATTTTATCTTCAATCCATTTTGACTTTCTTAGAAGAATGTATAAAGCCTGAATATGTAGCGGAACAAGTTTTTCCCATTGGCGATAAACAGAGGTTAGGTTGTTAATAAAGAGCTTAATTTCCCGAGGCGTAGGAGAGAGAATATTGTGATTTCGATGAGCCTTAAATATTCTATAAATTTTATGAATTTCTTTGTCATCGGTTAAATCGTTAAATGCAAGTGTAAATTGTTCTCTAAAAAACTTATTGCTATCAGATATAATAGGCAATGGTGTTTCAAATGAAATTTGAAATGTTTTTTCTGTGAACGAAGTAGCTAAACAATCGTCCGCTCTCTCGTTATTCCATAGTTTTTTTAGCCCACTTAAATCATAAGGCACCAACAGCCATGTGTTTGTGTACCAATTTTTCTTGCTTGCTTTTTCAAAATCGAAGAAGGTTCTCATAGTTGCCCAAATTTTTAGCGCATCTGTATCTTCAATTCTGTCAAGGTTATCAATTACAATAAGAAATTTTTGTTCTTTTGTTTTAAAAGCCTCGTCCATTAATAGAAAGAAATATTTTTGAAATTCAATTGACGTTGGATCCTGCATCCGAAATGTAGTTGAAGTTGTCGTCTTATCGGATTGGTTTAATAATAACGCTAATATTTTTTTTCTTTTTTCTTTTTCTTTTGTTCTTAGATATTTTATTGAAAAAAATAGAAATACAACAAATGGAATTGAGGAAATAATTATTGCTAAAATCAAAACTGGCCAAGTGATTCTATCCCATAATGAAAGCAAGACCAACCCTAGCGGTGCGATAATGGTAGAGGCGAGAAGAGTCAGACCTAAATTAGTAGGTTCAATAGATTCCTTGGTTACAAGGGATTCTCTTCTTTTGGATAACTCATCTAATATATCGGTCCAGGTATCTTTGTTGATCGGATATCCGCGTTCAAGCATATGCTGAATTATAGATTCCAGAAAAGATCTCCTAAGAGGATCACCTTCGTGAACCCACGCATCAAAGACGAAGACATCACAGTTTTTCTTGAGGTTTAACTTTATCATTTCTACTATTGACGACTTCCCACTTCCCCAGTGCCCTGTTAATGCAATTGTTTTTCCGCCATCTTCATCTAGAATCAAATCGGAAATTGCTCGAGCGGTCTTGTCATGTGCAAATTGATTTCCATCAGTAGGCTTATCACTTAATAATCTTACTTTTTTGACATCGTCTGTTTTCATAAATCAAATTTATTTTTTGTTAATTTTTGTCAAATTAAAATAAATGTTACTATAATATAATTCATAATAAAACGAAACAATCATTATTAATATTACTGTAATCTTACAGAATAAAACTAGTTACTAACTTAACTATACCAACTTGATTTCAGTATCAAAAAAAATATTATGCTAAAAACCCAATCTTTCTTTTCGGCTTTGCCTTTTCGATCATCAATTCTTTTATCGCTTCAAAGATAAACTTTATCTGTTCCTATTGCTTTGTAAACTTCTTTTTCCCGCCTACGCAAATAAAAGCTTCGACGGGCAAGCGTTTCTTTTTCAAGTTCGTTCAATTTCTTTGCAAGCGCATCACTGCTCTGCATGAACATTCTCATCTGTATCCCGCAAGTGCGGGACACGCATAATTGCAATGTTAACCTGCACAGCTCTTTCGCTGTTCAAGACGGAAGACAACATTGCAACGCCTTGTTCTGTAAAAGCCAGCGGCGCATGTCTCAACCCCATCTTGTCGGAATTGGAGGTCGCAAATTGCGTCCTCCAATTTTTTAATTCTTCTTTAGATAAGACAAACATAAAATCAGACGGAAAGCGATCAATGTTTCTTTTTACTGCTTCTTTCAACCGCTTAGTTTCAACTCCGTAAAGTTCTGCAAGATCACGGTCGATCAAAATTTTTTCATTGCGAAGAAGATATATTTTTGAAGTAATCCTTTCGACCGGCAATAATGATTCTATTCTTTTCCCCATAAAATCCCCTTGTTTTTGGAGGTCACAATTTGTGATCTCCATTTTTTTATTTGCATCTTGCTCAACTTCGATTTCAATATCAAGCGGTAAGATTTTTATGGTAGAGACGTAGCATGCTACGTATCTACAAAGCAGTATTTGGATGCAACCATTCTTCAAACTATTTTTAACTAAACAAAAAGACAATATGAAAGACCTTATCCAAATAGCCGGAGTAATTGATAAAGAAGAAGCTGTAATGTTGATGAACGCGGGTGTTGATTATCTTGGGTTTCCACTTAGACTACCAGTCCACAAAGAAGATCTAACCGAAGATGAAGCGGTTGAAGTGATCAAAATAATTTCTCCGCCGCACAGAGCCGTACTCATAACTTATCTTGATAATGCAGATGAAATAATAAAACTCTGCGCGAAATTAAATGTTAATATAGCTCAGCTTCATGGAAAGATTTCCAAAGAAGAATTGGAAAGAACAAAATTACTGCGTCCCGGTCTTGAGATAATTAAAAGTCTTGTTGTTGCGGAGAACAACTATCCGGAACTTGAAAGAACAGTTGATACGCTTTCAGCCTTTGTTGATGCATTCATAACAGACACTTTCGATCCCGCAACCGGAGCGGAAGGTGCAACAGGCAAAACACACGATTGGAATATCAGCAGAAAATTAGTTGAGATATCTCCTAAGCCCGTCATCATAGCCGGTGGACTGAATCACACAAATGTTAAACAAGCGATTTTAGAAATCCATCCGGCCGGAGTTGATGCACACACGGGAGTGGAATCCAAAGACGGAAGAAAGAATTACGACATGGTTAAAAAATTTGTGAATGAATCCAAAGAAGGGTTTACACTTATCAATTCTTAGTAATCGAATAATTATTCTTCGATTAATTTTGCTTTACTCCGCTTATAAATCCTACTTGATTCTTTCACTTTCTCCCGCTGTTTTGGTAAAGGGATGCGGATTTTCTTCTTCTTTATTTTGATCTTTGATTTCATTCGATACCACAGTTCTACAAACGTAAATTGCCCAAGTTTGTTTTTAATATCAAGAGGAAAGATTTTTTACGGCGCATTTAAGCAAAAACAAAAACGGCAAGAACTATATCCCGCCGCTTTCTGATTTCATAATGGAGAAAAATTATTCGAGAGGAATTTTTGATTTGTTAACTGCAAGCCAATCGTCAAAGCTTTTTAGAGATGGATTTATAGATTTCGAAAACTCTAAATTTCTTGCACCAGTAAAATAATCTTCGAAGTCGTGCTTGAACTGGAACATGTTACCAAGGTCATCGGCGCCCGGGAAACCGAAACCCCGGTACACATCGAACGGGACTGAATTGTAAACGACTTCCTGACCAAGCGCTTTGGTTAATGAATCCGCCATCTGTTTGCCCGTTAAGTGACCGCCGGAAATACCAACCGTTTTTCCTATGAACTCATTTCCACTTTTGAAAATTCCGTATGCACATTTTCCGATATCTTCGGCAGCAATACCGGGCAGTTTTTTATCTCCCATCGGGATAGTAAGAGCAAGCTTGCCGTCCGCTCCTTTCTTCGGACCCATACCGAAGAAAATAAAATTATCCCAATAAAAAGAAGTTAACAGAAAAGTTACCGGCACACCCTGCTCTGTAAAAAATTTATTCGATTCACCCTTCGCATCAAAATGAGGAACTTTATACTTATTTCCAAGAGTCGGCATTCTGTTATCATTAAGAGGAACCCAGTTACGCGTATCTTCCAGCGTGGACCAGATAAGATGTTTTACCCCGGCTTCCTTTGCGGCTCTTGCAATTGATTTTGCTTGAGAAAGTTCCTTCTCCGGTGAAAAATGTTCCCAGAAAAAAGTAACGGCATATGCACCGTAAGCATCTTTAAAAGCAGATTTAATGCTTTCGAAATTATCAATATCCACAGCCGCCAATTCAACACCCAAATCTTTTAACGCTTTCGCCTTATCGGAATTAATATCTCTTGTTAAAGCGCGTACGGTAAATTCGCCGGACCTATCATTAAGAATTGCCCGGACCAAACCGCCGCCCTGCGCTCCGGTAGCGCCTAAGACCGCGATTACTTTTTTATCTGCCATGTATTTTCTCCTTTGGATTTTTTCTGATTGTTATTTCACAAACACGAAACAACGAAAGATGGTTCATCACGATTCATTAATGTATAAATTAATTTTTCCGGCAATATCCCATTTGTTGATCCGATACGTCTAATCACACATTGATTCTTTCGTTCTATTATTCAACGGAAATATATATTTTTTGTTCAATCATAATTCAACAGAGGTGAAAGCATGAGAAAAACCCTTGTCCTGCTAATTACTCTGTGCACAATTTTATCTGCGCAGAGTCAGATCAAAATTCCTTATACACGCCACGTTCTTACAAACGGATTGAACGTGCTGCTTCATGAAGATCACTCAACGCCAACGGTTACGGTTAACACATGGTTTCATGTCGGCTCGGGTTATGAAAAACCGGGACGTACAGGATTTGCACATTTGTTCGAACACTTAATGTTCATGGGATCCGGGCATGTTGCAGAAGGAGAATTTGATAGATTGCTCGAAGCGGCAGGTGCCGAAAATAACGGATCAACGACCGAAGACAGAACAAATTATTATGAAGACCTTCCATCGAACGCACTTGAGCTTGCGTTATATCTTGATTCGGATAGATTGGGATTTCTTGTTGATGCAATGACCCCGCAAAGCGTTGATGCACAAAGAGCAGTGGTAAAAAACGAAAGACGTCAGAGCTATGAAAACCGTCCGTACGGATTATCTGAGGAAACAATTTTAAAAAATCTTTATCCGCCGACTCATCCTTATAGCTGGTCCGTTATAGGTTCGATGGCAGATCTGAGTGCGGCAACATATGATGATGTTGTTGAATTCTTCAAGACATATTATGTACCGAACAATGCTTCGATATCAATAGCAGGGGATATTAATCCGGCAGAAACATTAAAGCTTGTTGAAAAATGGTAAGATTGAACGAAGAAAAAATTCTGGTAATGGAAGACCGCGTTCAGCTTCCGCGTTTGTATATGACCTGGATTACTCCACCCAGATTTACACCGGGCGATGCGGAGCTTGATGTTCTTACAAATATTTTAACAGGCGGAAAAAATTCGCGGCTGTATCAAAAATTAGTTTACGAATTGCAGATAGCGCAGGATGTGCGCGCCTATCAAGCTTCGAGCAAACTTTCTTCACAGTTCCAAATAGTTTCAACAGCGCGGTCCGGTCATACACTGGAGGAATTGAAAAAAGTAATTCAGCAGGAAATAGATAAAATTAAAAACGAAGCGCCTAAACAAAGAGAACTGCAAAGAACGGTCAATCAATATGAAGCATCATTTTTGGATGCATTGGAAAAGCCGGGCGGATTCGGAGGAAAAGCAAATCAACTGAATGAATATTTTTATTATACCGGAAACCCCGATTACGCCAACGAAGATCTATCCCGTTACAAAGCGTTAAGTGTAGGGGACATTCAGAATGCCGCACAAACATATTTGCGCGATAACGGGCGGGTAATTCTAAGCATTGTTCCTAAAGGTAAAACAGATCTTGCGGTTCAACCTAATGCGGAGGGCAAATAATATGAAAAAGATATTTCTAAATTCGATAAAATTAATTGCCGTCTCTGCATTTTGTTTCTCTCTTTATGCGCAAACACCGGATAGAACAAAACCGCCGCTGCTGCCGGCACCACAAAAATTAAATTTACCTGCGGTACAACAATTCTCCCTTTCAAACGGATTAAAAGTTGTGCTGATGGAAAAACATGAAGTCCCGCTAATTCAACTGAATGTTATTACAAAAATGGGAAGCGTAAACGATCCGGAAAATAAAACCGGGTTAGCCGGATTAACAATGAGCATGTTAACCGAAGGCGCAGCGGGAAAAACTTCTCTTGAGATTGCCGATGCGATAGATTTTCTTGGGGCGAAAATCTTTGCCAATGCGGGTGCGCATTCTTCCGGAATATATCTTCATACACCGCTTTCCAAATTTGATGAAGCCTTGAAAATTATGAGCGATATTCTTCTGCGCCCGGATTTCCCACAAAAAGAATTAGATAGAAAAAAGAAGGACCGTTTAACATCTTTGATGCAGATGCACGATCAACCGACGGCAATTGCAAGCGCGGCATTTTATAAAATCCTTTTCGGAAAAGATCATCCATACGGTAAGATGACAAGTGAGAATGAGATCAACGGCTTTTCCGTTAATGATATGAAGAGTTTTTATAAAAAATATTCCACGGCAAATAATTCATTTGTGATTGTTGTAGGCGATATCAAGAAAGATGAACTGAAGAAAAAATTAGAAAAGAGTTTCGGTAAATGGCAAAAAGGCAATGTTAAAGAAGTTAGAATAAAAGAACCGGTTCAAGTAACCAACCGCATTGTTTATTTGATTGATAAACCAGGAGCTGCTCAATCGGTAATAAATATTGGAAGGATCGGCACATCGCGGCTAACACCGGATTACAACTCAATTGTTGTGATGAACACTCTTCTCGGCGGATCGTTCACTTCGCGGTTAAATCAAAACTTGAGAGAGAAACACGGCTATACTTACGGCGCTTCATCAAGATTTATGTTCAGACCGGCGCCGGGAAGTTTTATTGCGGCATCTTCCGTTCAAACAGAAGTTACCGATAAGGCGCTGACAGAATTTTTTAACGAACTTAACGGAATTAGAGAACCCTTGACAGATACGGATTTAAACCGTGCAAAGAATTTAGTCGCGCTTAGTTATCCGGGTAATTTTCAATCTGTTGCGGATATAGCCAGCGAGCTTGAAGAAATGGTGTTATATAACCTTCCTTCAAATTATTTCGGAGAATTTGTATCAAACATATTGAAGATAAATGAAAGTGAAGCAAACAGTGCGGCTAAAAAATATATTGTTCCGGATCAGATGATAGTGGTTGTTGTTGGAGATAAAGTAAAGATCGAAGAAGGAATTAAAAATTTGAATTTAGGTGAATTAAAGAATCTATCTATCGAAGATGTTTTAGGAAAGGTTCCGCAGCTTGGCAAGTGACAAAGTAATTATTAATAATTGAGGAATGAAATGAAACGGTTAGTAAAATATGTTACTCTGTTTTTTGTGCTGTTATGTTTAGGATCAAATAATTTTTTGCTCGCACAGGAAGATCAAAAGAAAGCAGAAAAACAATTCACAAGTTTGTGGGAAGGAGAACTGAAAATTTCTTCCGTCACACTTCGGGTAGTCTTAAAAGTATTCAATAAAGATGACGGCTCGCTCGGTGCATTTTTAGATAGCCCCGACCAAGGCGCTAATAACATTCCGGTTTCATCAATAACCATTACCGAAGACAGTTTAAAATTTGCAATCCAAATGATCGGCGGTTCATTCACAGGGAAAAATTATAAAGATAGCGCAATGGTAAAGGGAACATTCAGACAGGGCGGGATGGTAATGCCCCTCGATCTAAAAAAGATTGAGAAGCTTGTTGAAGTAAAACGCCCGCAGAATCCGCAGAAACCGTATCCGTATAATGATGAAGAAGTAATTTTTGAAAACAAATCTGCGAACATTACTCTTGCGGGTTCATTCACATATCCTAAAGGCGAAGGGAAATTTTCTGCAGTAGTTTTAGTTACCGGCTCGGGTGCGCAGGATAGAGATGAATCATTAATGAACCACAAACCGTTCTTAGTAATTTCGGATTACTTAACGCGCAGCGGTATTGCAGTTCTTCGCTATGATGACCGCGGTATTGGGAAGTCGAAAGGTAATTTTGCTTCCTCGACCTCTGAAGATTTTGTGACAGATGCTCTCGCTGCAGTAGAATATTTAAAAACACGAAAAGAAGTTGACACTAAGAAAATTGGAGTTGCAGGACACAGCGAAGGCGGATTAATTGCGCCGATGTGTGCGGTAAACTCAAA
>Ga0209417_1006146_pt1 | contig 12575 bp, 14 predicted proteins | sample RifGroF2_FD_184002 | JGI IMG/M metagenome (GOLD analysis project Ga0209417, IMG submission 184002) | Groundwater microbial communities from Rifle, Colorado, USA - Groundwater F2 (SPAdes) (version 2) | ecosystem: Environmental > Aquatic > Deep subsurface > Groundwater | place: Rifle, Colorado... | reverse complement strand
TTCTTTTTTTTCCTTTTCTTTTTTTTCCTTTTCTTTTTTTTCCTTTTCTTTTTTTTCCTTTTCTTTTTTTTCCTTTTCTTTTTTTTCCTTTTCTTTTTTTTCCTTTTCTTTTTTTTCCTTTTCTTTTTTTTCCTTTTCTTTTATCGTTTCTATATTTTTTTTAATAATTTTAGTTTTAGGTCTTAAAATATATTGGAAATGGGCTGGTATGTCTAAATTGTTTTCTTGTAATAATTTAACAATATCTATTGCATTCATTAATATGAATTCATTATTATCAATTGAAATATAATGTTCACATGGATGTATTAAATTACACATTGATTTAATCTTAATATTTCCTAAATCAAATTCTATTATGTCTTCCATTATTAATATATAAATTTAAATCTTTATATATATTTACAAAAAATTGAAAATCAAAATTATTGATAAATATATTAATATAATAATCAATTCAAAATTTATGGATTCATCCAATACTATTAATATTTGCACTATATTAAAACCATTAAATACTAATGATGAAGATGCAATAACAACTATTAAATCTTTTTCTTTAACTAAAACAATACATGAAATAATAGTTGACTCTCTTACAAAATCGGATTCGATTTGTCCGTTTTTTTCCATGTTAATGAATGAGGATAATAACACAATATCAACAAATGACATAAATACTAAATTAGTTCATGAGGTTTATGATTCAATTATTGATGTAGGAAATATTAGAATTAAAAAAGAAGATTTTGATAAACCACTTTGTATTTTTATTGATAAACATAAACATGAACATAATAATTTATTAATATATAACCAAAGTAATGATATTTCAACTTTATTTATTCATGTACAATTTCAATAAATATTTTTTAATTTTTATCGTTTATAAAATTAATATGTCGCCCATTGATTTTATTGAACAATACCAAAACTCTCGGATTATTTAAAAATAATTCTATCCTATTCTTATTATTTACTTTTTTTTCTATCATATTGTAATTCTTTAGTTCGCCTTTTTTTCAAAAATTCATTTTCCGATATTGAATTGGAATTTGGCTCTATTATTCCCATAATTTTAATTTTTTCGCAACAACAATAATCACTATTTATGTTTTTTATTCTATTTTTAATATTATATGAAGATCCAAATTTTAATACATATTCATCGTATTCTCGTAAATAAAGTTCAAACAAATAAAACCAATTTTTTATTTTTTGATTGTTGTTCTAAAATAGATTTTTGAAGTTGTTTTATTTTTTCTTCTCTTCTTGTATATAATCATTTTCATCATCAATTTCAAATTCATCGTCAAAATAACGAACATATTTTCTCGGGCGTAAATTATGATATGATGTTAACATAATTAAAAATATATTTAGTAATTATTTAGTAATATAATAAACTATTTATTTTTTAATTTTTTAAATTATATAAATATTTAATTATAAATATTCATATGCAATTTATTAAATATCAAACAATTGAAAATCATTATAATGGAAGATATTTAAAAAATATTAAAGAATATATACCGCTAGAATCGCAATGGATAATATTAGAGAAAATACATGGCGCAAATTTTTCTATAATAACTAACGGCGATGATATTATTTGTTGTAAACGAACAGGAATATTAAAAAATGACGAAATTTTTTTTAATTATCAAAAAATTATTAAAAAATATAAAAATGATATTATTGAAATTTTTCAACAAATAAAAATAAATTATTGTGATGTAAAAGAAATTCAAATTTATGGAGAAATTTTTGGTGGAAAATATTTTGATAAAAAAATAAAAATGTGTGTTCAAAAAGAAATACAATATCATCCGGATATTGAATTTATGATTTATGATATTAGAATAAATGTTAATGAAAAAAATATGTATTTAAATTATAACGATTTAATTGAAATAGTTTGTAAAACAAATTTAAAATTTATTCCAATATTATTCCAAGGAACATTCGAAGACACATTAAATTATGATGTAAATTTTATTACAATTATTCCAAGATTATTTGGATTACCCAACATGGATAATAATTTTGCAGAAGGCATTATTATTAAACCTTTATTACCAATAATTATAAATGAGCATAATATTATCATAAAAAAGAAAAATGAAAAATTTAGTGAGTTGAAAAATAATACTAACAAAATTAAATCAATTGATGAATTTATAAATAGAGTTATCGAAAATGATGTTCTTAAAATGCGTATTAATAGTATTAAAAGTAAATATAATGAAATTATGGATAAAAAAAAAGTAACAATATTAATTGTTGAAGATATTATTAATGAGGCAGAAAAAATATTTGATAATATTGATAAAAAAAAATTAAATAGAATTTTATTTCCAAAAATTATAAAATTTAATACTTAAAAATTGTTTGATTCGTTTTTAAATATTAAATTATAAGACTTTAATATCTAAAAATTATTTTTATACTATTATGTTCGTTAAACAAATATAAATATTATCACTTATTTTATATTATAAGATAGCTTAATTAAAAATTGAAATGTTAAATAAATAAAAATATACATTTATATATTAATTGATTTACACATAGAATGGACGCCTTTATACCTCAAAATTGGAATTTAATTGAAAATAACGATAATACAAATATATATGAAACATTTGTAAATGATTTCAAAAATAAAATATTAATAACATATAGTTGTTATACGGACAAAAATTGGAGAGTAATATATTCCCATATGTTATCCAATTTCACAAATCAAATACAGAAAGAAAAAAATAATATGATCGAAACAAATATTCGATTAAATTTTATATCCGGAAAAACAGGATGTGGATTTTATTTCACGGCCACAGATAAACGTTCATTAGAACATCATATTGAAGAAGATTGGCCTGTTATGTTACGATGTTTTTATATTCAAACAACAGATAATACACAACATATGTTTTTTGAACTCACGACGTTATGTTATAATTTAAATGATCAAACAATAATAGAAGCACTTGATATGTTTAAAAAAATTTAAATTTATTTTTTTATTAATAAACTAAAAATTTTATTAGTATTTTTAATCTTATAATAAAAGATTAAAAATTTAATTTCAATTATTTTATTTAATTAGTATAATTTAAACACAATGACGAAAGAATTATATAATTTTATTAAATATTGATGTTATTTTCATTATTATTAATTTCATTATTACTAATTTCATTCAAACATGTTAAATTTATTGTTTCTGTTTCATTCTTATTAAAAGGTTTTTTATCCGTTAAACCATATTCTTTTAATTTTTCGTAATACATATTTTCAATTGATTTACCATATTCCTTTTTATTATTCTCATTTGAAGAATAATATATTATCTCATCTTTAATATTATTTGCAGGATATTCATTTAAATTTTTATTGTTATCAACACGGGAATCACTTCCATCTAAACGGAAATTTACTTCGTCAGGTCTATCTATTTTATATGGGTGGTATAATTCGAGTCTTTTATAATATTCTTTTTCAATAGAATCGATAAAATCACCTTTACATGTAAAATTCCGTGGTCTTTCAACCAATTCCCTTTGTTCAAATTGAGAATTAAATTCTATTAATTGATTATTTAAAATACTTGATGTTCCATTATTATTTATATTTGTTTTTCTACAAAAATTTATATATTTTAATATGATAAAACATAATGGCACATAAACATAATATGGAATCTTGCATAAATAATAAGGAATTTTAAAAATAATTGTAAACAAAATAAAAATAAAATTTAATATTTTATTTTTATTATCAAAATTACATATTTTGCCGTCTACAATATAGTTATCGAATTTTTCAATTTCACCAAATTCACCAAAGGGTTTTTCAACATCTGTAATTTTTTTATTAGTAAAATCATATTTAACACATTTACCATCTGCGGTATATAATGTATATTGCATTTGTTTATTATAATATATATAAATATTATAAATAGAACGCATAAATATATAAATTATATAAAATAATATGAAGATTGTGGATAAAAAAAATAATCATCAAATTTTATAAATATAATAATATGAATTTAAATAATTTCATCTCTTAGAATTCTTTTGATTATTTTATTTAAACACATTGGGCATTTTTCTAATTCATTTGCACATTTTTTACATGTATGATAATGACCACATGGATAAAATACAATTTCTTTATCATCTGTCATACATACTGCACATGTTTTATCATTTTCATCTTCGTAAATTTTTAATTTAGCATTTTCTTTAATTTTTATAGCATCTTTTTTAAGACAACTATAAAAATATTTTCCTCTTTGTGTAATTAAATTAATATATTTTGATGAAACTTCAAATTTTCGTCCATCCTTTCGTACGATAAATTTTAATGTATCAATGGTGCATTAAAATTTATCCTAGGTTAAATATTAAAAATGCTAAAAGGCATTTTTAATATTTAGTGTACATTTCTCGGAAATTGGCAATTTGCATATTTCAAATATCCTTTACTCGTTATTCTAACGCGCAACTTATTTTTTTCTTTCACACATACTAATGTTACTTTGGTCATTTATATATTAAATAATAATTTTATTTATAAATATTATTTACATTATATTATGTTATATATCAATTCAATAATTGAATTGTACTATAACAAATATTAATTCTACCAATATCAATAATTTTTTTATTACCATTCAAAAATTATAAAATAATTAATGAAATTATTATTATCACATTGATAAAAAATTGGAAAATAAATTGTATAAATTTATATTAAAATATAAATGAATATCGATAAATTTATAAATAATTGCAAATATGAAACAAATGATGATGAAAAAAAATTATTGTGTTATACATCAAATAGAAATTGTATAATTATAATGAAAAAATTAGAAGACACAAACAAATGAAATGAATGATAACATTATTAATGTAAATAAAGCAACATATATAGCGAATAAATTAAAAGTATTAAAAATTATTGATCCGAGAACCGGAAAGGAATATAATAATACAGAATCGGAAGATACAAATTATCGTAATTTTTACATTGGCGAAATATATTCTGGTGATATTTATTATTATAAAACATTAAAAAGGGCATTGTATAAATACTTATCAAATTATTATTTATTTGTTCATAACGATTATAGTGGTTATAATAAAAAATATTATGCTAACGGGTCTTTGATAAAAATTGACAAATATATTAACAGTTTGTCAGAATTTAAATATTTTCTTTTTATAGAGGAATTAAAAAAAAATAAAGAAGAAGTATCAAAATTATTTGAAAATTGTAACATATATTCTTAATATAATATTCTAATTTTGATAAAAAAAATTTACATTTTATATCGTAAAACTCCAACAAATCCTCCATAAAAATCTAAACGTTTATGCCAATCCGTATAACATTTAAATTTTATTATTTCACAACCAATATTTTTAAGTTTATCATATATGTCGTTATCAATATTTGTTTCTTTATTTATATAAAATTTCATAATATTACCAAATTCTATTTTTTCCTTAACGTCATCAATACCATATGTTAATATATCGACATTAGTATCAAATAATTCAAATATTTTTTTAAGTTCTTCAATTTCCCTTATTATTTCATATTCATTTAATATATTATAGACTTTTTGAATAATTAATTCCGTTGGTTCATTTGAATCCATTGGTATAATTTTTATATTTTTTTTTCTTAACCTATAATCTAATTCTTGTGATTGTAAAACTTTTTCTGCTAATTCTCCTCCACATAAAATTAAATTATTGACAAATGAATAACTTTTGTTTAATGCAAACAATTTATTTATTTCTTCAACTATTTTATTCACATAATTCATTCTACTTTCTTCGACTAATCTTGATATTCTGTTACTACTTGAACCGCCACGTCCCATCCTTTTTTTAATATTTCCTGTCATACTATATATTTGTTTAAAATTTAAATCATTACATATAAAAAATTTTGTTTCATTTCCTGTTATTGTTATAAATGCATTTGAACCATATTCTTGTAAATATTGTTTCGCAACATCAATATGAAATTTATGATCACATTTATAATAATATATAACCGGTTGATTTGGTGTGATTGTTATGCATTCTATTCGTCCATCTAATTCTCCAGTAAATGTAATTAGACCATTAGTTGGTAATTCTTTTAATGTGTCAAATAATGTTATTAATTTTTTTAAACTTTTTTTTACGGATTGTCTATTTAATCTATTTTTAATATTTGATGCGGATGTTAATTCGTTATTTAGTCGTTGCCGAATGAGTCAAATACTTGTATCTCCTGGAATAAAAAGATTTATGACGGATGAACCTGTGTTAACAATATTTTCGAGTCTATTTAATATATCCATTTTAATCTATAGTATATAAAAATATTCATTTAAAATTTCAATTTTTTATTGTCATAAATAAAATTATTAATTTAATATTGTGTATAAATAATTTATAAATTTTAGTATTTAGTGAATATTGAAATAAAAATACATATATTTATATTCATTTTTTAAATTATAATTCTTGTATTTTCAAAAACATTCTCTCTCCATTTTATTAATTTAACACGTTTCCAAATCGCATTCATACTTTTTTCTTCTTCTTCACTTTGTGTTTTAATATTAATTTTTAAATTTATTAATGTTTTTGGTATATTATTGATAGTTGTCTTATAATAGTATAATTCTTCTAATTTAATTAGTGTATTTGGAATTTTTATTATTTTCGTGTATTCACAATTTAAATATTGTAAATTAGTTAATATTTTTGGAATTTTATTAATATATGTGCATCTACAATTTAATTTCCTTAATGTTTTAATTTTTGGAATTTTTGTTAATTTATAACAAACAAAACAATCTAATTCTTCCAAACAATCTAATTCTTTGGATATTTCTTTGATATTCGTGTACGAACAATATAATTTTCTTAATGTTTTAATTTCAGGAATTTTTATTAAATTTTTACAACATTTGCAATCCAATACTTCTAAACAATATAATTTTTCAGGAATTTCACTTATATTTGTATTCTGGCAATATAATTTTTTTAATGTTTTAATATTTGGAATTTTTATTAAATTTTCACATTTAGAACAAAATAATTCTTCTAAACAATTTAACGTTTCTGGGATTTCATTAATATTTGTATAAGAACAATACAATTTCTTTAATGTTTTTATTTTTGGAATTTTCGTTAAAAATTTACAAAAAGAACAATCTAACTCTTCTAAAATCTTTATCGTTTTTGGAATTTTTTTAATATTTGTATCAAAACAATTTAATTTTCCTAAATTTACTAATGTATTTGGAATCTTTTTTAATTTATCGCAATATTGACATTCCACTATTTTTAAATTGATCAATGTTTTTGGGATTCCTTCCAAATTTTCGCAGGAATTACAATACATTTCTTTCAAATTAATTAAATTATCAGGAATTTCACTTATATTTGTTTCTCCACAAACTAATTTTTTTAATGTCTTTATATTTGGAATTTTTTTTAAATTTTTACAACTATCACAATATAATTCTTCTAAATTAATTAAATAATCAGGAATTTCATTAATATTTGTATTTGAACAATGAAGATACGAAAGATTAATACAAATATTAAAATTTGCAACAAAAGTATTTCCACTAAAATTTAAATATTTTATATTATTCAAATTTTTTAAATCAAATTTTTTATTGATATTAATTAAATTATCATGCATATTTAATCTAATTATTTTATCAAAAGACCAAAATATATTCCATTTTTTACAAACTTTTTTGATTTCTTTAAAATTAATAAAAATATTTGGTTGTAAATAATATATATTTATATCCCGAAATATAATAGTAAATAAATTATTAAATTCCATTTATTATTATTTTAATTTGTATTATTTTATAAATTCAATTTTTTCGGGGGCACTCTAATATACAAATAATTTGTATATAAATATATTTTTATTATTAAAATTAATGGATTTTCAAAAATTATTTAATATTATATATTGGGATTTGAATATTTATTATTTTCAACTAAAAATTTTAATTAATTTAAAAGAATTAAAAAAAACATGTAAAAAATGGAATTTATATTGGAATTATAATAAAATTATCAAATTGGATATAAATAGTAATTTAATAAAATATAATAAACATAAAAAAATGATGTGTGTTGAAAATATTATTTATTTAAAGAAAAGAGCAACAGACATTTATTTTAATTTTGGATATACTCTTTTATATTTAAATTGTGGATATACAAAAATAACAAAAATACCAAAATCTTTGGTAAATTTAATTAAATTAAAATGTGATAATTGTAAAAGATTAAAAAAAATTCCCCCAATATCATCATTAAAAATTTTAAATTGTGCATACACAAAACTTGAATATATACCGGATTCATTAGTTAATTTAGAAAAATTAAATTGTTCACATTGTTATCATTTAATAAAAATTCCAAATATAAAAACATTAAAGAAATTATATTGTGATGATACAAAAATTAAGAAAATTCCTAAAAATTTAAATTGTTTAGTAGAATTAAATTGTGCTTTTACAAATATTAATGAAATTCCGGAAACATTAGAGTGTTTAAAAGAATTAAATTGTGGAAATACAAATATTAGTAAAATTCATGAAACATTAAATTGTTTAGAAAAATTGTATTGTTGGGATTGTAAAAATTTAACGAAAATTCCTAAAATAAAAACATTAAAAATATTGAATTGCTCATTTACACCTATCAATAAGATATCTAAAAATTTAATTTGTTTAGAAGAATTATATTGTGACATATGTAAAAATTTAAAAAAAATTCCAAATATTAAAACTTTAAAAATAATTAAAAATATTAAATTATTCAATTAAATCTATCAATAAGATATCTAAAAATCAATTTATTTAGACGAATTATATTTATGATATATGTAAAACTTTAAAAAAAGAAAAAATATATTAAAAATATTTAATTTAAAATGATACCAAAAAATATCATATAAAAAAAAGTAAAATTATAAGGAATAATTTAGTTTAAAAATCGACGTTTAAAATATAAAAAAGGTGTAAAAAAAAATTATGCCAAAATCAATTCTTTTTTTATTAGATATTAATTTCTGTTTCATTTTCAATTCTTGTTTTTTTATTATTTTTGTCACATATTTTAATATAATGTTTTTTTTTACTATTATTTGTTTCGTTAGATGTAAATTCTCCATTTCTATAATACTCTTCAAATATTGCCTTTCCATTTTTATAATACGTTCTCTTACCATCTTTATAATTTGTTTCCCAATCTTCTTTTTCTCCATTTTTATTATAGGTATAATCATATTTGAGTTGTCCATTATCAAAATATAATTTTGTATGTAATAGTCCATTATCAAAATATGAAATTGCAGATTTCAATTGTCCATTGTTATAATATGTGTTTTTGGCACCAGGTTTGATTCCATTATTATATAAACATTCAAATTTTATATTTCCGTTATTTTCATAATATTTTAATTCTAAACCATTTTTAACCCCATTTTTATAATTACATACTAATCTTAATTGATTTTTGTTCATAAACCATTGTTTATAAACGCCTTCTTTTTTTCCTTCTATTTCTGTGTACTCGCATCCTAGTTGTCCATTAGGATACCAATATTTCATTAGACCATTTTTTTTACCATCAATACAATTATATTCACTATACAATAATCCATCAATGTACCATGATCTTTTTATCCCAGTATATTTATCCACATCAGACAAAAATGAAAAACATCTTTCCAACGAATTTACATATCTTATTCCAGAACCAATGTTTTCTAAATTAGTATCAAAATTATGACTAATTGCAATTTTATTTTTTTTGTATAATATTGTCGATGGTATATATAATTCTAGTAATAAATCGTCTAATTCATCAAGTTCCTCATGACCCTCTGGTATTTCATCGAAATCTTCTAATATTTCATCATATTCAATGCCTGTAAAAACATCAATTATTTTTAAAACTAATAATTTATCTGCTCTACATATCGCATTTTTAACATTTTTGATATTTGTTCTTGATTCATTTGTCATAGTACCATAAATTTTTTTCATAATTTTTATTATATTAGTATGAGGAAAACTATTTCCGTAACATAAAAATTGTTTTTCGTCTTCTGGTATATCCACAGAACATAATTCCTTTAATTTTTCAAACGTTATATTATTAATTTGGTCCATTTTGTTTTATTAAATGTTATAATATTCATATATTTAAAATTTCAATTTTTTTCGCATATCATTTACTATTCTAAGTGAAAATTGAATATGATTTAATTTATAATTAAAGGGAATGTTTATTATTTATAACAAAATATTTTTACATTTTAAGAAATTTGTTGCTTTGCAACGAACCAACATTCATACATTCGTGCATTAATTTTTCCGGGATTTCACTAAAATTTAAAAATATTCTAATTATTTAAAATTTTTATACCTTTTTACATTTAAAACGCCATTTTTTAAATTAAATTATTCTTTATAATTTTATTTTTCTTTTTATATAATATTTTTTTTGATTTTATTTTTTTTAATATTTTTAACAAAAATAATAAATATATTTTATTATATAATATAAAATGGTTAAACCAAAGATAAAAATTAAAAATGAAATTAATGAAAAATTAGATTTAATGATTGCCAATAAATGTCCCCTTAAAAATATATGTAAAGACAGTAATCTAATTGAAAAGATTAATAAAAACGTATTAACTATCAACAAAATAGTTATTCAAATATATCAATTCTTAAATTTGTACCTAATTAATAAATATGACAAAAATGAAGAATTTCCCCAAATTAATAATATTTTTATTAAAGCAATAATTAAAACTATTACTAAAAGACAAGATACAAGAGGAAAACCTCCGTCCGAAACTACTAAAAAATTATTAAACGACTTAAAAAGTTTTCACGACATAGAATATAAAAAATGTGTAATTGATAACGATATTCAAGAAGATACTAAATTGAATTTTATTATGGCTTATGAGGTTATTGATATTTTAACATCAATCGAGAATAACATAAGAGAACATTTCTTTGATTATGTTAATAAAATTGTAAATATATCACTTGGTTTAAAATCAAAAATTAAAAAGATTAACGACGATAAAGAATTAAGTAAAGACAAAAAGAAAGAAATGAAAAATCAAATTTATAAAGAATTTAGGCAAATAAAAAAGGATTTAATAAAAATAGATAATAAATATGAATCAAATAAAAAATATCATAAATGGATTAATTTGCACAGAAAAAATATTATAAGAAAAGATAAATTTACTAAAAATTCAATTGATTACGATATATGTAGTAATACTCAAGATTATTTGAAATCGTTGTTTTATATGAACAAAGAATTAGAGAAAATAAATGATAAAAATATTAAAGATAATGAGGATGAAATAAAATTATTTCAAATAATACCACAAAGAACAAATATAAAGCCAAAATATATAACCTTAGATACAGCATCTTTAATTAATCTAACAATAAGTAAAAATAGTATTAAATATTTATCCGATATTGGTATATATCAAAAAAAGTTATGGAATGATTATTTTAAGACTAATAAAAAAGAATTCAAGAGAAAAAATTATCAATTTAATTATATGATAAAAACAGATGGTGTTGGATGTTCTGTTTTATTAGTTAAACTAAAAGATGGTAAACCAATAAATATAACATCAACTATGCAAAAGAGTATTAAGAAGAAACAAGAAACATTAAATAAATACATCGAAGATGTTGAAATAACGAAAGAAATGAAAAATAAAAGAATTGTAGCAATTGATCCTAATTTAAGTGATATTATTTATTGTGTATCTAAAACAACACCATTTGAAGAAATAATAAAAGATAAAAATGGAAAAATAATAAAACATGTCAAACAAGACGAAAACTTAACTTTTAGATATACACAAAATCAAAGAAGATTAGAAACAAGAAAAAAAAAATATGCAAAAATTACAGAAAAAATAAATAAAACAAAAAAGATAAATAAAAAAACGGTAAAGGAAATAGAAACAGAGTTATCAAAATACAATTCAAAATCGGTTGACTACAATAAATTTATGAAATATTGTAAAAAGAAAAACGAAGTAAATAGATTATTATTTGAGCACTATGCTGAGAAAATATTTAGGAAATTAAAATTTAATATTTATATCAATACACAAAAGAGTGAAAGCAAAATGATAAAAAATTTTAAGGAAAAGTTTGGAAAACCAGAAGAATTAATTGTTGTAATTGGAGATTATGACAAAGGAAATAACAATATGAAAGGAAAAGAACCAATTATAAATAAAAGAATAAGAAAAATATTTAGAAATAATAAATTTGAAGTATATAAAATAAATGAATTTAGAACGTCGAAATTATGTAATAATTGTTGCGGAGAAAACGAAATATTTTTAGAAAGAGAATCAAACAAACCACATAATAAAGGAAAACTTGTCAAAGTTTTTGGATTAATGCGTTGTAAGAACGTTAATTGTAAGTTAATTCAAAAACTTTG
>Ga0209417_1006145_pt1 | contig 12575 bp, 6 predicted proteins | sample RifGroF2_FD_184002 | JGI IMG/M metagenome (GOLD analysis project Ga0209417, IMG submission 184002) | Groundwater microbial communities from Rifle, Colorado, USA - Groundwater F2 (SPAdes) (version 2) | ecosystem: Environmental > Aquatic > Deep subsurface > Groundwater | place: Rifle, Colorado... | reverse complement strand
GTTCAACTCTTTACCAATACCTTTAATCTGTGTAATATCCATTTCGATTATCCTTATAAGCACCATGCTTATAAGAAGTTATCGACGTTACCATCTCATTTTCTTGAGCTTTATTTACGCTGTAGTATTAACTAAGTTTTCCAGCTCTTTTTGTTCTTCCGCAGTGAGCCGAACGATATATTCCATCGCGGTCGATGTAGAACTCTTGTCCATCTAACCCAGCCATAATCGTGTCTACTGGAAAATTTTGTTATCCACACAGCCTTCCAAGAGATTTATCGGCTAAACCACTAAGATTTTCTTAAATATATTTGTATTTAGCTATTGCAAATTTACCTAAAAAATTGATAATAATAAAATGAATGTGAGTACAGGATTTTTTTTTGAAGGTTCACAATATGAATGGTTTGGAGCGTGTTAAAACAACAATTTCTCATAAGGAGCCTGACAGGGTTCCTATTGGCGAATGGGGAATCGACCATGATCATGTTAGTCGGATTTTAGGACGACATACTTATTGGCGAAATCGTAAAGATACAACACTGGCCTTGTGGGATGGCAGACGAGATGAAGTTGTGGAAAGTCTCAAGCAGGATTGTGTCGATCTTGTTAATGCTCTGGACTATGACATTGTTACAGTTGAACTGGTACCGCCGAAAGGTTATAAGGTAGGGAATGTACCGCAACAAATCGCTGATGGTAAATGGCAGGATGCAAAGGGGATTATTTACCAATATGCTGCCAGTAATGATTCGATAGTGCGAATGACGCCACAGCCTGAAATTCATCAGTTTACCGAAGCCGAACTGGACGCAATCCGCAATACTGCCTCAAATATAGAGGATTCTGAATTTGAACTTATTGACCATGTTTGTGAGACATTTGGTAACAATAAGGCCATACTTTTCCGAGGTATTGGTCTCTTTGAAAGCATTTTGGGAATGTTTGGCGGCGACCAGACCCACCAATTTATAAAGACCGCCACAGACAAGGATCAAATAAAAAAAGTGGGTGAAGCGATGTTCGCCAGGGTCTCGCATTTAATCGGTCTTTGCAGGAAACGGGGCGTTTCCATTATGATGTGTGGGCAGGATTTCGGAGGCAGTAATGGTTGTTTGATTTCACCCGCTTCGATTCGAGAGTTATTTATGCCGTTTCTAAAACGTTTTTGTGGCGAAGTTACGGCTGCGAGTATGATACCTTTTCATCATTGCTGTGGTAATGTCTGGGATATCATGAATGATTTTGTCGAGGCAGGATTCAAAGGTTATCAGTCAATTCAAGCTTCAGCCGGAATGGATACGTCTCGTGTTAAAAAACTCTATGGAGATAAAATCTCGCTTTGGACAGGCGTGCAATGTGAAACATTGATCGAAAAAACCGTAGAGCAAACTCGTGATGAAGTTGCTCGTTCGCTTGAAATTTGCATGCCCGGTGGCGGTTTTATTTTCGGATCAACGAATAGCGTTCAATTTGGCGCAAAAACCCAAAATTACCTTGCTGCACTTGAAGTTGTAAAACAGTCGGGCAGATATTAAAAGATTCTAATGCTCTGCTGAAAAACCTTAAGCGGCATACATGAATATCATCAGGTTGTGCGTTAGTGTTCTTAAAAGGCATTCACGTTTGTGTAACTGCTCGGTTCTGCTTCATAAGGCTGAACCCAAGGGGTTATTTCACCTGAATTTCTATAACATTAAATCTCCGCCATTAATATCAATCGATGCACCGGTAATATAAGCAGCCTCTTCCGAAGCAAGGAATAGAAATGTTTGTGCTACTTCTTCAGGAGTACCTAACCGCGGAATAGGGAACGAATCAAGGTAAAGCTGTAATTTTTCAGAAGTAACCTCCTGGCGCACCATTTCGGTATCAATTAGGCCGGGGCAAACGGCATTGACTGTTATATTGAATGGTGCAACCTCTTTTGCAATCGCGCGGGTCAAGCCGAGCATTCCGGCTTTGGCCGCGGTGTAATGACAACCGCCTAAGGTGCTGACACTTCGGCCTGCTGATGACGACATATTTATAATTCTGCCCCACCGCTGCTTTTTAAATATGGGGATGACTTCACGAGAACACAAAAAACAGCTTTTCATTGAAACATCAACTACCAGATCATATTCTTTCGTAGTAATATTTTCAATCCTTGTGGGGCGAAGTATTCCGGCATTATTTATCATTATGTGCACCGTTCCGAATTCATTCAGTGCAAATTTAACAAGTTCAGTAACATCTGCTTCTCGAGAGACATCGCCTGTACGATACACTGCTTGTCCGCCCGATGCGGTTATATCATTACAAACTACCTCAAGGTTTTTCGAAATCAGATCATTTAAAACCACCTTAATGCCATTTTGGGCAAATATACGCGCGATTTCCGCTCCCATACCGCGACCCGCACCAGTAATTATTGCCACCTTACCTTTGAGAGACTCAATATTCATTACATCATTCCTTAATCCCATTCCATTTTCATTAATACGTGATATTTTATATGGTATATAGCGGAGTATCAAAGACTTTCAAACGCACGTGCAAACTCCTTTATCGCGATATCCAAATCTTCGCGAGTGTGCGATGCCGATATCTGAACCCTTATCCTTGCTTTTTCCATTGGCACGACCGGATAGCTGAAAGCGACAACATAAATACCACGCTCAAATAAAACTGATGCCATTTTCTGTGCCACAGCAGCATCGCCGAGCATGATAGGAACAATAGGGTGGTCGCTTTGCGGTATGTCAAAACCGTGTTCTGCCATGCCGAGTCGGAAGTATTTCGTATTGCTTTCAAGCCTATCGCGAAGCTCTGTGGTTTGCGATAAAATATCAAGAGCGGTAATTGCGGCTGACGCTACGGCAGGAGCAAGGGTGTTTGAAAAAAGATAAGGCCTGCTTCGCTGCCGCAGTAATTCAATTATTTCCTTACGGCTGCTGACATAGCCTCCTGATGCACCGCCAAGAGCTTTGCCAAATGTTCCGGTCAAGATGTCAACTCTGTCCATAACTCCATGGTATTCATGGGTACCACGGCCAGTGCTGCCCATGAAACCGACCGCATGCGAGTCGTCTATCATTACGACAGCATCGTATTTATCCGCCAAATCGCAAATATCCGCCAGCGGGGCAATGGTGCCGTCCATCGAGAATACACCGTCGGTTGCAATAAGTCTGATGCGGGAATCTCGTGTTTCAAGCAGCGCAGATTCCAGTTCTGTCATATTACGGTTTTTGTAGCGAAGTCTTTTTGCTTTGCACAGACGAATGCCGTCGATGATGCTGGCGTGGTTGAGTTCATCGCTTATAACGGCATCCTGCTCGCCTAATATGGTTTCAAAAAGACCTCCGTTGGCATCGAAACAGGAGCTATATAATATACTGTCTTCTGTTCCGAGAAATTGCGATAGCCTGAATTCAAGCTGCTTATGAAGCTGCTGGGTTCCACAGATAAAACGCACGCTGCTTAATCCAAATCCCCATTGGTCGTAACTGGCTTTAGCGGCGGCGATTATACGAGGGTCATTGGCCAAGCCCAGATAATTGTTTGCACAAAAATTGAGCAGTTCGCGACCGTCTGCGGTTTTGATGCGCGAACTCTGAGGTGAAATAATCACTCTTTCGCTTTTGTAGAGTCCACCTCGGTGGATTTCATCGAGTTGTGCTGATAATTGAGTTTTCATGGATTTGTACATTTATTATTTCCTGCAAAACAAAACACACTCTGTAAATCCATCACCCTATAAAAAGTTCATTTAATCCATCAATGGCCGCTTCAACAATCCGCTCACCATATCCACATTGATACCTCGTTACGCCTGTCGAAGGCTCATATCCTCTTTCCTTGAAGGCTTTTTTGGTGGGCAAATACCCGATTGCGTCATTTGCCAGTTCAATTACCATCATATGCATAGCCATCTTCCTACGGCAGTCTATAATTTACCTTTCACGGCTTTTTGATTCAGCATAGATTTTTTTACGGCAACTGCCAGCATATAGCCTATACACTGCGTCATTGCATACCCGCGGCCCTGCAACTTGTCAGTATAATCAATATGATCGTAATTCTTCATACATTGCCATAATATTTTCAGGCGGAACATCGGGTTGAATATTATGTACCTGGCAGAAAACAAAACCACCGCCCGGAGCCAGATCATTAACGCGTCTTCTAACTTCCTGCCGTACATCGTCGACAGTTCCGTGGCACAATACTGTCTGTGTGTCGCATCCTCCACCCCAAAAAGTCAGGTCTTTGCCAAATTGTCGTTTCAAAAGTCTGGTGTCCATTTTTGCGGCTGAAACCTGTACGGGATTTAGTGCATCAATTCCCATTTCTATGAAATCCGGAATGAATTCGTAAACAGAACCGCAAGAATGAAGCAGCAGAGGCTTTTTACTCTTTTTCTTTATATATTCCCATAAACGTTTGTGATGAGGCTTTACAATTTTACGATACAATTCAGCCGAGATTTGGGGGCCATTTTGTGTACCAAGATCGTCATTAACCTGTATAACATCAACATACTCGCCCACCGCCTGGATGTATTTATCTATCCGTGGCAGATATGCTTCTACCTGATTTTCAAGCAACCTATTTGCCATAGACTCATTAAGAACCATATCCATCAGGAAATTTTCGAATCCTCGCATTGCCTGGGCTGCGGCAAAGACATGCACCCATAGATTTGCTACAATCGCAAACGATGTATTTTCATATAGCAACCGTGCCTTTTTTGAAAGGTCGTCGAAGGTTTCATTAGCGTAGTCAGGCCAGTCAAATGTTTTGAAATATTTTTCACCCGCATCTATATCTGTCAGTGTCTCTGCATTCCGCAAGGGATGGCTGACACAGTCAAAGAACATGCTTCCTGTAGGACACCGCATTGTAATATCACCATTATTATCAAGTATTACGAGACCGCCGTCCGGCAAGCTTTTGATTTCAAGGCCTGCGGGAATTTCTGCGGATGAGCCATCCTGAAGCTGCCAGGGTTTCCAGACTTTGGGTTCCAAAAGTAATGGCACAGCATCGGAACCTACTTTTTCGATAACTGGCAGTTCCACTTTTGCGATCATCTGCGAAATATCAAAAATGCGCGTTGGCCCGACTATGTTCAGGTGCTTTTTGAGGCGATTATAAGCGATTGCTGTTATGCCGCTCGATTCAGTGGATCCCAGATCTATAGGTATGCGATCGGTTTCCTTGTGTTTTAAAGCCTTTAAAATGCGTTCTCTCGATTTCATAACCAAACTTTCCTTTAATTTATTTAACAAAACATTTTCACAAAATATTTAAAAACTTCAAAATTTATCCGCCAATAAGCATTGGAGCCTCTACCCACCCGCCACCTTCTCGACTTCGGCTGCTGCTATACCGCCTACTTTGATTTCCCGCCTTCCTGTTATTCAGGCTATGGGGCGTTGGCTTTTACCCCCAAGAGACTGAATTATTCTCCAATCCCGACTCAAACTCATTATTAAATGCTTCCATCACAGCTACAGCGTTCTCAACCGGTGTGTCATTCAATATACTCTTGGCAGTACCCAAAATATAACCACCGCCTCTGCCCATCTCAACACATAGTTTATGAATCTCAGCTTTTATTTGGTAACAGGTTCCAAATGGAATGGTAGTTTGCGATCCCAAGCCGCCCCAAAAAGAAATTTGTCCACCAAATCTCTTTTTCAAATCATAAGGATTCATAGCTTCTGGCTGAACGCTCTGTAAACAATCAAGGCCAATGTCAATACAATCTCTGATTATCTCTGAAATATTTCCGCAACAATGCGACATTACAAACTTGCCAGCCTTATGAACCTTTCCATACATCACAGCCAAATGAGGCTTAATCAAATGTCGCCACCGCTCCGCTCCAATTATTACTCCTCGCTGATCACCCCAGTCATCGCTGAAATATATGCTGTCAACATCAGTTTGAAGCAAACGGGACAAAATCTTTAGCTGATGCTCAGCAACACAAGAAAGCATATCCATATAAAACCTGGGTTCCGCAGCAACATCCATGAGAGTGTTTTCAAAACCGCGAAGTGTCCATGTTCGCTCAAATAATCCAAATCCAAAACCAACATTGGTGAAGAAATTTTTGTTTGCTACAACATTCCGATTTATTTCACTTAATAGCTCATCTGGACAAAGCCTGTTTACGTCAGGGAAATCGTATCCTCTAAGACTTGGTTGGTTTAAAGGAGGGCTCTCAATATGCATTGCACCTTTACCTGTGGTCCATGTAATTCCATATTCATCAGTAAATACATTTTGGTCATTACTGCCAACACAGATGCCGGACCACCCTATGATCGCATTGTGTAATGACGACCTCCATTTATCAGATGCTAAATATTGATCCATTTTTTTTGCAATACCCTCCTCGAAGTATAAACGCGCATACGGAACAGGTTTAGTCTCTTTAAATTTGAGCTGATCAATCACCAATTGTCTATAATTAATCATAATCTGCCATCTACAATTTTTTATGGTCTCAAGCATAGCGGCCATTACCAGCCGCTATGCCTATATTAAACATCTTTTACAAAACCAAACAACTAATTCTTACACATTAAGGTTTGATAGCGATGCTCATCATACCTTTATATGCCGAAGTCGCGAGTGTAACCGCTGTGTTGCCGTAAGCTCCGGTTGCCGCTCTCACACCCGTGGCTACACCGAGGCCGCCGCCATTGCCCGCTGTTACGGAATTGTCGGTGCGCTCGGTAACACTTGTCAGGTTGGCGTTTGTCCATGCCGAGAACCTTGTCGTGCTGCTCAAGTCAGGGAGACTGGTGGCAATAGCCGTCACGACAAGAGTATTGGTAACTGTTGTAGTCGCTCCCGGAATGGAGCCGCTGGTGTCTGATACAGCCTCAACACCGCCCGCTGTAACATCCCACGGGTTGCCGGAGGCAACAGCACCACGAATGGCTATCATCCTGCCAAGCTGGTGGTCGCCTGAATCGGATGTGGTTGGAGCGCCCTGTGTCCCATTATACCTCGACCAGAATGCCGTAAGTCTGGCTCCGGTGGTGCCAGCGGCTGTTCCAGTTCCCTGCGGCGAGTTGGTAACCTGAGTCCACGTTCCACCATTTTGATTAGAAATTGAGATAGCCTGATTGGAAGTCTCAAGAAACAACAGCAAAATATCGCCTGTGGCTATGCCAGCAGGAAGCGCGGGCGTTATCGCTGTTGTGTTGGACGTGACTGCCCCTGCTGCGACGAATGTTGGCGGAGTAGTGGTAAAGCTCCAGACTGTACCCGTTGTTGTACCGCCGGGACCAACCTCATCGATACGCCAATAATACGTTGTGCCGTAAGCTAATGTACCTGGGTCATAAGTTGTACCAGCCTGGTTGCCTTTATATTCGGTTTCGTCCGGCGTGGAATCCGTGCCGAAATAGACATTGTGAGAATTTGTGCCGCTTCCTGCCGTCCAGCTTAAATCGGCAGTTGTGCTTACGCCAGTCGCACTGTTTGAAGGACTTGGGCTGGTCGCCTGACCAGGAGCATCTGCGGTGGTGAAACTCCAGACATCGCCTGTTGCTACGCCATCGTTGCCAATTTCATCAATTCGCCAGTAATAGGTAGTGCTGGCAGACAAAATGCCTGGTTCGTACTCATTGACATCGAAAGTACCTTTATATTCGGGGCTTGACGTATTCGCATTGGCTACGTCGGTTTCATTGGTGTCGAAGTATACACGATGGGTGTTGGCATCTTCGCCGGGAACCCATATAAGATTGGCATTTATGGAGATGCCGATTGCTTCATTGGCAGGGCTCGGATTTTTAGCCCCAAACGTAGTCAGTATAAACGCTGCCGTATCACCAGAATACATATACACTGTGAAACTGCTCTGGGGCTGACTGACTATCCACTCGCCACTAAAGGCATCCTTGACTTTGTTGGTCTGTGGCAATGTTATTGTCACATTACCAGATGGGCCACTGCGATGGATGCCAAAAAATATGTTATTAACATAAATTGGATCCATACTGTCAACGTACATATGACAACCAGCCTGAACGGCAACATTCCTCAATAACTTCGGTGGAACAAGCCCTGAACCATAATATATCACGTTTGTACTATTGACTGTATCCTCAAAGAAACCAGCATAGCTTGTGTTTTCATAGTTGCCAAGAACTTCTACAGAGTTAGTATCAGAACTGGCAAACAAAGGCTCTCCTTCTTCTGTCGAACCAATAATATCACTCTCACTAAAACCAGAAATAGTATTCGAATCAGAGGAAGCTATTTCCATCAGCAGAGACGAACGTTCATTTATCTGCTGAAACTGCAAGCCAGTTACGGAATTCATATTACTGACGTTTAAACTGGTATCGTCACACAAACCAGAGCCGTATGTCCATAGCACTGTTTTGCCGGTACCATTGTAAATCTTGTTCTGAATGGCGCTGCGCATTGCCTGGTCAATATGTACAGTTCCAAGAAATATGTAGCATTTGTAATCAGGAAAATCAGGTTCAGAAAGAGAATCCAGTTCATATATATCAGCAGGAGCCCCTATCCTAAAGAGAGCCCCGGCCATCTGGGAAACCATCATACTATAAGCGTTGGAACCGTTAGCATCATAACCAAAGTAGTAAGGAGAGCTCTCGTCTATGAATACCGCCACTTCGCTGATACGGCTTCGCTGTCGGCTCAAATTATCATCATATATATCCTTACACTGCGCAACAACCTGCTGTAAACCCTCGTTATCATACCAGCCGCCGTACATATCATACCAATACATTCCCACATTGTGTGAGAATATCATTGAAAAATCACGCTTCATTACCTCTACCGTAGACTTGGCATTAGACATCCAGTAACTATCTTGATTTCCAATAAATGTTCGTATATCATTTTCAACAAAATAGAGTTCATTTTTCAGACTCACACTGTCAACGGTGCCCATAAAAGCCGATGAATCACCCATCTTCCGATAATAATAGTGAATTGGACTATGGGTAAAATCAATTGAATTACTTTCAACGATTTCATGCACAGATGAAAATCCATCTATGTAACCAACTGTATAATCATAACCTTTAACAAGAGAATAGCCTTCGTATCTTGAACAGAGGGAATCTCCATCAACATACGATTTGACCCCAGATGCAATGTCATCAAAAGACTTGTATTTAATCCAAGATAGATATTCATTGAAGATAATGAGTCTGCGCCCATCGGCGGGATCCCGGAAGATACCCAATTGACTTTCAAGCCTATCGTTAGGCTCAGGTAATTGATATATTCCATTAGGATCGTCCCCGTCAATATAACCGGCCCATATATCAGAAAGTTCCCCGGAACTATATCTGTCGGTCAACCAATCATTAAGTGCCCGCTGATTAGTGCCGCCGTAACCAAATGTTGCATTAGTAATCTCAGGGCCTTTAGACCAGAACGGTTCGCCATTAATTGTGAAGCCTAATATGTGCTCTGCGAAACCTGCTGCCTTAAGATGATCGATAGTATCTTCCATCATGGTGATAACATCTTGTTTATACAATTCAGAAGCTACACAGGGATTGGTGGTACCGGTATAGTCTTCAGTACGATCTGGCCAGTAAGTAGCAAGTTCATCTGGATATGCTTCACACCACCAAGAGGGCTGTCCTTTACCTCTGAAGTAGAAATTAAGCAATATCTTTATGTCCCTATTTTGAGCGATAGCGCCTATGAAAGCTGCATCAATACTTGAAAAATCATACTGATTGAGCCCAGCCCAAAAGGTGCTTACAAATACTGGATATCGGAAAAAATCGTATCCTGAATCGGCAAAGTCACGAATAGACTTTGCATTTTCAGAAGAGTATAGAGGATAGGATAAAGCGCCATATAAGGGACTCTGAACTTGACCGTCAACCGAGAAAGTAGGGTTACCGCCATATATAGTAAGTTCAGTTACAGGCAGTTCTGTGGCGGTAGGGGTAGATTTATGAACTCTGAATTGATAAATCTCATTCTCATTACTATCGGTAAATTCTGCACGGGGAATGTCAATCAAGATTCGATAGGGACTGCCTATTGTCAAATGTTCACTGTCATTATAGTCAGCTTCAAGAGAGATATTATTAAGGTTATTCGAATCAATATTGTTAAACAGGGACTCAAATTCTGTTTCTTCATCTGCAAATACATTATAACATCTGACCATATCGACAGTACCATCTATCGTGTCGCCTGTCAGTGAACGGCCAACATACAACTCCTGATCATAAGTGTCAGCCCGTACAAAACCTGTTGGTCCACCAGGATCGTTTTGGTCGGTGCTTACATAAACAGCAGTCGTACCATTAACATCATCTACCTCTCTAACATAAAGGCGCATTGCAATTGTAGAACCCTCATCTCGCCATGAACCAGCTATAAAATAATCTTTGCCGGTGTCCAGTTGATATTGAGCTCCTAAATCTGCAGCGACCGTTGCTATGTTTATCGGACCGCCATCATCATTATGAAGCGACAATGCCGGGCCAGGCCCTGATGGAAGATGCGCATAAAATCGAATGCCATCACGGTAATCTATATTGTAGCCGTTACCGGAACCAAAAAACATATCATAGGGATAAGGGGCACTATCCAAATTTATAATCGCAACAATGGTATTTTCCCCCCAACTGCTGCCCTCTGCGATATCAAGATAGTTGACGGTATAACCATATTTTACTCCGCTTGTGCCATCCCCGGAAACATTTAAACGACCGCCAAAAACATTAGCATCGCTAAGCAATGTGCCTTCCCCTAAAGGGATGATAGGATATATCTTATCCATTGAAACGGCAACAGAAACAGAGTGGTTGGAATCAGCCGTCCAGTTGCTAGTATTGGCATCATTTATTATATCTTCATAATAAATCACACCATCCTTAATAATCTTAAAATCTAATTGGCGATCATTTTCTAATGCCTCTATTGAACTTATATCAGCATAAAAATTAACAGATTCTGCCTGTGCAATGACTTCAGGAAAATCAACACTGTTAATCTGTAAAGAATTCATTCGCCCAGGCCACTGGTAACTTATAAGTTCACCACCTTCTACACGGTCCCATTTACCTAACAGTTCAGGTTCACTCCAATTAGAGTCGCTCTGCCTGGAAGCCTGCCATGTATCATCGGTCTTGATAAACAAATCATTTCCGGAGGGAACTACAATACCAGCTTCTAATATCAATTTGGGCTGCTCATTAGAGTCTTCAACTTCAACAAGAATTGTATTTTCAGTGTCCAAGTAGTCATTTATATTAAATATTTCAGAATCATTGGAAACTGTTCCGTTACCAACAACTTGACCATTAATTTTTAATTCAAAATCACCACTGGCATTTACAATACACTTAGATTGAGTTGGAGTTTCATTCAATGAAAAAGTCTTTTTAAAATACCTGGTTCCAGTACCATTAGGCTCATCATAAGAAATCCAAAGCCCCTGCCATTCAGGAGTGCCTTCAAGTGTCTCTACAGACGTTGTCATTGTATCTATCAACTCTGCGGCATCAAAGCAAATACTGCCAGAAGTACCCGTTGCAGTTAATCTTATAATTACCTCGCTACAATTTTGAGGTACAGTAAAGGTTAACGACTGTTTGCTCCAGCTATCAGAGAGAGTGCTATTTTGGTCAATAAAAGATATTATACTATTAAATGGATCATAAAATTCAACCGTTCGAGTTAACTGACCTGTCGAACCGGCTCCTCGCAAAGCATAAATTGAAAAATCATAATCATCTCCTGGCATAAAATCAAAGATACGTTGAGACATCGCAAAAACTGAGTTTGGAGATTGAAAGATTACCTGCGCACAGGTCGGACCTTCGTAAGAAATAATATCATTCAAACGAAGAGAAACTTCGTTCATATCTTCAATAGTCCATCCTGGTACTATATTTTGGTTGAAATACTCAAAGTCGCCGCCAGGCATCATCGATTCCGCTGTTAAGTCATTGGTTTCATACATCTGAAAATCATCAAGCCATACTTTCATATCACCTCTATATAAAAGATAGCTTAAATAAATTAAATTAGTATCGTCAGTGGTGAATCGGAAAGTAAATGGCGTCCAATTTTGAGAAATGCAAAGCTCGGGAGCGCTAATTGGGGTGTCAAGCCCTTCAATCATCAGTAAGGCATAACCGCCGCTTTCATACTCGCTTTTAATATAACATTTAACTTCATACTCCGTATTCGCATTGACAGTTATGCCGTCTCTTGACAATTGGACCATACCTGTACCAAAACTACGCTCGATCAGACAGGAACGCTGACCAGAAACACTTTCATCTGTAACTGTATCCGCACTTCCAATCGCATCAGCTGTTCTAAAAGACCATCCATCTGGTAAAGAACCGTTGGGGGCCTCGAAATCTTCATAAAATGTCCTATTGTCAGATGGGTTAAAAACACAGTTACTGAAAATATCCTCAAATTCTGTTTCTTCATCTGCAAATACATTATAACATCTGACCATATCGACAGTACCATCTATCGTGTCGCCTGTCAGTGAACGGCCAACATACAACTCCTGATCATAAGTGTCAGCCCGTACA
>Ga0209417_1006144_pt1 | contig 12575 bp, 15 predicted proteins | sample RifGroF2_FD_184002 | JGI IMG/M metagenome (GOLD analysis project Ga0209417, IMG submission 184002) | Groundwater microbial communities from Rifle, Colorado, USA - Groundwater F2 (SPAdes) (version 2) | ecosystem: Environmental > Aquatic > Deep subsurface > Groundwater | place: Rifle, Colorado... | reverse complement strand
CCTCTCGTGAGGGTATGCCTCTCGAACTTGTTCAAGAGCAATTTGCCTTATCTGCATAAGACCTGCTGCTCTAGACTTTTCGTTGAAGGCTCGCGGTTTTCCACTTGATTCAACAAGAATCGTTGCGGACACAAATATCGGTTCTACCTTTCCACCGAAGCGTTATACATAGAAATCGATTAATTCACCATACCTTTCTGATATCTCACGCACCTCATGATGTGCATGAACTGTAGTGTATGAGACACCAATAAAAATGAGACCTACTAAAAGAACAATTAGAACTTTCACTGTACCTTCCTCCGTTAAGTTTAACTTCAGTAGTATTGTGACCTATCTAACTCCTCCCATAGTATACCAAACAAGAAAGAGTACGCAAATTTTAGGGCTTAAAATATACGTAATTTAGGAAATCATTTTTGAGAATCAAGAAGTCGATTCTGTCCGTTAGGACCAAAGAACTCTCGTTTGGCTTTTTTATACTCCTCTAGAGACTTGCCTTCAAATTGACTTTTGAGGCTGTTGTATTTTTCAAGCATACCTTTATCTTTTCTCAATAAATCCCGAGTTTTATAAAACTCATCAAATTTCGTATCCATGACCGTAACCATGATACTCATCGGCATTTCAGAGTGATCTTTTTTATGAAAAAGTGCTAATTCATTTGTCCAAAGATGCGGGTGATTCTCATGATATAAACTCTTTAACTTCTCGCATGTAGAATGAAAATCTTGTTTGGTAACTCGAATTTGAATATCCAAATCACCCACAGTAAGAGAGCCTGGGACAGAGGTCGCGCCTACATGCTCAACGAGGGCGTTTGGGCACAAGGTTAGGATATGTTCTTTCTCTTCTTTGAAGAGACCTTTTGCGATAGGCAACAACTCCTCTGTTTTGTAAAAATGTATTGGTGTCATTGTGAAATAGTACCCTATCTTGTAAATCTGAAAAGCTTAAGGTCGAACTATTATCTCGCCACAGCGTCAGGCTCGTTACCTGCCTGCGCAGGCAGGCTCAGAACTCGTTACTCGCTTTACTCGTTACTCTTTCTCGTTGCCAATTGCCCACATGCACCTTCAATATCTCTACCGAAACGATAGCGAATAGCTACATCGACCCCTGCTCTCTCGAGAAGTGACTTGAAATGATTGATTTGCTTTTCACTCGTTGCCGTATATTTTCCTGTCGGATTATATGAGATAAGGTTTACCATACACAATTTACCTTTGAGAATTTTTCCAAGCTCTATGGCGTGGTCATCAGTATCATTCACACCATCGACGAGCAGGTACTCAAACATCACCTTACGCTTGGTCACGCGTACGTATTCGTCAATAACCTCCATAAGTTTCTCTATGGAGTACGTGCGCCCGATAGGCATTATCTCTCCACGCACTACATCGTTACTTGCATGGAGTGATACTGCGAGGTTAACGGGCAAGTCTTCATTCGCAAGCCTTTGTATACCCTCAAGGATACCACACGTGGAAATTGAAATATGCCGAGCACCGATACCGAACATCTCAGGGTCATGAAGTATGTGCACAGACTCCATCACTGCCTCATAGTTTAAAAAGGGTTCTCCCATCCCCATATAGACCACACTACCGACGCGGACTTTTTCACTTTTCAAAAGTCGTGCAAAAAAGAGTACCTGAAGCACGATCTCGTCTGCGGTGAGCTTGCGAACCAAACCCATACTTGCAGTCGCACAAAAGGTGCATCCCATGGGACACCCAACAAGTGAAGAGACACATACGGTATTGCGTCCACTGTTGTGTCGCATGAGCACCGTCTCAACCTGCTTGCCATCATCGAATGTGATGAGGGCTTTTACCGTAGCGTTATCGCTGGAGACAAGCGTCTTCGCAGTAATACCTAAGGGGTACTCAGTTGCGAGTTTATCGCGGAGAACTTTTGGAAGCACAGTCACTTCCTCCCAATTTTCAATCAGGTCTACAAACAAAGCTTTTTTTACCTGTCGCATTCGATATGCTGGCTCATCTGCTAAAGCCTCTCGTGTTCTTTTCCAATCCATACAGTGGATAGTACCACAGCGACGAGAATTCGGAACAGCTAGTTTTTTTCTGCCAATTCTTTCAAATTCTTCAGAGCTTTTTTCCACATCACTTCAAATGAGTCTTTGTTCAGAGCATCAATATCCATATCGATACGTAGTTCCGTCCCTCCATTCTTGTCGGTAAAGGTATAGTTCTCAAAGGCAGGTGCCCATGACTTTGCTTTCTCGCTCGTCGTATCTTCAATACCGTTTTCAACAATACCAAGATGTTCAATTGAAAGATATCGATACGGATCATTCTTAGCGATACGACTGATCATACCCCCTTCGTTTTTACCATTTTCATCAGTTCCCAAAAAGAGCATTTTTGATCCTTCACTCCAATCACCTTCAGTACGCGAGGTAGGATTAAATGCCTTAGTCCACTGTCGATATGTAGCATCTTCAAGCATAGTATTCCAAACCTTTTCTCGTGGCGCATCGATAAATATAGATGAATGTATTTTTCTTTTTCTCATAAGACTAGGTAGGTTACCCATAAAAATTATTGTGTTCGTATCAAAGCACTAAATCCCGCCGTAGCGGGATTAGTGGCGTACAGACATAACTGAAGTCCAGAATAGAAATTCAGAATAGTATGATGCAGAGTCGTTATTTTATTTCCTCATATTTACTTCTTCTGATACTTCTGTAGAGTCTTCATACTCTTTATCCGGCAAGCCCTGAAGTAGCGACATAACTTCTTGCGGTGCCTTTTGGTCTTTAGCTGTTTTTATCAGATCTTGCTTATTTGCTGGATAGGTAACGTTACCTAGGTACCTTTGTAAATCAACTGTGCTTGTGTTCATAGTTGTATAATTAGTTAATTAATATAACTATCACATTTCAATCACGTTTTTTAACACACGTCACTTAACCCATGTACTGCACTCTGCCCTAAATGATACAGATGTAGCATGAAAATTCGATGAAGCAAAAAATACTAGTACTGTCACTAGTATTTTTTGCTTCAAACAGAAGGATATTAATCTTCTCGACCCGCAAGAAGCTCGTCAAGTGTCACTTCACCCACTATGTTTCGCATCGTGGTCTGTGCGTACTGTGATACGGCGTAGTAAAAATTTTCAACTTCAATAATCGCCTTCTCGGCAGATGACACTTTGTAGTAAATAACAGCGTTCACCGCTACCGATACGTTGTCACGAGTAATCGCATTTTGGTCAGGTACATCAACAGCCTTCACGCGCATATCCACTTTCTGATACGACTGAAAAATAGGGACTACTATCCTCCATCCCGGCTCCATGATTCCGCTAAATTACCAATCGTAAATTTAACACCTCTTTCGTATTGATTAACCTGACGTATACTCGCCAAGAGGATAAGAGCAATTATGAGTAGAATTATATATATTGGCATACATTTTATTATTTATAGATTATAGTATACAGTATTTTGTTCCCTTTTTATAAAACGCTTTGCATCAAAAATGAGCACATGATGTGCCCATTTTTAAATTCATATTTTGTAAACTTCTTAGAGAGCTACAGTCCCTAATCCATCAGTAGAGAGTTTCTCTTCAGCTGGAACGGTCACTTTACATTCATTCCTAGCTTTGGTTTTAAAAGTTGTCCATGCGTCCTTCTTGTCAGTCTTAAGTTTTGTAAACATTGCTTTATGAGTAGCCTGCCATGTCTTCATAGCAGTTTTGATTCCTTCAACACGGGCAGTCAGGTCAGTTTTTCCCCATGCGGCTACCAACGCTGTATGGCGAGCCTTGAGAGCATTAGACATAGAGGTGTTAAAAGTTGCCCATGCGTTTTGGATTGACACTTCTCGCGCATCAACAAGCTTCACAATACATGATGCGTCTACAGTTTTCAGTGCAGTACCAAGAGCACGTGTGCCTTTGGTCTCAGGTGTAGTTGTTGATTTGGTACCCGTTGCATTCCTAGCAGCTATCTTCACCCTCATCCTCTCAAGAATTTTTTCAAAAGATTCGGTTCTTACTGTCGCTTGGTTCGTTGTGACACTTGTAGTCTCTGCGTCTGTAGTGACAGTTGCGACATCTGTGACGACAGTTGTATCAGCAGATACAGGCATTGCTATAGCGAGCGCGAAAAGCATTCCTAAAACAACTGGTAGTGTGGATTTTTTTACCATGGAATTTTTTAAATTATATAATACTACTAATACGCGACGTGTGCCGTCGACCAGTACAGGATACCAAAGGAATCCCACTTGGCACAATAGTTTGAAAATAAAAAAAGGGAGTGGCTAAGACTCCCTCGATTTGATACCCAGAACCTCTGACGTGACATTTCTGTCACCCCGTCCATGGTTTACTGGAAAGCCATGTCCACACATAGTAGCCCTGAAAGGACTGGAGAAACTTTGATACAACTTAAGGAACTCCGCCAATCACTATGTCCAAAGCTTCGGTAGTTTGTTTTGCCTCTGCGTGTCTGATTTTACAAACTCAGCAAACATTTAGAGACCTTAGCTGTTGGTCTGATTCACCCTACGACTCGAGTTAACGTTTCGCACCTTCAGTGAACTTTTACATTTCCTTCGGAAATTTTAGAACATGGCTCCGTACAAGTTACCAAACAATAATTACCAACGCAAGTAATGAATTCCATATTAGAAAAGAAAGAGTAATTCTCTCCTACTCCTGCCAGTAAGGTTTGAAGTTTTCTATTTCCTCCACGAGCACTTCTGCCTTTTGCCCAGTAAAACGGAGTGCACGATCGTCGACGTATACAAAGGCTATAGGCTTCCCTGGGTTATCTCCACACTTATCCGGTCGATGGTTAATAAAGTCATGCGGAATCTCATATTTTTCACAGTACTTTTTCAAAAACTCGTCCCCTCTTGTGGAATGTATTAGGATTTTGAAACCTTTCTCCTTGAGAATCTTTATCGCTTTTACTGTTTCAGGAATGGGTTCCTCTACATACTCTTTTCCAACAAAGCCAGAGTATGTTGCTATGACTGCGTCAAAATCAAACGCGACTGTTTTTCTTTTTGGTTTTGGTGTTTCGTCCATGTTTAGAGATCCATTTCTATAAGGTAAACTTTCCTTTTTTGTATATCACTTTTTCTGTACCATCGGTTAGAAACGCGGTGACTGTCCTGTCGGTCGTTGAGACAATATCAGTATGAATCGAGGAATCGTTAAAACCCAGTTTCTTCCACTGCCCTTTTGAGATTTTTGAAGAATCACCAGCAAAACATTCTCGGAATGAATCCCCAAGTGCAATATGGGTATTGCCATACTCACCACCCACGTTTTCATCATAAAGCGTTTCGCCCATGAATTTTGTGATCCGAGAAAAGCGACTGTCCGTGAGTGAAAACTCACCTATCTTGTCTGCGTTTGATACTTCTATCATTTTCTTGAGCAAATTTTCATTTTTCTTTACCTTACTTTCCACAACAATACCTTTTTTAAAAGTGAGTTCAATTCCGTCAATAAGGCTTCCGTACTGGTACAGTGGCTGATTGAAACGAATCCAACCTTCTGTCCCCCTCCAGTCTGGTGAAGTAAATATTTCAAAACTTGGAATATTTCTACCACCTCCTCCCGCCCACTTTCGCTTTTCACCCAAAGTAAGCCACAGGTCTACATCATCTCCAACCACGTGCAGTTTTTCTATAGGAAGGGTATTGAGTTTTTCAATATACGTTTGCATTTGCTCATGCAACTTTTTCCATTTCGCCACAGGATCTTTTTCATCGAGGTAACATGCTTGTATGATTTGTTCCCAGTATTGCTCTTGTGTCAGGTTTACATCCTTCGCCATGTGCGGAGTACCATAGAGTGCAACTGTCCATGTGAATTTCCCAAGGCTTTCTTTTTTATTTCGCCATTCACTGTAGGGTTTCATGGCTATACGTCTCTTCATAATCTTTTCTGGGTCAATGTCTTTGAGCGACATCTTATCTGTCTCGGCTATCAAAAAAATACTATGGTCTACTTGCTCGACTAAACCCTTGAGGTACGTTTTAGGAAAATGGGTAAGTTGCTCCTCTCCCGCACACTCATAAAAAGCACCGTCAAAGCTGAACCACGATTCATTATCTGGTGTATATTTCTGTAGCACATGTCCTCCTGACTTCCAGACTGCGTGTAGTACTGCAGCATAGAGAGGTTTTGAAGCTTCACTTCCCATCACAGCGACCACTTCTCCCTTTTTTATTCCCTGCCCGCTATTAAGTGCGAAATTAACGAGCACTTGTGCATACTTTTCAAGAATCTTTTTTCTGGATGATATGATTTTTTAGCCATTGACTAAGTATAGCAAAAGTATAAAAAATACGTAGCGCACAGGTATATTGTTCTTGTGACTCTAGAGGTTGTTGAGTCTTGATTGATATTGCTCAAGAAAATTGGGAAATTGTGAATGTATAGGGGTTGGGAGTGTGTTGAGTGTAAACCACTCGACAGCATCAAACTTATGCGGTTCACCGTTTGAAACCTTTTCTCTGTCTACATGTACTAGGAAATCGAGTGCTATCCAGTGTGTTTTCTTGCCCTCATGCTCACGGTGCACGTCTCGATACCCCAAGAATTCGTACGAGATAATATCTGTACAATACTCTTCGGCGATTTCTTTTTTTAGCGTAGCTTCGACCGTGTCACCGAACTCTAATCCGCCACCGCCTATATCCCACCGACCCTGCTCGTCACGACAATTTGCACTTCGCTTGTTAAGAAGGACATTCCTTTCTCCATCGTGACACAGGTACACAATGGTAACCCCTGTATAATCCTGACCTTTTTTCATCTCGTCAGTATATAACTGGAAGTTAAAAGTTAAAAGTTGAAGGTTAAAAGCCTACTCAGGTTAGAAACATAACTGCAAAACACCGCAGTGCGAAGACTGCGGTGTTTGATATCGTTACTCTTTCAATCATTCTGAAGGCTTTAACTTTTAACATATATACTAACTTTGTGATATAGTCACCCTTAACAAGTATGCAACGATTTACTAAGCGGAGCGATTTTCCAGAGCATTTGCCAACCACTAAAACGTTTTTCTGCTCACTCTGCGGAGCTACAGATATACAGAAAGTTATACGTGCTGACGGTACGGCTACACACCACTGCAACAGTTGCGGAGGTGATGCGGAGAGGTTTTTAGGATGGAACCCAGGCATGGCGCAATTCTTTAATGACGATGGTGAGTTGGTACATGAAAGCGTAGGCGTCATCGTACAGAACCCACAACGAGAGATACTCCTCTTCAAGCGGGTCAAGTATCCCTTTTTATGGACCATACCAGCAGGGCATCGTGATATCGGAGAGGATCCACGTCTCGCAGCCACACGAGAACTTGGGGAAGAGACCGCAATCGTAGCAGAAGATGAACTACAGGAATTATTTGTAGGTGAGATTAGAGGAGACAGTTGTGTTGGAGGTGTCGATATACACTTTTGGTACGCCTACCTCTACCATGTGAAGGAAGACATAGTACCAGTTATTGAAGCTGAGGAAGGAACACAGTGGGGATGGTTTGCACCGCAGGACATACCACTGGTGACTCTGCCAGTTAGATACCTTCTCTCTCAAACATCGGTTAGAAAATTACTATAGTGCAGTAATCTATTCTACAAAATCGAGCAGGAATACAGTAGTATACATTCTAGTATTACTACTAGTATTTTTATACGTATCAAATGATGCACAGCGGAACAACGGAACAGTATCCGTTGTTCCCACTATTCATGGAGAAACACCTAGGTATTATCTAGATTGGTTTCCCCCCCCGCTTGAAGCTTTCCCGCCTTTGCGTCCGGCTTCCTTTGCTTCTTTAGTGTTGAACTCATGAGCGGTTCCTTTTTCATGAGAAGCTTTCCCACCTTTACGGGCAATATCACGTTGTTTCTTAGGATCCATTGAAGCGAAACCTCGATTTGAATTAGCCATGGTGTAAGGGGTTACGTTGTTATAATGTTCGACCCTTATGCACACTATAAAGGAAGTAGCATGAGAATTTGATTAAACAAAAATTTGTTGCAATTACTTACTTTATGATAGCTTGTGCAAGTCCTATTTCGACAATATCCTGAGGACCCAACACAGTATTCTTCTTCATCAAAGAAAGCACGTCATCTGTCGTGAGTATGGAATGTTTTGCCACAACTTCTGCATATTGTTGATTTTTCATCATGTCCTCTTTATACATTGCTTCCATTTCAGCCGTGGTATACCGAACATCTGGATCAAAACTTCTTCCAGCCATATGTAGCAACATGGTCGTATTTTGTGTGACGTATTGTCGTATTCCTGACAGGAATATAATAACCCCTGAGGAATCTACATCACCCGAACCCACAGTAGTAAGATTGGGACGCAAAATATACCGAACCATATCATAAAAATTCATACCTATACCGGTTGGTCCCCCAGAGGAAGATACAGTAAGTACTATCTCTTGATCTACCGCATCTTTCATTCGTTTCTTAAATTCATTAAAAAGCAACTGGTTTGTTTCGTAAGAAACATTGCCAAGGTATTCAAGGATATGTGATGAGGGGGCGAGGAGAAGACTCAAGTCTGTGCTTTCTATATCTACGTTTGCTTGAGCTTTTGTTCCTGACATTGAAACTCAGTATACCTAGGTGATGTGGGATAGCAAGCTGAACAATAAAATATGCTTATTGTAAAGGGGGTTTTTGAAGGTGGTTCTGGAAACATTACTTGGATGTTTCTATTACCCTCCCCTTCGGGGGTGACAAAAACAACCCCACTTTCGTGAGGCTGTTGGGTAAAAAGATTCTTTTTTTATTTAGGAGGTCGGACCTCCTAAATACATATACTCCCAGTCTGGGCAGTCATCACTTCCGTTTATAACGTGGGCGACTTGCGTACCGTTGTGGGAAAGGTACACATGACCAGGAACACAAGTGTTTCTCTGAAACAGGCACGGCAGTCCATCATTCCGAGAAAGGTCGAGCCAGTGAACATTTCCCATGTTGTACACAAGTTCCATAATCTTATCAATCAAAACTTCAGGGTGTGTAAGCTGGTACAACACAAACGAGGTGAGGATAATAACTGCTTCGAAATTCACTTTCGACACATCCTCCAGAGCTTCCTCGAAAGTTTTCTCGAACAATACTCCTTTCTCCGGACACGTTTCTACAAATGCCGAAACTTGGTGTCTCTTGTCTACATCCCAGACAAAAAACGGTATGAGCTCTTTGAGAGGTAGTGTGCGATCATAGCCTCTGTAGGTGATGTTATAGGAAGAACGCACACGTGGCATCCTCTTGAGCCAAAAATACTCTTTTGCCAGTGAACCCCCTTGGTGCAAAAACAGAGTTTCTGACGAACATAACACTGTCCCGATAAGACCGGCGGAACATCCAAGCTCTACAACCGTAGCAGACCTGTTGGAAAGCAAATTGCTTTTGTAAAAGTAGTCAAGAATAATAGCAGCTCTTTGAGGAATGTTTCCTTGTGTACCGTACTTCACCGCAAGGTGTCGTATCAGATGTGCATTTTCTTCGAGCAGTTTTATCCACTCATCTTCGCCACTTGTGCGATCAAACTTTCCTTTCTTGAGAGACGCCACGTATTCAGAGATGGGAAGAAGACTATACAAAATGTTACGCAAGCTTGTTTCACTCCTCTTTTCCTGTATGTCTTCCACTAAGCCGACAAAACTTGTCTTCTTTGTAAGGTTCCTTGTAAACCACGGGAGCCTCTTCCTAGAACCAACAAAATCAAGCTCTCTAGCGAGATTATCGATCATAGCAAACCTCCATGTAATGGTAAGATTTATGATACTATGGTAAACATCATTCTACGCAGAGTATGCATATGAAAAATCATCTTGTAAACCTTGAGGAAGAAAATATTTGTATCATTGGAGTTGAAGCCCGAAACATCACAACACACTCCACATTCTTTGCACATCAAGAAAAAATGGTTCTCTCTTCGGCAAGCTGTATCAAGCTCTTTTTTGCAGGGGCTATACTAGAAGCAATTCATAAAAAAAACCTGTCTTTATCGAGCACCCTGCTTGTAGAGCCTTCACATTTTGTCCCCGGTGCCAGCATCCTTGCTGATCTTAAAACACCTGAGATGCGCATCGACGACCTACTGTATTACCTGCTCGCACACAGTGACACAACGGCGCAAAACACCCTCGAGCAACTCATTTCTCCACAAGAGGTAAACGAGTACATTCAACGACACGGTTATTCTGGAACAACCTTCCTATCGAAAAACAACCCTACCAAAACCGTGTTTCCAAGCACCACCCCACACGACGCGGTAACGTTTATGGAGCGACTCTGGGACGGGGAGACCTTTGAGCCAGAAGCTCGCACACTCATACTTACCTACTTAGCTCAGTCAAGACACACACACTTCGGACTCCGTCACCTCCCTACCTCACTCAACATGAAGAAACCGATAATCTCCGAGCGGTATTCAAAAGCGGGAAAGGTGCACCACACCGTTAATGACACCGTTATCCTTAAAACAACGAAAGGAGTTGTAAGTATCGGTGTTTTTGTTGATAATTTTGTCGCAACGGAAAACTTTAACAGTGTCGACAACAAAGGTATCCTTCTTGTTTCCGATATCACACGCGACTTGTTTACCGAATGGTACCAATCGGTTACGTAGCCGTACGCAACCGTAAAGGTTTAGGCCCTAAAACCAGAATCCTTGAATTCATACTGTCTTAATGAGTATGGTTTAGAATTGCTATATTATAGTAACTAAAACTTTATGAACAATAATATACTTTGGATAATAGTAATTATAATTCTTGTCGCTGCTGGCTTGTGGTTTTTAACGAGCCCTTCTGATACTACAACACGAGTGCCTTCAACAACCCAAACACCTACGACAACGCAGACTGCACCTGTAACAACCCAAACTACTGCACCCACAACAACACGGACACCGTCATCTCAAACCCAAACAAGCAATAAGGTTGTTTTCAATATCAAAGGATCAAATTATTCTTTTGACCAAGATGAACTTTCAGTTACTGAAGGTGATACAGTGACTATAAATTTTGAATCAACCGACAATGCTCATGACTGGACAATAGATGAATTTAACGCCTCTACAAAACAAGTAAACGTCGGTGTGCCTTCATCGGTAACCTTCGTAGCTGATAAAGTGGGTGAATTTGAATACTACTGTTCAGTAGATAACCATAGAGCTATGGGGATGGTTGGAACACTTACCGTCGTAGCAAAACGATAGACATCGTGATGTATTCTACGCCACTTTCTTTTCTTGTGACTTGAGCGATGAGTAGATATCAATCAAAGCGAGACACACACTCATAGCAAGTGGTCCAAGGAGAAATCCAAGTGGACCAAAAAATGCCAAACCACCCAAGACGGAAACAAACACTGCGAGCGGATGTAACTGCATACCACGACCAACGAGTCGGGGACCAAGGAAATTATCAACCAAACCTACAGCAGTCACTCCCCATATCAATAGTCCGACTCCGCCAAATGTGTTGCCTGAAAGAAACAAGAATATAATCGCAGGAGTTATGACTAGTGCAGTACCAATAGCAGGAATAAAGGCTGCAACAACGGCCACAGCACCCCAAAGAAAAGGATTCGGTACGCCAAAAATTGCAAATCCTGCTCCGCTCAAAACACCCTGAATAAGTCCGATAGCGAGATTACCTTTCACAGTTGCCGACACTGCCGTTTTGAGTCGTGTCAGAATTAACGTATCATCCACATCTTCTAAGGGACTTAAAGCAATAAGATACTCTTTCAGTTTATTACCGTCTTTGATGAAAAAATAGAAAGCTGTAAGGAACACAAACACATTAAGTACTAATTTGGCAAAGCTTGAAAAAAATGTGCCAAGGTTTTGAATCAAAGTTTCTAAACCTCGCTCAGCATACTGACCTAGATCAAGCGGAAAATCCGCAGGAATCGGGAGAGCAGTACGAATATTGTTTACAGTATTTTCTATTGAACCAACAAAACCACCTTCTTCGGTAATGAGTGTTTGATACAATTGATTCGACTCTTTGAAAATTTGAGTGGCGAGTAACGAGACCGGCAATAAGACTAAAATAATTGCAACCAGTGTCGTTAAGAACGTAGACAAACTTTCTCGGCCTTCAAAGAAACTTAGAAACTTTTTATAAATCGGTTGAAAAAGAAATGCGAATACGGCAGCCAAAATAAGTACCCCTAAGAACGGTTTGGCAATGAAATACACAACAACAATTGATGCCGTAAGCGCGAGAAACAGAAAATACTGAGATGATTTTTTGTTGTTCATGTTTTTTCAGATTACTACTCAATTTTAACTATATCATTATTTCCTATTTTTATAATGAAAATAAGATAATCTACCTATCTTGACTTTAAGTTGTTATGGGTATATACTCAATATGCAACCGTGGTCGACGTGCTTATTACCAAACATAACTTCAATACCATGCCAAAAATGGATGGGACTGGCCCCTTAGGACAAGGCCCAATGACTGGTTACTGTATTGGCCCATGCTGTGGGGGAATGAGAATGGGCACATCAGGTTTGGGACTT
>Ga0209417_1006142_pt1 | contig 12588 bp, 8 predicted proteins | sample RifGroF2_FD_184002 | JGI IMG/M metagenome (GOLD analysis project Ga0209417, IMG submission 184002) | Groundwater microbial communities from Rifle, Colorado, USA - Groundwater F2 (SPAdes) (version 2) | ecosystem: Environmental > Aquatic > Deep subsurface > Groundwater | place: Rifle, Colorado... | reverse complement strand
CAAAATATCATAAAATTCACAAGGTATTAATAATGAGCAACAAATTTTAAGGAATAATATGATTCAGAAACCTTTTTCGAGATTATTAAACATTTCATACAGAGATTTTTTGAATCAAAATTATTATGTAGCTTTGAATCATCACGGGCTGAAGAAGATAAACTTAAAGGGATTGAATACGATTTCAAAAGCTAACGATCCTGGTTTTATTGAAATAGAAGAAAAGCAAATTATACAGAGAAAATTTGAGAGTTTCGATCTTTCATCCGAGCTGATTGTTAATGAAGAAAAAGAATTAGTTGCGGAAATAATAAAAGATAATTCATTCTATAATCTTGGAGCTGCATTTTCAATAGAGATGATCGATATTGTCTGGATTTTTGAAATGTCTTCGGAAGAATTTAGGAAAGGACTTGCAGTAATCGAAGATTCACTTCATTTCTGTGATAAAGCTGATTCATACATTAAGTTCATTGAGTCAACAAAAAAATATTTAAAATATCTCGAAAACCCATCTGACCACAGACTCCTTTCAGAAGTAAAACAAGGCTTTGAAGACTGTATAAAAGAATATAAGGGAAATCCTTTCACTCATTTTATGCTGGGACTGATATATCACAGACCAACTGTTTACTTTGATCTCAAAAAATCTTTAAAAGAGTTTTCCGAAGCTAAGCACTATTCATTAGAAATCGAGAACCAGTTTATGGCAGCTATGTGTAATTATATGATAGCATGGTTTTCTTATCTTGACTCAGATATTGATAAAGCCATCGAGTTATCGCTAATTGCCATTGATAATGAATTCATGAATATTCCTGAAATTTATTTTAATCTGGCAAAATATTACGCTTCTATAAAAGACCATGAAAATTCTCTTAAATATCTTGACGAAGTGATAAGAAGATTCGATTTTCTTTACGCCATTAAAGCAGATATTGATGAAGATTTTAAACAAATCGGACAGGAGTTAAAAGAATATTTTATCAAACTGAAGGAAGAAGAGAAATCAAAGGTAAAAGACCGGCTTAAAGAAATGGGTATAATCTTTTTTTCGGAAGCCAAGTGATAAGTTTCTTACCCTATATTTACATAGTCAGAGATAAAAAATATTCTGATGAAAGCGCAGACCTCATTAAAAAAATTGAAAATCTAACCAGCTGCGATTCTGCTTTCGGTTATTTTGCATGTGGAGAAACCATTCACTTACTGTCAGATCTTTTAAAAAAGAATAATGCCGAATACAGTAAATGCTATAAAGTAAATTTTTTAGCGTTCAATAACCTCAAGGAAATAATCGGGTGGGAATTAATCAAGCCGTTTACAGATTTTGAATCTGAAATAGACGGGCTTTTTAAAGATATTGAAGAGCTGCTTGAAGAAAAAAGCTATTATGTAAATTCGCAGTCAAAAAGTAAGCTTTTATCGGCAGAGAAAATCATTCAGGATTATATTGACAATAGCCATCTGGTAGATAAAAAACTAAGAGTTGAGTTCCACAGTAAACTCAATCAGATCAAGAAAAATCTATTATCAGACAGTCTGATATCTGTTTTGATAAGGAGTAATGATTTAATAGCTCTTGAAGAAATCTTCACAAAAAACGAAGAGAACTTTCAAAAATATTATAAGGTCATTCTAGAGAGATTTGAACCCGTAAAGCAGTCTTTCGCGAGATTAAAACCATATTTCTCTAATAAAGAAGCTTATTCTATCGAAGAACAATTCGATAATGTAGAATATATTTTGCAGAGCCAGGATTTTGATTCTTTTGAAGAAGCAGAAGAAATACTAAATATGGCTGAATTCAAATTAACTGAGATTGTGGGAGAAAAGAGGCTAGTGATATCAAATAACCTGAAGAAAGAACTGAACAAGCTTAAAACTTTTGTATGGATTGAGGACTGGATCGTTTTAAAAGGAAAAATGGAAGAGTTAATAGAGGAATCGAATAGAACAGGTCATCTTGATAAGCTTAATTTTGACAGTTTCGGTATAGAACATAAGAAAGCTGAAAAGAAAGAAATGATTTATGATTTTATTAAAACTCTAGAAAATTCGGAAGGTCAGCTTGTGAAAGCGGTATTAGACGAATTAAAAGGATTTTTTGATAAAGAAAAGTCAAGAAAAGATCTTGAGGAACTTCAATCCAGAATGTTGATGATTGAATCGGAGGGAAAAGCTAATGGATGTACTGACCCTAAGCAGTATTCAAAACTGTTAAGATATTTAAAATTTGTTTCGGTAATAGTATTGTTGGCATTGTCCATGTCAGCCTTTTTTATTAATCAGAAAAAAAATGCCGTACATTTTAGCGCAAAGGGTCAGAAATATGCGGATATAGTTGAAACGATGATCTACGCCCAGAAAAAGAATAACGAAGAAATTAATATCGATAAGATTAGAAGGAAAATTTCGGTTTCGTCCGATGAGTTGAAAATAATATCCTTTGACAATGAAGTTGTAATTGAATACAGAAATAAAATTTATAAAAAAAACATCAGAAAAAAATAAACATAGCTGAAATATTTAAAAAACCTCGAAAATAATTCTTGACTTCATATAAAATATTTGATATCTTTGCTGTCCGGATTTATGCTAATGTAGCTCAGTTGGCTAGAGCAGCTGATTTGTAATCAGCCGGTCGGGGGTTCAAGTCCCTCTATTAGCATTTTGTGGGTCAGTGTCCGAGCGGCTAAAGGAGGCAGACTGTAAATCTGCTAGCGTAAGCTTACGGTGGTTCGAACCCATCCTGGCCCACAACAAGCGGGAGTAGCTCAGTTGGTAGAGCATCAGCCTTCCAAGCTGAGGGTCGCGAGTCCGAGTCTCGTCTCCCGCTCTTGTAAAAAGTAGCAAGCTTGAAATAACAGCTTGCTCTTTTTATTCATAAATAAGCTTACTTAGCTCAGGCGGTAGAGCACTTCCTTGGTAAGGAAGAGGTCAGCAGTTCAAGTCTGCTAGTAAGCATGTTGAAATAAAAGAAATGGAGCATAAAATGCGTGATATGGTAATATTGGCATGCGGGGACTGCAAAAGAAAGAATTATAACACAGACAAAAATAAATCGAAACATTCGGGCAGGGTGGAGTTTAAAAAGTTCTGTAAATTCTGCAGAAAACATACAATGCACAAAGAGACAAAATAATTAACTAACAGGCGTTTAGCTCAGCCCGGCTAGAGCATCGGTCTCCAAAACCGAGTGTCGGGGGTTCGAATCCCTCAACGCCTGCCAAGATAAACGGGAGTCGTGATGAAGAAAATAATCGAGTATTTTAACTCCACGGTAAAAGAGATGAAACTCATGTCATGGCCGAGCAAGCCTGAAGTCTGGGGCTCGACTAAGATCGTTATCGGTCTGTCGCTCGTTCTAACAGCTTTCATTTTCTTTTCGGATCAGATCCTGAACTGGCTGATAGGCTACTTCATAAATTAAAGTAAATTAAAGTAAATTAAAGCGGGAAATTCAATTGAGCGCTAATTGGTACATACTGCATGTTTTAACCGGAGAAGAGGTAAGAACTAAAGAGTTTCTTGAAAGCGAGATCGAAAGATTAGGCTACAGCAATGAAATATCCGAAGTTTTTGTTCCATCCGAAGAGGTTGTTCAGATGAGGAACGGCAAGAAGGTAAAGAAGCTCAGACTTTTTTACCCCGGATATGTTTTTATCAGTTGCCACCTGAGCAGGACGATAGAACATTTTCTGTTAAGCAATTCAAAAGTATTAAATTTTGTCGGGCCCAAGAACAAACCTCAGGAACTGTCGAAGCGGGAAGTGGAAAGGATGCTCGAAAAAGCAAAAGCATCTCTGGGTAAAGAAAAAGTAGAAAATATTTATAAAGTGGGCGATTTCGTAAAAATAGTTGACGGGCCGTTCACGGATTTTTCCGGAACAATAAGCGAAATAAACGAAGAGAAACAAAGGTTGAAGGTAATGGTAACGATCTTCGGAAGAAGCACGCCGGTAGATCTCGATTTCCTTCAGGTAAAGTACGAATAAAGTAATTAAAATAGAAGGCGCAGAATATGGCAAAGAAGATAATAGGATACATAAAGCTTCAGTTACCCGCAGGAGTTGCTACACCGGCTCCGCCGGTAGGACCGGCTCTTGGCCAAAAGGGTGTAAACATTATGGAATTCTGTAAAACATTTAACGCCAGAACACAGGATAAAAAAGGAGATATTATTCCTGTAGTAATCACTGTTTATCAGGATAAATCTTTTACATTCATCATGAAAACCCCTCCGGCGTCAATGCTAATCAGAAAAACTCTTAAGCTTGAGAAAGGTTCTCCGGAGCCGAATGTGAAAAAAGTCGGTGTTATCACTCAGGAGCAGCTCGAAGAGATAGCAAAGAAAAAGATGGAAGACTTAAATGCCAACGATGTGGAAGCGGCAAAGCTTATTATAGCCGGAACCTGCAGAAGTATGGGTGTGACAGTAAAAAAATAAAATGAAAAGCGCGCTATAGCCGGAGCGCAGATCATTTGAATAAACATAAAAAGATTTACACGGGGAAGAGATGAAAAACACGAAAAGAATAACCAAAATGCTCGAAGCGGTCAAGGATAGAAAGGGTCTTCAGATAAAAGACGCTGTCAGGTACTGCAAGGCAAACGCCACGGCAAAGTTTGACGAGACAATTGAGGTTGCAGTTAATCTGGGAGTAGATCCCAAGCACGCTGACCAGATAGTCAGAGGCGTAGTATCTTTGCCTCACGGAACGGGAAAGACAGTAAGAGTGCTCGTATTTGCAATGGAAGAGAAAGCCAAAGAAGCTCTTGAAGCAGGTGCTGATTTTGCAGGTTTCGAAGTTTATATGACCAAAATTATGGAAGGCTGGAGCGATATCGATGTTGTTATTGCTACACCCGATATGATGGCAAAGATCAGTCGTTTGGGAAAAGTATTAGGACCGAGAGGACTTATGCCTAATCCCAAAAGCGGTACAGTAACCAATGATGTGGCTCAGGCAGTAAAGGAAGTAAAGGCTGGTAAGATAGATTTCAGAACTGAAAAAACAGGTATCGTTCATGTAGGTATCGGAAAAGCGTCTTTTGCTGAAACGCAGATAGAAGAGAACCTTATGGAATTCATAAAAAGAATAATCGCTCTGAAACCCAGCGCAGCCAAAGGCACTTATATTAAAAAAGTAACTTTAACATCGACAATGGGTCTAGGTTACGAAATTGACAGAAACTCGCTGACGACAGCTCAGATCGGTTAGTACCGGTACAGCGGAAACAACATTATCGGAGAAAAAAAATGACTGAAGCAACAATCGTAAAACAACAAGTTCTGGAGAAGCAAAAAGTAATTGATGAGATCAAGACGAAATTACATTCAGCTTCCGCGTTCTATGTAACCAGATACGATGGAATTGATGTTGAGAAAATCTCTCATCTGAGAAAAGAACTCAGGGCGACTAAAGCTGAGATGAAAGTATTTAAGAATACCATGGTTAACAAAGCGCTAGAAGGAACAAAATTCAGCGACGAATTATCAAAAATACTTAAAGGTCCGAATGCTGTTACTTTTGCGTATGAAGATCCTTCAGCTCCGGCAAAAATCCTGTTCGATTTTGCGAAAAAGAACGAAAAGCTGGTAATTAAAGGGTGTTTGTTCGAGAATGAATTCTATCCTGCAGCTAAAATGGCTGTAATCAAAGATCTGCCGTCAAAGAATACGCTGTTGTCTATGATCGCAAGCGTTCTGAACGAGCCTATGGCAAAACTGGCCCGTACACTTGACGCGCTAAAAACAGCAAAAGAAAAAATGTAAATTAAAATAAAATCGTATCGGAGGAATTCGTGCAAGAAATATTAAGTAAACTGGAAAAAATGACAGCTATGGAGCTGTCAGAGCTTGTAAAAGCGATCGAAGAGAAATTCGGAGTTACAGCAGCGGCGCCTACCATGATGGCCGGACCTGCAGCTGCAGCTGAAACTGCTCAGGTTGAAGAAAAAACTGAATTTAATGTAGAGCTTATTTCTTCAGGAGATAAGAAAATTCAGGTTATCAAAGTAATCAGAGAGATGACAGGATTGGGACTGAAAGAAGCGAAAGACCTTGTTGACAAATGTCCAAGCACAGTAAAAGAATCAGTTCCGAAAGAAGAAGCTCTCAAAATGAAAGCTCAAATTGAAGAAGCAGGCGGACAAGCTGATCTTAAGTAATAGAATTTCAGGTATAAACCTTTAATTAGGGAAAGTTATTCTCGAATGTCGAGAATAACTTTTTCTGTCTTAATTAAAGTGCGTTTATTTTCCGTCAGATATCCTATTGGTCGTAAATATTAAATCGAGCGTGAAATGTTCATTAAATCAAAGCCAAGCATAACAAAATCAGAGTTTGTGTCAGGCTTTTTTTTATTTATTCGCGAAAGTCCTTTAATTTAAATCAAAAATAGCAGGAGGACTAAATTTGAAAAAGAACGAATCCAGCAAAAGAATATCATTTTCCAGGATCCCCGGGGTTCTGGAGATGCCTAATCTTCTTGAGCTACAGTTGTCGTCTTTTGATGTTTTTATTCAAAAGAGCATCAAAGGTCACAAGAAAAGAAATTCAGGTCTTCATCAGTCATTCAAGAACACATTTCCCATCACAGATACAAGAGAAAGATACATACTCGAATACATAGATTATTCTGTCGGGCAGCCTAAATACTCAGTTGTTGAATGCCAGGAGATCGGTGCTACCTACAACGCTCCTCTAAAAGTTAGATTAAGGCTGTCAAAAAAATCCGATAACTCAGATGAGTATCAGCAGACTATAGAATCCGAAACTTATTTCGGAACAGTTCCGATGATGAGCCCGAAAGGAACTTTTATTATCAACGGGGCTGAAAGGGTGATCGTTACTCAGCTGCACAGGTCACCGGGTGCTTTCTTTTCATCAAGAGTACATCCAAATTCTACCACCCTGTTCTCGGCAAAAATAATTCCCTTCAGAGGATCGTGGCTCGAGTTTGAAACTACTATAAACGATTCGATCCAGGTATACATTGACAGAAAAAAGAAATTTCCGGTAACGATCTTTTTGAGAGCAATGGGATTTTCTTCAAATGAAGAGATCTACGGTATGTTCGACCTTTTTGAAAAGATTAAACTGAACAAAAAGAACATTCCTGAACTTGCGGGAAAAATATTATTTAAAGAGATCATACTAAGCAATGTAAAGTCAACTGAAAAAGGCCAGTCGGGACCAATGATACTTCCCACAGGAACTAAGCTGACTGCACAACAACTGGACCTTCTTTACGATAACGAAATCGCCGCTATAACAATCGTAAAGCCTAAAGAAAGACTGAAATTCAATCTGATCTACAATACTCTGAGCAAGGATATAACAGCCAATCAGGATGATGCGCTGATGTATATTTATGAGCAGCTGAGATCAACTGAAGCTCCCGATATCGAAACTGCAAGAAAACATTTCGAAAGAATGTTCTTCGACGACAAGAGATACGACCTCGGAGATGTCGGAAGGTACAGGATAAATCAGAAAATGGACCACAGAGCAGATGCCCTTCTTACATATTTTAAAAAAGTTAACAAGAAAAAAATGATCAGGCTGAAAGTTTCAGGCGACAACTATCAGATGTTTCCTCTTGAAAAAGTAATAAAATCGCTTGAAAAATCAAAGGACACTGATAAGAAGGACATTCTAGGAATGGTAAAGGAAACTTACCTGAATACAGTTCTTATTACTGATTTTGATGTGATATCGATAGTGCAGGAAGTCCTCGAAATAAAGAACGGGAAAAAGATCGTCGATGATATTGACCACCTTGGGAACAGAAGGATCAAAACGGTCGGCGAGCAGCTTGCTAATCAGTTTGGTATAGCCCTATCAAGAATGAGCAGGACTATCAAGGAAAGAATGTCGCTGGCTAAACCTGAAGAGGAACTGGCTATTGCAGACCTTATTAACATAAAAACACTTTCGAGCGTGCTGAATGCGTTTTTCGGAACGAACCAGCTTTCACAGTTCATGGATCAGGTAAATCCATTGGCAGAGATCACGCATAAAAGAAGGTTGTCTGCTCTTGGAGCAGGCGGTCTGACAAGGGACAGGGCAGGTTTTGAGGTCAGGGATGTTCACTATACTCATTACGGCCGTCTTTGTCCGATAGAAACACCGGAGGGACCCAACATCGGGCTGATATCTTCTTTGGCTACTTATGCGAAAGTTAACGATATGGGATTTATCGAAACTCCCTACAGAAAGGTCAAGAAAGGAAAGGTTACAAACGAAATTGAATTTCTGACAGCTGATGAAGAAGACAGAAATATAATCGCACAGGCGAACGCACCTATCGATGATAAAGGGAATTTTGTAACGCCGGATACGATCCTTACAAGATACAGGGGTGATTTTCCTGTCGAAACGAGCGAAAAGATAAATTATATGGACTGTTCACCGACACAGGTAGTTTCCGCCGCGGCTAATCTTATTCCGTTTCTGGAGAACGATGATGCCAACAGAGCTCTGATGGGATCGAACATGCAGAGACAGGCCGTTCCTCTTCTACAGACAGAAGCACCAATCGTAGGAACAGGCATGGAGAGTAAAATTGCTATCGATTCCAAAGCCATGGTAGAATCAACAGTGGAGGGTGTAGTAGCAAGCATAGACGCAAAAGGATGCCTAGTAAAAGTAACAAAAAAGAAAGATCCGAAAGATCCGGATGAAGTTTATTATAAATTCGTCAAGTTTTTCCGTACTAACCAGGATACCTGCGTTAATCATGTTCCAATTGTCAATGTGGGAGATAAGATAAAGCCCGGAGATATACTTGCAGACGGCGCCGCCACGGACAACGGAGAGCTAGCACTCGGAAAGAATGTTCTTGTAGCCTATATGTCATGGAGAGGATATAACTTTGAGGATGCAATAATTCTCAGCGAGCGCATGGTAAAAGAGGATGTTTTCACTTCGCTTCATATTAAAGAGTATGAAACAAGCGTAAAAGAGACAAAAAGGGGTGAGGAAGAGCTTACGAGAGAGATCCCAAATGTCAGCGAGGAAGCAACAAAAAATCTGAATGACGGCGGAATAATAAGGATAGGAGCTGAAGTCTATCCCGGAGATATACTGGTAGGAAAAGTAACTCCTAAGGGAGAAGTGAATCTTACGCCAGAAGATAAGCTTCTTAAAGCTATTTTTGGTGAGAAAGCAGGAGAAGTAAAAGATGCTTCTCTCAAAGTCCCCCCCGGAGATAAGGGTATAGTTATAGAAACAAAAGTCTTCTCAAGAAAGAAAAAGGATGCAGCTAGGAAGAGCAAAGAGAAAGACGACATGAAAAAACTTAAGAAAAAATACGATGACGACCTTGCTCTGCTTGAAGAAGAAAGATCAGGTGAACTTTATGCTCTTTTGAAAGATAAAACCATTTTATGCGACATTGTCTGCCTTCAGAAAGAAAAAGGAACAAGAGTTGTTGTCCTCGGAAAAGGCGACAAAGTGACTCCTAAAGCCTTTTTAAAACTAAATATCGAAGACGCGAATATTTCTACTGAATGGACAGATAATGACGAGATCAACGAAAAAATTACTGAAATAATTACAAATTATTCGATGATCGTAGATCAGTTGAATGTGGATTATCAGAGAGACAGGCAGAGAATGCTATATGGAGATGAACTTCCGCCGGGGATCATACAGCTTGTAAAAGTCTATATCGCAAAGAAAAGAAAGATCCAGATAGGCGATAAGATGGCCGGCAGGCACGGAAACAAAGGTATAGTTTCAAGGATAGTGCCGATAGAGGATCTTCCCTATATGGAAGACGGTACACCTGTTGATATAATATTGAATCCTCTCGGTGTTCCTTCAAGGATGAACCCCGGACAGATCTTCGAAACTAACCTCGGTTGGGCAGGAAGATCTCTGGGAGAGAAATATGCGACACCGGTTTTTGACGGAGCTACACTTGAGGATGTAAAGAAAAAACTTAAAGAAGCAAAACTTCCCTCATCGGGAAAAACCGTGCTTTATGATGGTCAGACCGGTGAAAAATTTCACCAGGAGATCACTGTCGGAGTAACTTACATGCTTAAGCTTTCTCACCTTGTTGAAGATAAACTTCACGCAAGATCCATCGGACCATACTCACTTATTACGCAACAGCCTCTAGGTGGTAAAGCGCAGTTCGGAGGTCAGCGTTTCGGAGAGATGGAAGTATGGGCACTTGAAGCATATGGAGCCGTACATATCCTGCAGGAAATGTTAACTTACAAGTCCGACGATGTGAACGGAAGGACAAAAGTTTATGAAGCCATAGTAAAAGGACTAGAAATTCCTAAACCGGGAATACCGGAAGCTTTCAACGTGCTGATTAAAGAGCTTTACGGGTTAAACCTTGATGTTAAGCTGGAATAGATCCGGCGTCAAAAGGAAAACTAAAAACTCAATCGGTACTAAAAACAGGAGTTAATAATGCCAAGATTGCGTCAAAGAGATGTTCTTCATAAAGCCTTTTCAAAGTTCTCGATAAAACTTCTGTCAAGCGACGAAGTATTGAAAACGAGTAAAGGCGAAGTAACAAAAGCCGAAACAGTTAATTATCGTACATATAAGCCCGAAAGGGACGGGCTTTTCTGCGAAAGGATCTTCGGTCCTCAAAAGGACTGGGAATGTTCATGCGGAAAATATAGAGGTTCGAGATATAAAGGGATCGTATGCGACAAATGCAGTGTTGAAGTAAACAGAAGAAGCGTAAGAAGAGAAAGGATAGGCCATATAAAGCTGGCCGTTCCTGTAGTACATATCTGGTTTTTCAGATCTCTTCCTTCAAAGATAGGAAATCTTCTGGATTATACCGTTAAGACACTTGAGCAGATCATCTATTACGAAAAATATGTTGTTATCAAGCCCGGTAAGATCGTAGCTGATTATCAGGTTCTTATCGATAAGTATATGAAGAGCTATCTGGAGAAATACCATAAATTCATAACAGAGCTCGAGAAACTTCTTTACCTTTCAATCAAAGAAGATTCCAATAAAGAAGCCGTAAATGTGGTCTTGAAAGAATTCTATTCGAATTTCGAAGAGAACGACAACATAAAAAAAGTTTACGAAAGACTTAATGAGAGGGTTGTCGAGATACAGGAGATGATAGAAAGGTTCGTAGCTGACAAATACAGAGAAAAAGATATCAGGGAAAGGATATATTCGATACTTTATGACGATTACGACTTTATGCAGATACTTGCAAACTTCGTTGATTTTGATAAGGATATCAAAGCAATTCCGGTAAAAGAAAAGAAAGAAGTACTAATATTCGATAAGCTGATAAGAGATACGGTAAACTTGAAGTTTGTTAGTACGGTTAAAGATCTCAAGTATAAATCTCTAATGACCGAAAGCGATTACAACTCCCTTTTGGATAAAGCGGAACTTTACGAAAGCGAATATTCATCCCACGACCAGTTCAAAGCTGAGATAGGAGCCGAGGCTGTCAGGCTGCTGCTGAAAGAAACGGACATAAGGCAGCTTTCCACTGATATGAGAAAGCTTATCGGGGAAGAAAGATCAGAGCAGAATAAGCAGGATATTCTTAAAAAGCTCAATGTTGTCGAATCATTTAAAAACAACATGGAAACAAATAAACCTGAATACATGGTACTTGATGTTATCCCGGTTATTCCTCCGGAACTAAGACCTCTTGTGCCTCTTGAAGGCGGAAGGTTCGCTACATCAGATCTGAATGATCTTTACAGAAGGGTAATTATCAGAAACAACCGTCTGAAAAAGATGCTTGAAATAAAAGCACCTGAAGTTATAGTCAGGAACGAAAAGAGAATGATCCAGGAAGCTGTTGACTCTTTATTTGACAACGGAAGAAAGAATAATGTGGTAAGAAGTGACGGTAAAAGAGCCTTAAAATCCCTTTCAGATTCTTTAAAGGGAAAACAGGGAAGGTTCAGAAGCAACCTGCTCGGTAAAAGGGTTGACTATTCCTGCCGTTCCGTGATCGTTGTCGGGCCTCAACTTAAGCTTCACCAGTGCGGACTGCCTAAAGAAATGGCTCTTGAATTATATAAGCCTTATCTGATCAGAAAACTAATTGAATACGATCCTAACGTTACAACAATAAAGAATGCGAAGAAAGAGATCGAAAAAGGTACCGATAAAGTATGGGAACTTCTTGAAAATCTGGTTGACGGGCATCCTGTTTTGCTTAACAGGGCTCCCACTCTTCACAGACTCGGTATCCAGGCGTTTCAGCCGGTACTGATCGAAGGTAAAGCTATCCAGCTTCACCCGCTTGTATGTAAAGCATTCAACGCTGACTTCGACGGTGACCAGATGGCCGTTCACCTTCCGCTTTCGCCTGAAGCAAAGCTTGAAGCAAGGCTGCTTATGATGGCATCACACAACCTGCTTCATCCCGCAACAGGAAGACCTATAACATATCCTACACAGGATATGGTTCTCGGGATTTACTATATGACCAAAAGGAAAGCTGATAGAGAGAAAAATCCTAAGATCTTCTCTCAGAATGACGAGATCAAGCTTGCTCTCGATTTCGAAGCTTTAGATTATCATACTGACATCAAATACCTCTTCAAAGGAGAGTTTGTTGA
>Ga0209417_1006140_pt1 | contig 12589 bp, 14 predicted proteins | sample RifGroF2_FD_184002 | JGI IMG/M metagenome (GOLD analysis project Ga0209417, IMG submission 184002) | Groundwater microbial communities from Rifle, Colorado, USA - Groundwater F2 (SPAdes) (version 2) | ecosystem: Environmental > Aquatic > Deep subsurface > Groundwater | place: Rifle, Colorado... | reverse complement strand
TTGCCAATGCGGTCAAGGTCACACTTGGTCCCAAGGGCAGAAATGTAGTTTTGGATAAAGGTTTTGGTTATCCGGTTATAACCAAAGACGGTGTAACTGTAGCCAAAGAAATAGAACTCAAGGATAAACTTGAGAATATTGGCGCAGAGTTAATTAAAGAAGTTGCGTCAAAAACAAATGATATCGCCGGTGATGGTACAACTACGGCAACAGTTTTAGCTCAGGCTTTAGTCTCGGAAGGTTTTAGTGCGGTTAATTCCGGTGCTAATCCATTAGCCCTAAAGCGTGGTATGGAGAAAGCGGCCAATTGGGTCGTGGATTATCTTGAGAAGAAAAAGCAGAAAGTCACAGCCGTGAATATCAAAGAAGTAGCTTCAATCTCAGCTAATGACGAGACTATCGGTAAAATGATTGCCGACGTATTTAATGAAGTTGGCAAAGACGGCGTGGTGACGGTTGAGGAATCACAGTCTGCCGAAATGTCCAAAGAAATGGTAGAAGGTATGCAGATTGATAAGGGTTACGTCTCGCCTTATATGATAACCAATGCTGAAAGAATGGAAGCAGTTTTTGAAGATGCTCAAATATTAATAACTGACAAAAAGATTTCCTCGATTCAAGATATCGTGCCATTGCTAGAGAAAATCACCAAGAGCGGTAAGCGTGATTTGGTTATCTTATCCGAAGACTTGGATGGCGATGCGTTGGCAACGTTGGTGGTTAACAAGCTAAGGGGCAATTTCATGGGCTTAGCTATCAAAGCCCCCGGTTTTGGCGATAGAAAGAAAGAGATGTTGGAAGATATCGCGATTATCACTGGCGGGCAAGTAATTAGCGAAGAGAAAGGCATGAAGCTAGAGGGAGTTGAGCTTACCATGCTTGGTCATGCTCGAAGAATTATTGCTACCAAAGATAATACAACTATTATCGGTGGCAAAGGCAAGAAAGCCGATATCGACAAGAGAGTTGCTCAGCTTAAAGCACAGATTGCAAAATCAACATCGGAGTTTGATAAAGAAAAATTGCAGGAGAGAATTGCGAAACTATCCGGCGGCGTCGCCGTCATCAAAGTTGGTGCAACGACTGAAACCGAGATGAAAGAGAAAAAGTTTAGAATTGAGGACGCAGTCAACGCCACACGAGCTGCCCTTGAAGAGGGTATCGTATCTGGCGGTGGTGTAGCATTGTTTGAAGCCGGCAGAGATTTAAACGTTAAATCTATTAAAGGCATGCTAGAGTTTGGCGATGAGGCCAAGGGTTTAGCAGTTGTTAAAATAGCTTTGGAAAAACCATTAAGAGCTATCGCTGAAAATGCTGGCAAGGACTCCAATGAAGTGGTCATGAAATTAGCCACAACTCCAAGCGGTACTGGCTTGAATGCTAATGCCGGTGAGTATGGCGATATGATTAAGATGGGTATTATTGATCCATTGAAAGTTGTTAAGATCGCTCTATTAAATGCTGTTTCCGTGTCATCAATGATATTGACCACGGAAGCTGTAGTCACCGATATTCCTGAAGATAAGAAACCGCCAATGGGTGGGATGCCGGGGGGCATGGGTGGGGAGTACTAATTTTGCCAACCTAATTTTCTCCATACTGACTCAGCCTAACTATTTTGTCTGGACGCGGCGTAAATGCCTGCTGGCATTTCGCCTATATCTCGGACCAGCCGTCCCGTGAAAGTCCATTCAAAATGGTTAAGCTTCGTCAAATTAAGACCTTACCTCTTCATAGCGTAGAAAGGGCTCATTATATGAGCCCTTTCTACTACTAGGCGATTGACCCATTGTTTTGGATTCTTAAGCTATCCACCTTACAGATTCATTTCTAGTCTGCGGAGATTTCGAAAATGAAATTGGCAAAATTAGCTTAGATGGTTTTTGTTTTGTTGTTTTTCTATTTGTTGGCTGTTTTGTTTTATCGCGCAGGGCTTGTTAATGGGGCCGAATTTGAGATATACTTCTGATGTTGTCATAAGGTGAAGTTCCGATGAATCTATTCGAGATAAAAGAATTAATTGAGAATAATCCAGTAGCCATTGCGACTGTAATGGATGGCAATAAGCCAAACGTAATTGGCGTTGCCTCAGTTAAGGTGGTCGCCGAAAATAGATTAGTTGTTACGGATAATTACATGAATCAGACGGTTAAAGATATATCTGAGAATAACAATGTTTGTCTGATTGTTTGGGATGGTGAGATGACGGGATATAAGATAGTTGGGGAGGCAAAATATTATATCGATGGCGAGTGGAAGAAATTTGTCGAAGACTTAGAAGAAAATAAAGGTTTTCCGGCTAAGGGAGCGATAGTTGTAGATGTTTTGAAAATCATCCCATCTAAATAGCAAAAATTGGAGAGGTCGCATAGCGGTCTAGTGCGATTGCTTGGAAAGCAATTGTAGGGGAAACCCTACCGCGAGTTCGAATCTCGCCCTCTCCGCCAGATTGGCAACTTTGAACCGAAGTAAAATAATAGTTATTGAGAAACAATTTATTTACTACCTGGGGATAACTCTCAAAAACCTATAATTTTAGGCCTATAAATTTCTTATACGCGGACTAGTAAAATAGTTTATAAAGACTATAATGATAGTATGACTCGATCAAGAAATTCAGAGGTTGATGCCTATATATTCATAAAAGAGACTCTCGAGAGTCTTGGTTGGAATATAAAAAATCCATCTCGTAATGCTGAGGGTAAAGTTTATACTCAAAGCGAATGTCAAGATCAATCTGAAATTAAAAAATATCTAGGAAAGCTTACTCCAGAGAATGTTGTTAAACTATCTGAGACCAAATTCTGGATTATTGAAGCAAAAAGAGAACATAAACAACTCCAGCAAGCTTTAGACGAGGCAAAAAATGACTATGCTTCTAAAATAAATCAAAGTCCACAAATCAAGGCGGTATTAATTTCTGGGGTAGCCGGCAACCGGACAGATAGTTATTTTGTGGAGAATGAATACTTTGATGGGAGTAAATGGAACAAAGTAACTATTAATGGGAAAAAGGCATCTGGCCTTTTGTCACCAGATGAAGTCAAAATAATCCTTGCTCAGAACTCAGGAGATATTAAGGATATTGTCATTGACGAAAAATTATTCCTTGAGAGGGCTGAGAAAATAAACGAAATTCTTCATTTAGGTGCTATAAATAAAAATTACCGAGCACGAGTGATGGCAGCTATTCTCCTTTCCTTGGTTGATGATACTCCACCCAATATAGAGCAAGCTCCAATCGGTTTGATAAGGGATATAAACTCTAGGGTAAAAAATGTCTTAGAAAGAGAAAATAAGGGAAATTTTTCCAGTCAAATAGAAATAGAATTACCTCCATCAAGTGATAATCATGTAAAATTCAAGAAAGCCCTTGTAGACACAATCCAAGAACTTAATATACTCAATATTCGGTCGGCCATGAATTCTGGTACGGATGTTCTCGGGAAGTTTTACGAGGTATTTCTTAAATATGGTAACGGGGCAAAAGAAATTGGAATTGTATTAACGCCTCGTCATATTACACAGTACGCTGTTTCAGTTCTGGACATAAATCCAAATGATATTGTATTCGATCCAACTTGTGGTACGGGGGGCTTTCTTGTGGCGGCATTTGATTATGTAAAAAACAAAGCAAGCGAAAAACAAATAGAAAAATTCAAACAAAAAAACATATTTGGTATAGATCAAGAACCCCCCGTGGTTGCTCTTGCTATTGTAAATATGATTTTTCGTGGAGATGGCAAAAACAATATTATCGAGGGGAACTGCTTCAAAAATAATCTTACAGTTTCTGGAGATACTGCCAAATATACATCAGAGTACAAAAAAGACGAGCAAGCTGTGACAAAAGTGCTAATGAATCCACCTTTTGCGCTCAAAAGTAGTGATGACAAGGAGTATAAATTTATTGATTATGCCTTACAACAAATGCAAGATGGCGGGACTCTCTTTTCTGTCTTGCCTTATTCAGCGATGTCAAAATCGTCTGGATATGATGTATGGAGAAAATCATTAGTTCAAAATAATACAGTATTGGCAGTAGTAACTTTTCCCGAAGATTTATTCTATCCAGTAGGAGTTTTTACTATAGGGATTTTTATTAAAAAAGGAATACCTCATCCGCAGAATCAGAATGTATTGTGGGTTCGGGCAATCACAGATGGTTACACTAAAAGAAAGGGTAAGCGGTTATCTAACAAAAATGCCGAGAATTTTCTATCAGCATCTAAAGATTTAGTCACTTCTTTTATCGCAAATCCTAATATTAAAGTGGAAAACAGGCAAAAATTAATAAAGAGTGCTCCTATAAACTTTCTTGATCCAAGGCTAGAACTTGTACCAGAAGTATATTTGGACGACAATGACATGACGACAGACATGATTGAGAAAGAGATGAACTACTTGATTAGAGAAGTTGCTTCTTTCAAGATTAAATACAGTGATTTTATATACAAAAAATGAAACTCAAAGATATTTTTACAATAGAATACGGTCAAAGAGAGTACCACTCAAAAGAAGGGTTAAAGAGTGGTAAAAGCATTATGATTTCATCGCAATCTACAGATAATGGGTGCTACGGATTTTTTGATGTGCCTGTGAGGTATAAGGCTCCGTTTATTACAATACAAAGTACCGGAAGTGTGGGGGAAGCAACGGTACAAGAATTTGATTGTTGTGTTGATGATAATTGTTTAGTTTTAATGCCGAAAGAAAAAATTACTTTAACTAGTTTATATTTTATTGCCGCAGTGCTTCGTTTGAGTAAATGGCGTTTCAGCTACGGTGGCCGAAAAGTTACTCCTCCTCGTATTGAGGAAATGGATATACCAAATATGAAATCCCCCATAGAATACGAAGATGTAGTAAAAGAACTATCAGGTTTTATAACTCATACGGAATAGTCTACTACATTTTGCCTCTTATTCGACTTTGGCTTAGACACTTCAAACCATTCTGGATGACCTTTGAACATTTTTCTTAATTCCTTTATACTTCTATCAATATCCTTGAATTTGAGCCACCTTTTCGGTTCAAACTTCGGGACATCGCCACTGCCAGAATTCAGATGCTGAGAATAATATTATGGACTATTTCAATGATGCAAAAAATCTTATTGGGCACGCAAGGACCTCTTTTCAGCAGATAAAGAGATCCTATGACGAAAGTTTGACTAATAAGGATATTAGGCCGCCTCTTCTAATTGAAATAAAGAATTTTATGGAGAATCTAAGATCTGCACTAGATTTTACCGCTCATGGCCTTTTTGATAAATATGGTGATAAAAATTATACTGGAGATGTGTATTTTCCATATGCATGGAAAGGCCTGGATAGGGCCGGGTATCGTTCAAAAAAAATAATTGAGAAAATACCTGGGCTGGAAGCTTCAAGGCCAGACATAGCAATGAAGATTGAATCTTACCAGCATTTTGTAGGTCCAGATAATTCCTGGCTCTGTATATTTATGGATTTGAACAATGAGAATAAACATCAACGACTCACTCCGCAAATTAAGAAAGAGACGAGGCAACTCAATATAAAATCTGGTGGAGTTTCGATGTCTTTGGGCCAGGGCACTTCAATAATAATTGGCAAAGATGCATTTATTAAAATGGGTGACGCGATTATACAAGATAATCAGACTATAGATGTAAATAGCCCAGCAAAAATTGTAGGACCAGCGGTGCAAGAGATTATTACATGGGTTTCATTTTGTTTTTCGTCTAATAACGAAGTTGTGATGCCATTTTTGGATCAAGCTTTGGTAGGTGTTGAGAAGATTGTTAATGAGTTATCGATCATCTAATTTGAGTGCTCGAAATAGGTTATGCTTAAAAAAAGTTTAAAAAATTAATCTTAATAAAGTTGCGGAAAATTGAAGCGTAATAAGTAATTTATAATAAATATGAAATACGAAAAAATTTGGCAGAAAACCTTGGGTGGTGATGAAAAAGTCGAATATGAATTTTCTGTTGGAGATGGATATATAAGGCTTGGGCTGATCGTCTGGGGAATAATCAGTTTATTTTTATTATTTGCGGGCGGATTTGGCATTTTTACCTTTCTTGTAGCGCTTTTCTATTATAGTTTTTATCTAAAGGTCGCAAATGCATATGCTTTTACAAATAAGCGTGTTTTGATTCATCGTGGTTGGCTTTCAACTCACACAATAAGCGTGGATTACGCAAAAATTACGGATGTTCATATTATAGAGCCTTTTTTTAGTAGAATCCTAGCTCATACTGGTGACATGGGTATTATTACTGCTGGATCAACGAGAGATCAAATTGTATTGCAACACATAGACGCGCCATATGAAATAAAGAAGAAGCTGGATCTACTAAAAGATAAGAATGAGTCTTAGGTAAAAGTATGTTTCTATTAATACTCTGGATTATCGGCATAACTAGCTTCACTTTGTTGGGTAGCTGGTATGCTCGAAAATACAATAAGCCGGATTTGCTGATCGGTCTTTATGTTACCTTTGTTTTGGTGGCCCAGATATTAGCAGTTAAGATATCGGTATTTGATTTGGGATTTAGGACATTCTATGGGCCGAGCGGTGTGTTGGTATTTTCCATCACATATTTACTGACCGATATTGTAAATGAAAAGTTTGGCCGAAAGGAAACGCAGAAGATGATATTAATTGCCCTTGTCTCACAGGTAGCCATGGTCTTTTTCTTTTGGTTGGGCACGCAATTTCAGCCGGCACCATTTTGGACAATGCAGACGGCCTGGGAAAATATATTTAATCTGGTGCCAAGAATTACCCTTGCCAGCTGGATTGCCTTCTTGATATCAGAAAATTTCGATGCCTTTGTCTATTCATGGTTTAAAAAATTGACCCATGACAAGCATCTCTGGATGCGAAATGTTTTTAGCTCGATCCCGTCTCTATTGCTAGACAGCCTAATTTTCATTCCCATTGCCTTCTTAGGGGCCGCGCCCTTAATACCCCTGATGGTGGGCCAAACCGTGGTTAAATGGCTAGTTGGCTTAATTAATATCCCGTTTATGTATTTGAATAAATATATTTTAAAAGAAAATGAATAAGAAAAATATTATCTTGGTAGCGGTCATAATTGTGGTCGGAATTGCTGGTTTTTATGTCTATAGAATAAAAGAACAGCCAGTGACCAATATCGTGACCTATTACTGTGAAGAGGGAACTATTGCGGTTAGTTATGGTAAAAATGAGGTTAGCCTATCTTTAAAAGATGGGCGGAAGTTCACATTGCCCCAAGCGATTTCTGGGTCTGGTATTCGTTATGAGCTGGGAGTGACAACTTTTTCAAGCAAGGGCGACAATGCGTTCTTAACTGAGAATAATGTAAATACCTATAACAATTGTGTTAGCGGCACCCAAACGTCGGCTAATAGTATCAATACCTATACCGATAGCTCAAAAACTTTCTCTTTCGCTTATCCTGATCAATTTGTGCTTTCGGGCGGTGAAATGGGCTATTCACAAAACTGGCGATCAGGGACGACTGATCTGGGTATGATATTGTCGGTAATTCATATTCTACGATCATTCTTGCCTAGTACAAATTTTAGCGAAGCGAAGTTTACAGTAGGAACTAGCGCTGATTTCAATGCTGTCAAAAACTGTCTGATAGCAGATGGTGGCAATGGCGTTATCACCGGCGAAGCCACCATTGGTGGTAGGAAATTTACCAAGCTTAATTTCACCGATGCCGGTGCTGGGAATTACTATGAAACCACCAGCTATCGGATGCTATACAATAATCAATGCTACGCGGTTGAATATACCATTCACTCAACAAATATCTATAACTACTCGCCAGATCAGGGCATAAAAGAGTTTGATAAAGCAAAAATCACCTCAATACTAGAGGCGATCGTACAGAGTTTCAAAACTATCTAGCTGGGTTTAGCGATTGTATAACAATTTGAGCTTCTCTAGGCCTCGATGTGCTTGAACGGCAATAGTGTTTTTTGATTGACCAGTTATCAGGGACATTTCTTTAAGCGATAAATCCTGGACATAGCGCATGCGCATAATCTTTTGGAATTTTTCTGGAAGACGTTGGATCAAGAGGAGGGCCGCCTTTCCGTCCAAGATATCTAAGAGACTTTCAGAGCTCTTGTCGTTTGGTTCGAAACCTTTTTCGAGGAGAAGGTCTAGTGAAGTTGTTTTGTGTTTCCTGTATTCATCCACAATTAGATTATTGAGCACATGATAGAGAAAGGCTTTCATCATATCAATCTTGCCACCCCTAACAAGATAACTCCATGTTTTGACAAAGGTATCTTGAACTAAATCTTCTCCAGTTGTGTGGTTACGTACTTTAAAGAAGGCATATGAATTAAGCTTCTTGCTGTAGTCCCCGTGGGCCGTAGTCAATATTGTCTGTTGTTCCGTCTCTTGTTTGGGGGTCATCATTATATAGTCATGCCGGACGTTGCAACGTCCCATTACACTATTATTACAATAGCGCTGTAATAACGTGAGGATTCCCCTTATTTATTGCTAATTAGTGAGGTCGAGCGTGTCTTTATCCTATTACATTGATATTACAAGAATATCGAATCAAGTAGTAACTGTCTGGGCTCCAAGTATGGCACACTAAGGGTCGGATGGCAAGCTGCAATGGTTAGACTTCTCTAGCGGCTCTATTAGTATGAACTCTCGCAATACCCCTACAACTATACGGCAACATCCTAAATTAGTTTATGACATAACCAAATATTTCAATAACTGGTCTCAGAAGCCACCGGTTTCGGTATTGTATGGTTCGCTAGTTATGTTTATGGCTATAGTGGTCTTAGTCGGAGGAATATCTTTCTGGGTATCAGAATTTCGTCTAATCTTTGTCGGAGATAATTATACTCAGAATAATTCTGAGATAGCCAAGTTAGGGCTAGAAACAATGAAGCGAATGGTGGGTAACCAACAAATTTGGTCAGAGAGTATTCAGAATGAATATAACAAGATATTTATTAATAACCCTGTTAAGGCGCAATCCAGTGGATATATTTACAATGATAATTTTACCGGGTTGGGCGAATCGACTGATCAAATATCGGCAAAACAGTAATTGAAATAATTTAATATCTCGTACGGCATTATTAACATGGAAACAACTAAAAATAGCATGGGCAAGATATCAAAACCTATCGGCACGGACTTTTTCGAACGCTTGTGGGAGGAAAGTTGGATATATATAAAAACCGTAGTGGATGTCGTACGAGAGCCGATCTTAATTCTTGATAAGGATCTGCGTGTCATGGCGGCCAACGAACCTTTCTATAGAACATTTCAGGTTGAATTAAGAGATACTGAGGGCAAAATTGTGTATGAATTGGGTAATCGCCAATGGGATATTCCCGCCCTACGCAAGCTCCTAGAAGATATTTTACCCAAAAATACATTTTTCAAGGGTTTTGAAGTTACCCATGATTTTCCTCTTATTGGAAGTAAGGTCATGATTTTAAATGCCCGTCAGATTCATTTTAAAGAAGAAACCGTCCCGGGATTATTTCCGCCAATTATTCTTCTTGCCATTGAAGATGTTACCGATATGATGGCCGTTGCCGAAACACTTGCTGGTCATGTGAAACAATTTGAAGCCAAGCTTACCGAAAGAACACAGAAGCTAGAGACCCATATTGGTAGGCTAGAAGCGGAGATTAATAATCTCAAGAAATCATAGTAGGCTAAAATATATAAAATAATTATAATTTTTCTGTCTTTGATATGCCATCTTTTTTAATGGCTATCTGGCAGATCTATTAAATATATAAATGGGAATAATTTTATGGATCGTATTCGGTGCTTTAGTCGGTTGGGTGGCCTCGCTTATCATGAAAACTGATGCCGAACAGGGGACCATGCTTAATATTATTATTGGTATTATCGGTTCAGTGGTAGGGGGTTGGCTGATGGGCGTAATGGGAAAGGGCGGTGTAGGGGGGTTTACGCCATACAGTTTTCTCGTTGCATTGCTTGGGGCATGTGCATTTATCGCTATTGTAAAGGCTTTACGACGTTAAAACCACCGATATTCACAAGTGGCGATCCTGTCGAAAAACCCAAGTATGTTGTAATAAATTGCTTAGTAGATCGGCATCTATGGTGACATACATATGAAAATACTTAATAAAATTTTAGTAACTTTATCGGTCGTTGTCTTTGTACTGGGAACATCTGGCGTGGTTTCGGCCGCAATTGCGGTAAATCTGGGAACAGCCGGTAATTTTGCAGTACTGGGAGGCTCTACAATTACTAATGTTGGTTCCACAATCGTTAATGGGGATTTGGGTTTAAGTCCTGGAACTTCGGTCACAGGATTTCCACCGGGAGTTGTTAATGGTACGCAACATATAACTAGCCCAGTAGCGGCTCTAGCCCAAGCAGACCTGGTTACGGCCTATAATACAGCTAGCGCGCAAACGGGCGCTACGACAGTATCGGGTGATCTCGGGGGCTTGACCCTAGTTCCAGGTGTTTATAATTCTGCATCATCACTTGCTATCACTGGCACGCTTACATTAGATGGGCAAGGCAATCCAAACTCAGTTTTCGTTTTTCAAATCGGATCTTCTTTGACCACAGCATCAACAAGTAGGATAGATCTTATTAATGGCGCTCAAGCATGTAATGTTTTTTGGCAGGTTGGCTCGTCTGCTACACTTGGTACAAATTCTAATTTTGTTGGAAGTATCTTAGCCTTTACATCAATTACTGCGACTACGGGCTCCTCAATCAATGGTCGAGTGCTTGCACGTAATGGCGCGGTGACCTTAGATACTAGTCCCGTTACAAGGCCGGTCTGTATTATTACAACTCCAACTCCAGCCCCTACACCTACCCCAACACCGACACCAACGCCTACGCCTACACCAACGCCTACACCAACGCCTACTCCCACTCCAATATCGACACCAACACCGACATTTACCCCAACCCCAACCCCATCTTTTATGCCTATACCGGGATTGCCAAATACTGGCATTGGTCCTAACGGTGGAAATATTTCATGGAATGCTGTAATGATGGCTGGCGTCTTAATGATAATTTCAGTCTCACTCCTAATAGCTCGAAATAGATACATGCTTTAGTCTAGTCGCATCGCATGGTCAATAAATAACTAACACTAATATAATGCTTTTAACTATAGGATTCATACTCATAGCTTTATGGCTCATCGGATTCATTATTTTTCCCGTATTGGGATGGCTTATCCATCTTTTTCTCATTGCGGCCGTTGTCGTAGTTCTTGTGCGATTTATTCGAGGAAAATAGATTTCTTCAAGATCTATGAAATCGAAAGATTTATTTAGGAAGGGGCTATTAGCCATTTCTCTTACAGCATATCTTCTTGCTTTAGTTTTTATTTTTTATTTTATCCCAAGAAGCTTGGCTAGAGCTGATCTGGAACTAGTTATAAAAAACGCTATTGTTCGTGCAAGGCAAGGACAGGTTAGTTATGGACTGCCAGTACGTCTAGAGATTCCTAGTGTTGACATTGATGCGATTGTTGAACATTTGGGCGTTACTTCAGGCGGAATTATGGATACTCCCCAGAATATTGACAATGTGGCCTGGTTTAATCTTGGATCTCGACCCGGAGAAATTGGTAGTGCTGTGATTGCCGGACATTATGGATGGAAGAATGGAAAGGCATCCGTTTTTATCAATTTATATAAGCTACAGAAAGGTGATAAATTATACGTGAAAGATGACAAGGGAATGACCACTTCTTTTCTAGTGCGAGAGACTAGAAAATATGATCAAAAAGCTGATGCTTCGAGTGTGTTTAGCTCCAGTGATGGACGATCACACCTTAATCTCATTACTTGCGAAGGAAACTGGAATGAAACTTCTAAGAGCTACCCAGAGCGCTTAGTGATATTTTCCGATAAGGAATAGCTCTTTTTTCTTTCTGGTAAGGTGGTATTTTATAAGTAGCACTTTGAGAGGGCAGAATGAAATACGCAATCCGGCTCATCTTGGCTATTTGTTTAATTTTTACTATTTTCCAAGTGGTGTCGGGCCAGGCCCTGGTTGATTCATACGGCCAGTATACGAACGGAGATAAATCCGTAGAAAGAATAGTTACGTTTAAAAACAAGGGCTATGTTTTTGTTGAAGACGCTGTCTCTGGTCAAAAATATGAGTGGCTCTTTCCTGAAGGTCCTAATGAGCAAAAAAATGGTTCCGCACCGTGGGCGATAAATACATGGGTTGCATTTCAAATACGTGAGATTAGATTGGGCCAGGTCAACGCATGCTTTCATTATTTTGCAATTGAGAGTAATAGAATAATTGAATTTAATTGTGATAGAAAAAGCTCCGCGAAGCCCGATAAAAAGGATCAGAAGAGTGTGCGAATTAATGATCTGCCCGAGCAAATTAAGAAAGAATTATTGGAATTCCGCTCCCGAGCTAAATCAGTTTGGCCAAAGGTGTTATTCCCGGAATAGCTAATGCATGCTCTTTCCTGGTAGGAAACCCCTACCAGCAACGGCTCCGGTGTCAGAGGACACCGGAGCCGTTTATCGTATGCAGGGCTCTTTTTTTGTTGTATATTTCAATTAATGCGGTATAAATTAAGTAT
>Ga0209417_1006136_pt1 | contig 12597 bp, 9 predicted proteins | sample RifGroF2_FD_184002 | JGI IMG/M metagenome (GOLD analysis project Ga0209417, IMG submission 184002) | Groundwater microbial communities from Rifle, Colorado, USA - Groundwater F2 (SPAdes) (version 2) | ecosystem: Environmental > Aquatic > Deep subsurface > Groundwater | place: Rifle, Colorado... | reverse complement strand
AACTTGGATGCACCGAAGAATATTTCACACCGGTTTTTCCATTATTGTATGCTTCAAAGCGAAGCGATTCGGTTAATCCCCACACCGCCCATTTTGTTGCGGTATAAACTGCTAAGCCGGGAACTCCAAGTGTAGCCGAAGCCGAAGATAAGTTTATGATATGTCCAACATTTCGTTCATACATTTGCGGAAGGAAAGCGCGGATGGTATAAATTAATGAAGTTAGATTTACATTAATGGTCTTTTCCCATTCTTCATCCGTTCCGTCTAAAAGTTCTCCGCCGAAAACAATTCCGGCATTATTGATAAGAATATCAACTTTACCCATTTCATGTTTGGCAATTCCCGCCAGTTCGTAAACGCGCGTTTTATCCGTAACATCGCATTGATGCGCAAAAACTTTTCCGCCAAGTTGTCCAAGTTCGGTTTTAGCTTTATTTAGAGCGTCGGAATTCATATCCCACAAAGTTACCGTAACACCTTCTTTAATAAGGCGTTTACAAGTTGCAAGACCGATTCCCATTGCTCCGCCGGTTACCACTGCTGATGAAGATTGTAATTTCATTTTTCTTCCTTCTAAATAATTTTTCTTAGAGAAAATTACTTAATTTAATTCATCAAATCACAAACAATTTGTAGGAAATAAAATGTTTACATCAATTCAGGAAGCTTGTAAAGAATTGCAAAATGAAAGCAAGGCAACGCAAAAACTATTTAAAAATCTTACAGACGATTCGCTTTCGCACAAAGTATATGTTGAAGGAAGAACTCTTGCGCGGTTAGCATGGCATATTGTAACTTCTACTGTTGAAATGATGAACAAAACCGATTTGAAGATTACTGAAGTAGCTGAAGATGCTCCAATTCCCGCAACTGCAAATGAAATTTTGGAAGCCTATCAAAAAGTTTCTACTTCACTGGTAGCACAGATAAATGAGAAATGGAAAAACGAAAGTCTTGTTGAAGTAGTTAATATGTATGGTGAAGACTGGTCGAAAAACACTATTCTTGTTGTGCTTATGAAACATGAAATTCATCACCGCGCGCAAATGACGGTGTTGATGAGACAAGCCGGTCTGAAAGTCCCTGGTTTATACGGACCCGCAAAAGAGGAATGGTCACAGTACAATATGCCTCCGATGGAATAATCTTTTGAAGCGTATTTTGGTTTTGTGAATCAAATAAAAAACAAAAAATATTTATTTGAAAGGAAAAATTATGGCAACGAAAAAAGCATTTGTAAAACAAGTAAGAGGAATTACCTTTGTAGGAAAAACCGATTCAAACCATTGGATAACAATGGACGGTCCGGAAGAATTTGGCGGCAGTAACGCGGGAATTCGCCCGAAAGAATTATTATTGCTCGGACTCGGTGGTTGCACCGGAAGCGATGTAGCTTCAATTCTCGGAAAGAAAAAAATAAAACTTGATGGATTTGAAATGAACATCACTTCGGAAGTTGCGGATGAACATCCGCAGGTGTTTACAAAAATTCATATCGAGTATGTTTTCCAAGGGAAAAATCTTCCCAAGGAAGCAATTGAAAAAGCGATTGAACTTTCGCAAACAAAATACTGCTCGGTAACTAAAATGCTTGAAAAAGCAGCGGAAGTTTCGCACAGTTACAAAATTGTGGAAACACAAGAACGAATGAGAACTTAAATTTCGAAGAACTTACGAGATGATTTAGTGGATAGAAGTGTTTCGAATAAAACACTGAATGGTTGAATGACTGCATGATTGAATGAAAATCATTCAATTGACAACATATTAAAACAAGAATCATTCATGCATGCATCCATTCATCCATGCATTGCAGTTTTTTTTGCAAGTTAATAATTAATTAATTCTCTAATTAACCCGGATTCTGTTATGAATAAAAACGTTCTCTTTTGGATTTTAGCTTTAGTTATCACCCTTGCGTCGGCTTATTACCAGCGAGTTACCGGTCCAACATATCCGTTATCCGGGAAACAAACAATCGCAAACGAAACGATAAAATATAAACTTGATAGAACACATTCGGGTTATTCAAATCAAGAAGTAAAAGTACAAGTCGCAAATAAAAATGTTTCCGGCACATTGCTTTGGAAGCGATTTAAGACTGATGATGAATGGACAAAAGTTGAAATGATCCGCCGCAATGATTCTCTTGTTGCTGAAATGCCGGCTCAACCTTCCGCGGGAAAGTTGATGTACAAAGTAGTTTTAAATGATAACGGAAATGAAACCAGTTTGAGCGAGCAGCCGGTTGTTATCCGTTTCAAAGGAGATGTGCCGCTCTGGATCCTCATTCCTCATGTATTCTTTATGTTCTCATCAATGCTTCTTTCTACAAGAACGGGATTGGAAATTTTTAACGATGCCGTTAGAGCGAAAAAGTTAATGTTCGTCACTCTTTCCTTTCTTTTGCTGGGCGGATTCCTTTTCGGACCGATCGTTCAAAAATATGCCTTTGGAGAATTCTGGACAGGTGTTCCTTTCGGTTACGACTTAACTGATAACAAAACATTAATTGCGCTGGTAGGCTGGATTATTGCTGCTGTAATGTTCCTAAAAAAGAAGAACGAAAAGTTCTGGATAACTTTTGCAGCGGTGCTGATGTTGATCATCTTTCTTATCCCGCACAGTGTTTTGGGGTCGGAACTTGACTATAAAAAACTTGATAAAGAAAAACCCAAAGTAGAAAACGTTAAGTGATCTTTGCATTTGCACAGTAACGGCAGAAACTTTAATTTTTAACGGTAGAATTCAAAATTAAAAGAACGGATAGTATTTTATGGCTAATCAATTTATTGCTCATGTTGAAATTCCCTCAACTGATCTTGAAGCTTCTAAAGAGTTTTATAAAAAAGTTTTAGACTGGGACTTGAAAGATTTCGGAAATGGATATTTGTTGTTCAATTCTCATCAGGGAATTACCATTGGTTTACGAAAAGTAGAAAAAGTAAACAGCGGTGATACGACTATTTTTCATGTTCATGTTGAAGATATTGAACATACGCTTGATAAAGTTAAAGCTGCCGGCGGAAAAGTTTTTCGTGAAAAAACAGTCATCCCGGTTTATGGCTGGTATGCGCTGTTAAAAGATAATGTTGGAAATATCATCGGACTTTTTCAATCGCACTAAATTTTTCTTTGCGTCTTTGCGGTAAAAATATTCACCGCAAAGACGCAAAGTAATTATAACCCTTTCACAATTTCATCAACTTGTTTTAACGCTTCATCAATCTTAGTTACGTCTTTCCCGCCAGCAGTTGCAAGATGAGGACGACCGCCGCCTGCACCGCCAAGGATTTTTGCAACTTCTCCAACAATTTTTCCAGCACTAAGTTTTTTCTCTTTTATCAAATCATCGGAAACAACGCAAACCAAACCTACTTTTCCCTCAAGTTCGGAAGCAAGTAAACCGATTCCGCTTTTAATTTTGTTGCGCAATTCATCGCCGAATGATTTCAACTCATCCATATTTGTCGCGGCGACTTTTCCTTTGAAGATTTTTATTCCGGCAGCTTCTGTTGGATTTGAGATGATCGAATCAATTCCGCCAAGTTTTTCCTTAAGTTTTAATTCGGCTAATTCTTTTTCAAGCTTCTTCTTTTCTTCGATCAATTCATTTATTCTGATTTCCGACTTCTGACTTCTGACTTCTTGTTCAAGAATAAATTTTTCTACACCGGCGCCCGTTACGGCTTCTATTCTTCGTACTCCGCTGGCGATGGAGGATTCGCTTAGAATTTTAATTAATCCGATCTGGGAAGAATTTTTTACATGTGTGCCGCCGCAGAACTCCATCGAGAAATCACCGAACTGAACAACATTAACTTTATCTCCGTACTTATCGCCGAAGAACATTAACGCTCCCATTTTCTTTGCTTCATCAAAGGGAATGCTGAGATGATGGGTGAGTGGAATATTTCTGCGCAATTGTTCGTTCACTAAAATTTCGATGTCGCGCAATTCTTCCTCACTTACTTTGGCGAAGTGTGAAAAATCGAAACGAAGTTTGTCCGGCGCAACAAGAGAACCGGCTTGATGCACATGCGTTCCGAGAATTTTTCTCATAGCTGCATGAAGGAAATGTGTGACCGAATGGTTCCGCATAATATCCCAGCGGCGTGTTTCATCAATAGAAACCAAAACATTATCACCTATAGTTAAAGATACGTCAATATTAGATTCAACTATGTGAACAATTCTATTTTCTACTTTTGTAACATCAACGACTAGCAAATCATTTCCATTAATATTGATTATCCCCGTATCACCGATTTGCCCCCCGGATTCAACATAGAAGGGAGATTTATCGAGAATGATAAAATCATTTTTAGTCCCTTTTTCCAAACCGATAATTTTTGCTAGTGAAGAAAAATTTTCATAACCGATAAACTCTGATTGAATCTTATCTCTAAGATTGAACTGTGATAGATCATTAAAGTTCACATTTACCGAAGCGAATTTATCTTTTGTTGATTCGCGTCCTCTTTCTTTTTGCTGATTCATTAGTTCATTGAATTGAACTTCATTTATTTCAAGTCCTTGTTCATGTGCCATTACGATTGTTAAGTCTATCGGGAATCCGTAAGTGTCGTATAATTTAAAAGCCGCCTCTCCACTAATTATTATATTCTTCAAATTAAATTTCTCTAGAAATTTATTATCCACATCTTTAAAAAATATTGAATCGAAATTAAGACCATGCTTATCAACAACAGTTATTTCCCAATCTTGTTTTTCAGTTCTAAACATGCCTCGAGAATTATATTTTGTTTGTTCCTTAATGGCTTGAAGGATAGCTCCAGTTCCTACTTGACTAAATTCCTCAATTCCTCGATCAAGTGTCCGGTTAAAACTTTCTTCTTCACTTTTAATAATTTTCTTTACGTACTCTTGCTTCTCTTTAATTTCGGGGAAAACATCGCTCATCGTTTCAACAAGAACATCAACAAGAGAAAAAAGAAATGGTTCTTTCATATTAAGCTTTCTTCCGTAGCGGGAAGCGCGGCGCAAGATTCTCCGCAGCACATAACCGCGTCCGTCATTGCCTGGGACAGCGCCGTCTGCAATTGCAAAGGTTAACGTGCGGATATGATCGGCAATAACGCGCATCGGAATTTTATGTTCTTCTTCTTCGTAAGCTACTTTTGAAATTTCTGCAATGCGGTTTATTAACGGCATAAAAACATCGGTATCGTAATTTGAACTTTTTTGCTGCATCACTGCGCAGACGCGCTCAAAGCCCATTCCGGTATCAACATGTTTTGAAGGGAGGTCATGAAGCTTTCCATTTTCGTCGCGGTTATATTGAATGAAAACGAGATTCCAAATTTCAATGCATTCCGGTGTTCCGGCGTTTACATATTTCGGATTATCATAATCATCGGTAAGATTAATATGAATTTCAGAACAGGGTCCGCACGGACCGGTTTCTCCCATTTCCCAGAAATTATCTTTCTCATCAAAGCGTAAAATGTGGGCGGGATTAATATCGGTTTTTGTTTTCCACAACTCAAACGATTCATCATCGGTTCTATAAACCGTAGCAAACAATCTTTCCTTCGGCAGCTTCCAGACATCGGTGAGTAATTCCCAAGCCCATTGGATTGCTTCGGTCTTGTAATAATCGCCAAACGACCAGTTCCCGAGCATTTCAAAAAAAGTGTGGTGGTAGGTATCGTGTCCGACTTCTTCCAGATCGTTGTGTTTGCCGCTTACGCGGATACATTTTTGCGTATCGGCGGCGCGGTTGTATTGGCGGGTTCCTGTGCCGAGAAAAACATCTTTAAACTGGTTCATCCCCGCGTTAGTAAAGAGCAGCGTCGGATCATCAAACGGAACCACCGGCGCACTGTGTACTATTTTATGCTGTTTACTTTCAAAAAAATCTAAAAACTGCTGACGAATCTGCTGTGAAGTCATATAACCTTTATTCTGAATTTTTAATGTCTAAAGATAACAAAAAAAGAAAAATGACTTGACTTGTAAAAATTAATTTTCTAAGTTTGACCAAACAAAAAGGAGCGCTTATGAGTCGGTTAATTTTTTCATTGGCTTTGTTTTTCTTTTTCACTTCAATTTCTTTCCCTCAGTCCTCTGATCCAAACTTACTTCGCGTTGGTTTCCTTAACGGAAATAATTTACATCTATCGTTTTATAATGATGGACAAATATCTGGTTTTAATTCTGGAGTTGATATTCGTGGTAAATGGAAAGGGAATGACTACATTGGCGATATGATACCAATGATCGGAGTTGAACTCCCAATTAAGGATTATAACAATGATGGAAAAGCTGATACAATTCACTCTGTTATTATTTCCCGCGGTCCAAGAAAAGGGCAGGGGAATGAAAAGGACCCGACAACAATGGCATTTTGGGGATTCAATCCAAAACCCGGTTACTTGAATTCTTCCCTTGAAAAAATTCCAATGAGCGATGATCAATCCTCATGGCCTACGTTGTGGGCGGAACATCCTGATTGGGACTCTACGGTTTGGGATGGTTTGAATGGCAAAAACTTTTTTACCGGTGGATTGGAAACTTATTTTAGAATTGATGATAACGCAGACGAAGAAATTTTTAAGTCGTATGGTTTTTTACCCGACTCTACAAATCCAAACAGAAAAGGTTTGGGAATAAATGTTGGTGTTCGTTATATACAGCCTTCGGATTCAAATTTTAATGATGTTATCTACAAAGTCTACGATATAAAAAACGAAGGAACAACTACTTACAATAAAGTCTTTTATGGCGAAGTTGTTGGTACATTAGTCGGTGGAGACGGAGATTCCGGAGATGATCTTTGTTCGATAGATACTTCTACAACCACTATTTATAGTTACGATAACGATGGAATAGGTAATCAAGGACAAAAAGTTGGAGTAATGAGTGAAACTTTAATTGAAGCGCCAACAAACAATGAAATTAAATCATATCAGTATTTTTTCCAATCTTCTTCTCCTGATCTGAGCGAAGACGAGGCATTATGGAAAAGGTTGAACTCAGGTTCAATTGATAAAACACCTCCAACTCCTTCAGACAACGATTTTTTATTCGGAACAAACTGCTTCTCTTTAGCACCCGGTGAGATAAAACGAGTTGTAACTGCAATTGTGATGGGTGATAGTATTTCTCAGATCAAAGCTAAGGTGTTTAATGTAAAACTTTTATGGTTTAATAGTTTCATTTACAATCCTGATAATATAGAAGAAGCAACAATAATCACCAGTTACGCTCTTACACAGAATTATCCGAATCCATTTAATCCAACCACGACGATCAGTTACAATCTTCCGAAAAGCGGGTTGGTGAATCTTGTTATTTACGATGTGCTCGGAAAAGAAATAAAAAGATTAGTTAGTGAATACAAACAAGCCGGTTCATACAAAATTAACTTTGATGCTTCGGCATTGGCAAGCGGAGTTTACTTCTATTCTTTGCGTGCAAATGATTTTATTTCCACAAAAAAAATGCTGCTGCTCAAGTAAAATGATGGATGCAAGTAGAGACGTTGTCCGCTACGTCTCTACAGCATATTCCTGAGTTCTGACAATTAGTGCGGTAAGATTTTCCAAGCCCTGATTAAATCTGCAAGAGAACTTTCCAGTATTTAATCTGTTGGAGATGAAAATATAAATGCTTTATTTGTTTTTTCTTCTTGAATATGTGAATCGGTAATATTTCAGAACAGATCACTTATTCTGAATAACAGTGAAAAACAATCACTTGAACAGTCGTAGAGGCGAATTTTGCTTTTGCTTTTTTGATTGATAACATACCCGAAATTGATCGTTAGTGCGGCATTTCCGATTAGCATAAATTTTAATCCCTTATGATTCAATCACCTTCAGAGACCAATTTTTCATTTTTTAGCACCCGTAAGAACTCAAGAATTGTTATCTATTTAACTTTTTGCGAACTAATATTTTCAAGATATTTTTTCGTTTTGTTGGATTAAAAAGGGCGCCGCAGTTGGCGCCCTTGAAAATGATGGGAAGGAAACCTATAACGCAGTTATGAAACCAACTCCAATACGTCCGAATTTATTAATGAAATCATGCGTGTATTCACCAACAAGACGGAAGTTGCGTCGAAGCATATAGCCTGCATGTGCAGAGGCTCTTCTCGTCATAGCAATTTTTTCCATCTCTACCCAGTTGAAAAGTCCGGCTAAATACCATTTGCTATCATCGCCTTCAGGCATGAATAGCAATTCTGCAAATGCTCCGCGTGTGTTAATCTCTGCCGCAGGGTTAGTAACGAATAAAGGATTTTTGTCTCTTCGTTCAACGTACTGTAAGTTAAGTTCGAATGGTTCAAGTGATATTGTGGCATCGGGACCTGCCATCCACAATTCATTTACTTCGCCTGTCTTCTCTTCGTTTCCATAATAACCAAATGCTCCAACCCGCAGATGATCTCCGATATCCTGTGAAATTCTGCCGAATACATTTTTATATTTATCATCATCAAAACTTTTTATAGCATTGGCTTTGTCAATTCCGTTGCCATTCAATACTTCGACGATAATATCAGTCCCGGTTTTAAAGCCGTAGGTTAGCATAATTCCCCTGTCGTATGTAAGATTTATTCCCGAGTTACCGACTTTAGTTTTGTACACTTCATAATCGTCAAAGGTTAATCTTAATTCTCTTTTGAATAGCGGATCGGAAACCTGAAATTGCCCAACGTAAGCGTCAAGTTCGGAACCAAAAATATTATTGAACATAATAAAAGCATCTTCAATTCCGGCAACCTCACCTCTTTCACTAAAGAAGAAATAAAAATAGTAGGCAACATCTTTAGCAATGGCACCCCCGGAAATTAATTTGGCAAGATAAGGAGCATTAAAATCAGACTGCTTCGATTTGGAATTGTTATAAGTGAGATACCCTTCAAGTCTTAAGGCTAACGGCAAATCTCTAATAAGACTTAATTCGTTATCTCCCGTCTCAACGTAATAGCGTGGGGCATCCTGTGCTGCAAGTGTAAATCCGTTACCGGCAAACTCATCTCCGTATGCTTTTAATTTTGGGAATGGGGAATGACATGTTTTACACGTCATATTATATTTTCTTGCAAATGCCGGAATGGCGTATGAAAAATCAACTGCCATAAACAGAATAACTATTGGCAATAAAAAATATTTTTTGTTCATAATAATCCTCATGGTAAAATTGTAATGTTGGTGGAATGATCATTGACTTTGATAATTTCCTCTTCATCGTCGGGTACATTTAGAAAATCAGCAACCGGTTTTACAAGTTTTTGATAATTTAATGTCGCGGTAATTTTCATTATCCCGGGTGCAGCATCATTCGGAATAGTAAAAGAGCAAGTTTCAAGTTTTGTTTCACGTGGTCCTATCCGGTAATCAATCCCGAGTGATTTTGTATTCCACTGCTGAATAGTCATTCTTCCCTGCGGATCGAAATAAGGCATCCGGAATATACGATCCCCGATAGGAATACCATCCCGCTGTACGCCTTTGAAGTTAGGATCATCAAGTGCAATTCCCATATCCTGATAAGCGAGTTCATCGCTCCCAATCGTCCACTTTTCATCTTTAAAACCTTTTTTATCTACCGGCAAATGATAGACTTTTCCTTTTGCATCAACCGCTTCCACATGCATCCAAACAATTCTGTCTTCAACCGAACCGGAAGGAAATTTATGCCCGGTTTTTTGATTAAATAAGGCAATAGTGAATTTTACATTTTCCCCCGGTTCAAGTTCTCTTAGATCTGGATGAATACGAAGTTCAATTACGCCGCGCACTTTGCCAGGGTCATGCGCGCCATGAAAAAGATGCTGTCTTGCATCCGGGTATTTATTTCCCATCGATGCTGTAGCTCCCTCTGCTTTTGTCATATGACAGTCCTGACACTTTACGCCTTCTTTTGAATAAGGTCCATCTTTCCATTCAAGATGAGTGGACTTTACCCAAACACCGTAAGGAGATTCTTCATTGTGGCAAGTTCCACAAAATTCAGCCGTGCGTAAAAATTCGTTTTTTACTGTTTGATGTTCGGGCGAAGCTACATTACCACGAACACCCTGTTTCGTATTTCCAGGCGCAATGATATAATTAAAATTAAAGGGAGTGTCGCCTTGAAAACCGGTAATTGAATGACACACATCGCATGAAACCGATTCATTTGCCCGCGACATTTTTTCAGGAAGCGGAGGAGGAACATCCCCTGCTAAAAATGCAATAGGCGTATGGCAGCCGTTGCAGCCTGCTTTTACACCTGCAACAACAGGATCTTTTTCGGCGTGCGGAACTGCAAGTTTAAAATATTCTATTTCGTCCCAGTGGTGAGTGTATGCCTGCGACATCATAGACTGTAACCACTGCTGGAAAAAATCTACATGGCAGGATGTGCCGCAAAGTTTTGGAGCCTGGAAGTCTTCATATTTCATCGTCCCGAGAGCTTCGTCTCCAACTTTTACCTGAGCAAAGGTGGCTGAAGAAAATATTAGTAGGCTTACCAGTATTCGTAAAAGTTCTTTCATCGCTTTCTCCTTTCGAATTTTAAATAGCGGTAAAAACTTCTGATATCAGGTTAACTTCGGTATAAATATAAAAAATATTAACGACAAAATTAATAGTTGCGTCTACTATTATTTACTGCAATATAAAATTGTCTACACTTATTATTTCCCAATTCAACCTGACAAATTAGCAGAATAATAATGGAACAAATAATTGCCCCGACCTTTAGGTAAACCGTACCGATGGGGATGAAAAAGATTTTATTTTGTTGCTATGAACAGATTGCTTCTACGGAGCAAAAGGAAAAACGGAAAGAACAAGTCGAGTTCCGTAGGAACAGACTGTTTGAAGGGGAAAAAATCAGAAATAAAAATTTAGCTCCATCGGAGCGACCTGTGAATATTCTTGAAATTGAAATCATTCTCTTACACCCGAATCAGCAATTAGTAAAAACAAACGAGAGACGATATAATTTTAACAACCGCAATAGCTTCTCTATTCTAAATACTTCATGATTTTACTTTCATCTTTAGATGCTACCGATATAAATAAATTCCAACCAACTCCTTTCTTCAATATGTGATGTTAAGGAATAACAGTATTTCAAAATAAATTCAAACCTCATATCCAACCGGTTATACCTCTCATCCAAATCAAATTGATCAATGAGTTTAATTATTCGAATTTAGCCGGGTAATTAAAAACAAAGTAATTGTTCTTCTATTGCTTTGATCTCTTTGCTTGAAAAAAAATCGTTCTAAAATAATTTAGCATCTAAAATAGGAGTGAAAATGAAAAAGCTTACTTGCTTGATCCTTTTTTTAGCGGTCGGTATACCGCATCTATTATTCGCTTCAGGAAATACACCGACAAAGAAACTTGTTGCTGTAAGACTAACTGAAAAAATTTCAATTGACGGTGTATTATCCGAAGATATTTGGAAACGCCAGGGCTTTACTGAATTGCTTCAGCAGGAACCTAATCAAGGTGAAAAACCTTCGCAACAGTCGGAAGTGTGGGTGGCGTATGACGATGATGCTATTTATTTTGCCGCAAAATATTATGATGCAAATCCCGATTCAATTTTAGCGCGCCTTGTCCGCCGCGATTTTGTTTGGGGTGATCCTTCCGACGGTACCATTCTTTATATTGATTCATACGGCGATAAAAGAAGCGGATATTTTTTCTATGTTAACGCTGCGGGTACGCTTGCAGACGGATTATTGGAGAATGATAATAAACAGACTGATCTTTCATGGGATGCAGTATGGGAAGGCGTTCCTCATATCGATAAAGACGGATGGTCGGTTGAGATGAGAATTCCATATTCACAACTTCGGTTTAAACCAAGTGAAACACAAGTGTGGGGAATTAATGTTGAACGTTTTATTAGCCGCACAGCGGAAACAGATATGATTGCATATACACCGCGTAATGAAAATGGATTTGCTTCCCGCTTTCCGGAGTTAGTTGGAATTGAGGGAATCACTCCTCCCACCCGTCTTGAAATATTACCGTATGTTACCGGAAAAGCTGAGTACGTTGGAAATGACCCAAACAATCCATTCAATCCGGGACATAAATATCTTCCTGGTTTTGGTTTGGATGTGAGAGCGGGACTTGGAAGCAGCCTTACACTAAATGGAACTATCAATCCCGATTTTGGTCAAGTAGAAGTTGATCCGGCAGTAGTAAATTTAACGGACGTTGAAACAGCATTCCAGGAAAAACGGCCCTTCTTTACAGAGGGTGTAAACATTTTTCGATTCGGAAACGGTGGCACAAATAATAATTGGAACTTCAATTGGCCAGGCGCAAATATATTTTATAGTAGAAGAATCGGTCGAGCTCCACAAGGAAGTTTACCTGCTAACGACTATGCGGATGTTCCAAATGGAACACACATTCTTGGCGCTGCAAAAATCTCCGGAAGAATTTCAAACGATTGGCAAATTGGAACTATACAGTCATTAACCCGCCGTGAATTTGCTGATATTGATTTGAGTGGTCAACGTTCAAGTACTGAAGTAGAACCCTTCTCTTATTACGGTGTATTTAGAATCAGGAAAGATTTCAATGAAGGGCAGCAAGGATTTGGAGTT
>Ga0209417_1006134_pt1 | contig 12602 bp, 7 predicted proteins | sample RifGroF2_FD_184002 | JGI IMG/M metagenome (GOLD analysis project Ga0209417, IMG submission 184002) | Groundwater microbial communities from Rifle, Colorado, USA - Groundwater F2 (SPAdes) (version 2) | ecosystem: Environmental > Aquatic > Deep subsurface > Groundwater | place: Rifle, Colorado... | reverse complement strand
CAGTTGAAGTATCAAACCAAGCTTTGGAATATGTATTATAATGACCTTGAACATTGCTCCCTTGACGGACTATCACCTAACCAAGCCCTCAGCCTACAGAAAGTGCAAAATGTCCGTACCTAAAACAAATGGTCAAAATCCAAAATCTAAAAGCCAAAATCTGCGTCTTTAAGGCTGAAATAGCTCTTCAGGCCATGGCTTTACAGACACAACTCCCGCAAATTGCTTTGCGGTTTCTGATATTTGGGACCATAAAATGCCGATGCGACACGAGCCGCCACCGGATTTATTATAAGGATCTGCAAAAGTCAGCGTGAGGACTCCACTGTTAAGAGATGCCGCCTTTAATTCAAAACCTTGCAATGGATATTCCGTTGTTATTCCTTGCGCTTTTTCCGCTGATGTTAATTCACCCTTGAGAAGCAATTTTACCGTATCTTGAATCGGAGTTTTTGTTATATCAATCTTTCTTTGAACGGGAACAAGTCCTTGTTTTGAGCACATTAAATTCGCTGTCCCGTCTTGGTCTTTTGACGGGCTGTAATAATATAATAAAACCGTTTGCTGAGCGGGCGCGCTTAAATCGAATTTTATAGGCATACGAAGCTCATCATCATTTACTGGTAAACCGGATGGATTATCTTTTTGAAAAATCAAAGTTCCGGTTGCAACTTGTGGTGCCGACCCTTCTGCCAATTTTGGCGCAGTGAATTCCATTTGCGCTTCAAAAGGCACAAAGTTTTCCGTCATCCAATCTGAAGTCGCTTTTGCAATTGCCGTGCCAATTTGCTTGCCGTTTGCATCTACGAGTTTTATCGGGAAAGAAGCTTCAAAAAACCATGTACCGCGAGCTTGACCTTTAATATTAAAAGAGCTTTTTATAACGCTATTTGGTATTGGCTCTGTGACGCGAATTAAATCAGATTTATCTGTGATCTTAACCAGATCGTCAATAGCGATCGGATCTTTATTCGCATTATCTTTGCCGCCATATTTATCTTCATAAATATAAATCCCGCCGATAACAACTAAAACAAGGATCACCAAAAGTAGAATCTTGACCAAGAGAGAATTTTTCATGATATTGAAATGTTAGCTTATGGCTATAGTGTAGCACGAAAAAGCCTTTTAAGGTTTTGCTCTTGCTGGACTCTTTTTAAATCCGTATGCAAATTATATCAAAGTGATATAAAATTTATATATTTCTTATATATAAATGATATAAAACGTATACGGTTTTAGAAAGAAGAACTTCAAAGCTCAAATGTGGAATCTTGAAGCCAAAATTTTTCATGCAATGCAGGGGGAAAGCTTTTGATTTGTCCATATAAAAATCTTGACATACTCGACTCGACCAGTAAGTGAAATAAAACACATCCTTGCTTAATCGTTCAGATTTTAATAATATGTTTAATATGTAGAATATAATGAAATATTATCCTTGTCATTATACGCTTTGACTGATTGATTCATGATCTTCATTGTATAGAAAATGTTAGCCGCGAGTTAATATATTTATTTAAAGTGTCCATATGTCGTTACATCCAAAATTCATACCGTGGGATATATTGTACAGTGAAGACGAAATCGAAATTAAGAATGTTGATACCATTGTGAAGTATTTTAAAAACAGCTGTTCCGGTCATAAAGAAATGGCTATAGGTGTTGAGTGTGAAAGATCCGGTGTTTATAAAGATGATCTAAGCCCCGTCCAATACGTGGGAGCTAATGGCAGGGGTGGGTATTTGGATATACTTAAAAAGCTTAATCACGAACTTGGATGGGAAGTTGTTTATGAGGAAAACGGCAATATATATGAACTACAGAGATGTGGGACGAGAATAGGGATTGAAAACGATGGCAGACTTGAACTTGCGAGTAAGCCCAGATTGGATTTGCATGATTTAGCTAGAGAGTTTTTATTCTATAATCATGAAATTTCAGAGATATCAAAAATTTTCGGAATAGCATTTCTTGGGATGGGGTATCAGCCTTTCAGTACCGTAAAAGAAATACTTTACGCGCCGAGAATTAGAGCAAAGATTATCGATAAACTATATAAGAGTGGAGTGGAAAAGCAAAAATGGATGAAGTTAGCCAATGGTCTTCATATAAATATCGATTACACCTCGGAAGAAGACGCCATAAGAAAGTCACAAATTCTATGGCGAATAAGTTCCATATTGGCGGCAATGTTTGCTTGCAGTCCCTTGGAAAATGGAAAAAGAGCAAAGCATCTTGATCAAAGACTTTATGTAAATCAAAGAATGGACAAAAAAAGGATACCACTCCAAAAAGAATTTTTAGATAAGAATTTTTCATTTAAAAAGTGGGTTGATTATTGCGTTGATTTGCCTATTTTTTATTTAATGAGAGACGGTAAGCCCATTTACCCCAAATCGACTTTTAGGGAATTTATAAAAAACAGCGAAAAAACCGGCAATATTCCAACGATTCGCGATTTTAACCTTCACTTAAAATCAATATGGAGTGAGGTTAGACTCAGAAAATATATAGAATTCAGATCTCTTGATTCGATTCCGCAATTCCTTCTAATGTCCGCTCCGGTATTGATCAAGGGGCTTTTATATAGCGAAAACGCCTTAACGGCGGTTGAAAAACTTGTTGGAGATTTTAAATATGATGAACTTATGCAGCTCAGAACTGATGTTTTGAAAGAAAATTTACGTGCAAATTTTAGAGGAAAATCCGTTTTAAGTTATGCTAAAGAGTTAATAGACATTGCCAATGAAAATTTAAAATCATTCAAAAATTTAAATGAAAAGGGTGAAGATGAAAGCGTTTACCTTGAGCCGTTGAAAGAATTTATATTTGTTAAAGAAAAATCTCCTGCAAGATATTTAATTGAAAAGTGGGAAGGCGAATGGCATAAGGATAATAAAAAACTTGTTGAATGGTCCACCGCTGAGACAAGGCCGTTATAAAATATAAAAGATATTTAAACCGTCCCTCTTAGAATTAAAAAAACAACATACCCGAAATAAAACACCAGAAAAATAATGCCGCTCCACCTGCTTAAAACGTATTCCGTTTGAACAAAAAATCTTTTTCTTGCGTGTAAAAATAAAAACATAAATACTCCAATTAAGCCCGCGATTAATATATCCCAATTATTAATACTATTTATTGGTATTGGCTTTATAACAGCACTAATACCTAAAATCCAAAATACATTAAATATATTCGAACCTACGACGTTTCCGACCGCTATATCGGGTTTTTTCTGATAAGCGGCAACCGTAGACGTAACTAATTCCGGAAGAGATGTTCCAATCGCAACTATAGTCGCCGCGATCACAAATTGGCTTAGACCAATCAACGTTGCGATTTCAACAGCGCTTTCGACAACCCATTTTCCCCCTAACGGCAAAGCAACTATTCCGATAATCAAATAAATAATGGATTTTAATAAAGATATATTCTGCTCTTCTCCATCGCGAAATATTTCCGTTTTTGCAATCTTGTATGCGTAAACAAGAAAAATCATAAAGAAAAAAATCATTATTATCCCGTCCGTCTTTGAAATAAATGAATTCAATGATTTATTTATAAAAATGTCGTTCCCCAAAATTCCCAATACAATAATCGCGAATATTCCAAGCGGTATCTCCACTAAAACCGTCCTACTCCTTATTACAAGCGGTGAAATGATCGACGCCACTCCTAAAATCAACAAAATATTTGCAATATTGCTTCCAAGTATATTCCCCAAAACAATGTCCGATCGCCCAAGAATGCTTGCATCAATATTCACCAAAAGCTCGGGAGCCGATGTCCCAAAAGCTACGATTGTTAGTCCTATAACCAAATCGGATATATTTAATCTTCTCGCGATTGAAGATGCTCCTTTAATTAAAAAATCCGCGCCTTTTAAAAGAAAAACGAAACCAAGTATGAGAAAAACTATATACATTCAAAATGATGTTTATTTTTTTAAGTATAACATTTTTGATATAAACGCACACGACTTTAGAAATAAAAACATCAAAGCTCAAACAGATGCCGCCTTTCGCTTCAGGCGTGTGGAGCGGCATAATATACAGCCCCTTTCCCGGCACCATTTCTCTTAATCTTTTTTGCTTTTAAAAGCCTATTTAAATCGCTTTTTAAAGTTGGGCGTTTAATTTGAGGAATTTTTTCAATTATTTGACTGATTGAAATTGGTTTTTCACCTATAACATTAATGATTTTCTCTTCCCTTTCATTTCTATTTATTTTTTTAGGATAATCTTCCAAGTCGCCTTCTTTTCCCTCTAAAACGTCAAGCATTTTCTTTTGCGTCGACAAAAGCTCTTCGTATATAAATGCAACAAATTGCTGATAATTATTTTCTACATCTATTAACTCCAAACTTTCCAAATATTTTTTCCTATTAATGTTTTTTATTATGCACGGCGGATATCCGGCTCTCATCAATATTAAATTCATAAGTAAACGCGCCATCCTGCCGTTCCCGTCGTCAAAAGGATGAATAGCTGCAAATTTATAATGAAAAATACATGCTTTTTCTATGATGTTAATAACTTTTTCTTTATTGAACCATTTTATAAGGCTTTCCATCTCGTCTTGTATATGAATTGGATCTACGTATTTATGAATTTTGCCTGAAATCGTGAGCACGTGGTTTGGCAAAACTTTATACTTACCTGCGTTCAACGGCTTTTTTATCAACTGCCCATTGCCTCCCTTCGCATATGTAAAATGAATGTCTTTTAACAATAAGGCGTGGAGCTCTTTTATAAAACTTTCCGTGATCTCTCTGTCTCCTTTAATAACATCGAGCAAATAGTCTATCGCCTCTGCGTGATTTTTTGCTTCCAAGTAATCCTTCAAAGGCTTTCCTTCAGACGTTAGCCCTTCTCTCAAGAAAAATGCGGTTTCACCATAGGTTAGTGTATTTCCCTCTATTGCGTTTGAATTATACGTCCAATCGATACGCAATTTTTCCTGCCAAAGCTTAAGAATTTCTTTTGAGAAAGGCTTATATGCATTAATTTTTACTTGCAACTCCTCTATTTTTTGAATAATTTTATTCATATCCAAATTATATCCATAAATATCCAAAAAAGCAAGGGAATTCACGGCTTTTTGCCTATATAGCGTGAATTTGTGTCGTTTTCGTGGATAATTCACGGGTACGATAGATAAAACCCCTAAATCCCAAACAAAAGAGACCCTGTGCTACGCTTCGGGTCTGTGGAGCGGGTAGCGGGAATCGAACCCGCGTCTACTCCTTGGAAGAGAGTCATAATAGCCATTATACTATACCCGCGCAAAAGGAGTTGCAGAAAGTATTATAAGCAAATAAGTGAAAAGTGCAAAGAAAAAATCAATATCGTCTTTGTGTTTCCGGTCTGTCTGATTGTCTTCGCACAAACATTGGCGCATTATCTTCAATCCAGCCTCTGCCAAACGCTTTACCCAGATAAGATCTTATGAGCCAGAAAACGTGCTGATGTTTTCCGAATTCAGCTCTGCATGTCGGATTAACTTCCATCGCCCTACGAAGAGCAAACCAAACTTCATTACGATTGATACTTCCTTGCGCTTCACGCTTTTTTGCGCCTTCTAATATTCTTGCCATTTCCGCTTTGACGTCTTCTGAGAATAATGCATTTTCTGATGGAGCTGCGCCCTGCTGAAGCCCTCGTGCACCTTGCGCCGTTCCGGCCACTCTTGCCGCACCGCTTTCTTTTGCTCTCTTATCGGCTATTGCCTTTTCTGATAAGCCTAATTTTTGCAATAATAATCCCATGTCTCCCTTTGAAGGCAAACCCATTACGGCTTGATTTCGTAACGCATTTGTTCTTGTTATAATCGCAACTCTTGCGGCCATCATTTCATCTCCTGTGAATGCCGCTCTTTGAGCTTCAGGCAAAGATTCGAAAAGTTTTATTGGATTTTGAGATACTTGCAACTGTGCAACTAATGTTGCTGATGTAGATGCTTCGCGAACTTGTGGTTTTGGGGCAGGTTGAGCTGGAGGTGCGACTGGTGCTTGTTTTTGCCGTGCTGGCGCTTGTGGTGCCTGTGGTTTTGGGGCAGGAGCTTGTGCAATTGATGCTTTTGATGCAACCAAATCGGCAACCAATGCTTTCAAACCAACCTCAGGCAACATTGCATCAAACATAAGATAAAGACTTGGATCTTTTACACTGTGTATGCCTTCACCTACCAAACCGGGAAGCTGTTTCTTTGATACCGCACCGCTTCTAAAATCAACTAAAAGCCTTATCACAGACCTTTCGTCGAGCGATAAACCGGCCCATGGTTTTGTTTCAAGGCCGGAATTAAAAAGTGAATATAAACTTGTTCCGGCTCTCAAGTCTCCAGGCGTCAATGCTTGAACGAATGCAACTAAGTTGCCGAATGTAATTTCTCTTGGAAATTCCAGTTTTTGAACCGACGCAGTTGATGTGGCCGATGCTGATACAGCTGCTTTTGGCACTGATACTGCTGGTTCTTTGACCGCTGCTGCGGCTTCTCGTGCAACTGCAGCTTGTAAACCTGACGGCGTTGATGGAGTTGTCGGAGTTTTCGGCGCCACGGACGGCACGCTTCTCAGCACTTGCTCCGGAACAGATGCTCCCATTCCTAATTCTTGTTGCGCATCTGTAATTGCAAGCCTTATAAGCTCTGATAATCTAGGAAATACATTACATAAAACAGCGGCTGAAGACGTCTGTTCAAGGAGACGAACTTGCTCTCCGATATAACCTGTTATTATTTCTGCGCTATTCCTCTCTTCAACAAGACGTTTAATGCTCATTGCCATTAAAACCACGTCCGATTCATCTGTTGGTAAATTATTAAATCTATTGTTTGCGCAAAGGATATCGTTAAGTTCGTACAACCTTTCAACCGGCGTATCCTGAACTAAACGCAAAACGGAGTTTAAAGAAATCACGACAGGCAAATGGATAGTTGAAATAGCTGATCGTGACGACGTTGCATCATCCATCGACACTTCTTCGACAACTTCACCGCCTCTAACCCCTGTTGCATCCGGTGCTGGTAAAGCCTTTCTTTCATCTCCAGCAACAACATAATCCGCATCAATAACCTCGCCGTCACCATCTCCGGCTGATCCAGCCTCTCCTTCTTTACCAATAAATCCGGATCTTACAACTCCATCTTTTTCCAATGCCCTCTCTCCACCATTGTCAACCGTTTCAGCTGATGGTAATTCCGGCCTTTCAACACTTGCGCCTTCGTCCGCGGAAATCCCCAAGGTTTTTTTAACCTTATCGGCAACTCTAGCGGCGGATTTTTTTAAATCAATTAAAGCGCCCATTGCTCCCCCGCCGGATTGAACTTTTGACCTATCTTCTTTTTTCTCTTCAATAACAACGTCTGCCGGCCTTGTTGGGCGCTTTGAACGGTCTTCTCTTGGTTTTGAAATTGTACTGGATCTTGCGGCGTTAGATGCCCCAAGACCTCTATGAGAATTACACATAAATCTTTTATTTATTTTCCGTGCTAATTAAGCCTGAATTTGCAGCCCATGGCTTCTTCTTGCTTGTGAAGCGGCGGCAACCGCTCCCATTGCAAGAACCCTTGCGACCGCAGCCCTTGGATCTTCGCGCAATTCAGCAGGAATTCTGATGCCTTCGGTGCGTTTTCCTTCTCTGCCGATGGCTTCGCCACCTGCTTCAACGTATCTAGCCCGCTGAGCTATCGCCGTATGTTCTCTGCACATAAATTATATTGTTAAGATTTAATCTTATATTATATGTAATTTATAAGTCAATCAATTCTTTTTGGGATTTTTAAGCCGCTTTTCTGCCAAGAAAAATACCGACATCGTTCCCCCATGTTGATTCCGGCAGTGTTGCTTGCAAATGCGCGATTTTTTCTTCCATCTCATCAATCAATGTGCGAACTTTATACACAACATCACTCCCTCCGCTTGCACAATCAAACCAAGCGTCAGTGCATTTTTTCACGGTTTCATAATGATCTCTATGGCTTGCCTCGCTGGCTTCTCCCGCTTCTTTTTTAAACACCCATTCTCTGTCCAAAATCCCGTCCAGACCATATCCTTTAAGTAATCTAAAATATTTATCTTCATACCATTTTCCAACTTCTGCAAAAGCTCCTTTATGTTGCGCGTTTATTAATGCCGTGCCTATAAATTGATATGGTTTTATATCTTCGATTTCGTATGGCTTTTCCGGATCTGAAGCTATTCTGCCAAGCATATCGATTCTCCCTTTAACAACTTTACCGTTCAACATGCGCATGAACGGGAATGGCACATTGGGCACAACATGAACCCTATCGTTATATGCCATGATTCGTGCGCCGGTTGTTTCGTCTTGGTTTGTTGAAAATGCGTCAATCGGATATTCGACTCCTCTTACGGTTGAAAGTAAAATACTGCTACCAAGCACCGCCGCTCTGTGATTTGGCAATTTTCCGGCAAGCGACACTTGCAGTTCCGGGAACTTTGAGTCCAAAGCTCTCAACCTGTGCAATGCGGCAATGATTATTTTTAATTCTTCCGCTGTGCCGCAAGGAGGCAAAATCAAAGAACTACCCGCGTGAATTAATTTAAACGCCGTGCTTCTTATGCCAAGCGCCATTTTTATTGCTTCCAAATCTTTTTCCTCAATTGGATGCAAAACATGAATCTTACCTCCAATCGGCAAAATACCAATATATCCTTCTCTATTGATTTCCAGGGTTTCTTTCATTGGTATCAAGCCTCTTCTCACTTCTCTCAATATCAAGCTTCTTGTCCCCTCCGGATCTCTATATGCTTTTATCAATTTCACACTCAAGTCTCCGCCTGATGCTTCATCTTCGCCTTTCGGAAGCGACAACAAGGCCATCCCTTCTTTTGCTCTTGCATCCGCAATATCCATGCCTTGCAATACTCCAAAAAACGTTAAAACGATTGCGGTTGAATTCGCTATTGCTTGCTGCATCAATCTATCTTTATCTCCTTTTTTAACGTCGCTAAAATCTCCCAATGATGCTTCCACCAAGCTATCAACCTCTCTTTTTATATCATCGATTGAAGTCATGAATCCTATCAAGTTTGCAATCACCACATATAGTTGATCAGCCGGCACAATTTCTCTCATCATATCGGTTGGCAATTTTATGTTCTTCACCAGATTCTCAATTCTTGTTAATGAAAATTTTAATTTTTCCCCATCTTCTTCAATTAATTCGTTTTTGAGCCCTCTGCCAATCGACTCCGCCTCTTTCAGGAAATCTTTTAATGCGACAACGGTAAGATAAAAATCTTCGAGTATTTGAAATCTTGTTTGTGCCGAATCCGCGGCTTGTAAAAAATCGTTTAATTTATCAATTCTCACGATCCCTTTTCCTGTTAGCACTCTTAATTCTTTTATAAATCCGACCCAATCCTCTCCTTCTCCGTCCGGTGTTTTGTGGGGATTTAAAAAGTCTGTATGGCTTTTCTCCACAGCTTCTTCGCGCCAATCACCATCATGATCATGATCATGCTTGTCTCTCTCCAAGTCAACAGACCAATCCTCATCTACTGCCCCTCCCAACATTTTTTCAAATACAATGCTTAACATTTCGTTTGAAGAAATACTTTCCGCGCATCCTGTAATAATTAGCAAATCCAATAAATGCTGACACTTTAAAACGACTGCCGCAAAAGAATTAAATCTGCCAAGCGCAAGATTGTTCCCCGCATCTCTCACCCTTGTATAGTACTCATCTGTCGCGTGCTCTATGCCACATTGACGATTCGCTTTTTTATCTTTTCCATCATCAACGTGCCACCCTTTTCCGTGCTTTTTTACATATGCCTTAATATCCACACTTGGCCTTACAACTATTTCTTCGCCCAAAAGATATGTAAAAATTTCTTGAACCTTTTTCTCAGATAAAATTCCTCTTATATAAAGATCTATAATATAACTTATTGCCAAATTAAATGTTATCACCGGTGACTGATTTCGCTCCAAGACTTCTCGGCTTTCACGCGCTATTTTTTGCGCAAAATCATCATGCCTCAAAGCATCCGGAACGTCCGCAAACATTGCCGCATTAACTCTTGCCATATCACTAGGCAATTCCCCGATTTTACGAATTACTTTAAAAATTCCGGAAATCGGCTTAAACGGATCCGGCATTTTATGCGCATGCACAGCAAAATAATTTGATACAACCGTTTCATTAAAAAATCCAAGCTCAGCCTTAACTTGTTCATAAAATTCCAACATCCTATAAAGAACATCAACGCCGCTTCTTTGCGATAATGCTGCTATTTCCGCAGGCAAAGCAAGTTTCATTGTTGGATTTGGAAGCGCCGCACGTCCCGCTGATTGATTCGTTAAAAGCTTATGCCTTCTCATCGTTTGACCATCTCTGTCATCTCCAAGAGTCGGCGCACTTGTTGCAATTCTTTCTAAGAGCGGTTTTGATATGGCAACGGAAATTTCTTCCAAAACCGCAGAATTCAATACTAAGTCATCAAGTTTTAACTCTCTGAGCCTGTCTGAATTTCCTCCGTATAAAGATGCCATTAAGGCGGAAAAACCTGGAAATTCCAAATTCACATCGTCTCCTTCAAGCTTACCCTGAAGTTCACTCCGTGGTTTTACTTTTTTCGCATGATCCATGAACATCTGAATGAATTTTGCGTGATATGAAGATGAAGAATTTTTTAAAGCCGATAATAAAAGATCAATGACATTCTCCGCTCTTTTTACATTGCCAATGCCATAACCTCCGCAAATTTCACATACTATTTTTGTCGTCTCTTCCAAATTCATATAACACATAAGCTCATTGCCTTTTTTGCGATATAACTCCAATGCGTATTGATAATTAAAGCCCGCGTATTTTGTTAAAAGCGTAACAACTTCCACGCTTTTCGCATTCATGTCCGCGACTTCATCCGGTTTTGCCAAACAGCATCTTTCAAGCGCTAAAACCTCCATGTCTTCGTCTAATTTGAGATTCTTCATAAAATACCATGGCCTGTCTTTTCCGCCATAAACGTTATCCATTATAGTTAAAACTGATTCAAGGGCTTGCTCCGCTCCTTGATATCTAACGATTTTTCTATAAAGATCAACCAGCCTGTTTACGTTAAAGCCGTTATTGACCCATGTCCCCATTTTTTTAAGAAGATCGTTAATTTTTGGATTTTTTAACATTTCCGGAGTCAGATATTCGGCCACTTTTAAAATAAAATATCCACTTTCCGGACAAATATTTTTTCTCCTGCCTTTTACAACTTTTAATAAAGCTTCTTCTTTTTGCCCAACACTAAACGTTTGCTTACAATCCAAATCCGCCGGAATTTTATCAAAAATTTCTTTCGCCAACCTTTCAAACTGATGCCTTATCCCGTTTAAAGGCATATCAAATGCATATCCCATTGCAACGCAAAAAGATAATGCGATTTGCGCTCTTGGTAAAGCCCAATCAAAAGCATTATTTGCTTTTATATCTCTTACGTAAGGCTGAATATATTCTGCATAAAATTTTGGAGTGAATGCATCGCCGCACCACTCATGGCTCCCGTATTCATCACGCTGATATGCAAACCACCTTGCCGCAACTTCATCCGGCATCATTGGTCTTGTTCCAACTCGGCTTAATCTAATTGTTGCCTTACCGTCTTTTAATTGCACATCTCCCGGTTCGCTTATTTGATTTTCAACAAATTTCAAATAATGCCGACAACGGATAAAATGTGTCTGTACGTACCTTTGATCGTCATTATAAGTGTCTTCACCGCCACCCCATCCTGACGGAAATTCATGCAAATGTATCGGATGAGGATATCTTGGCAATTGAGTTAATTCCGTTCTTGGTCTGCGCTTCAAGTCATGCCATTGTTCTTCCACGCTATCAAATTCGTCTGCGAAATCTATATTGTCAACATCGTCCGGCGGGTCCAGCCAACGCGGGATTTCAACTCCATGTGGGTTTTTTATACGTACACGTCGCCCAGCCATAGCCATCACTCTAAACATGCCCGAATCAATTAATCGCAGCATTTCAGAATCACGCGCACCTGTTCTCTGCATACGCTCTTTTCTTTCTTTCGGCGATTCGGGCTTGAATATTTTTGGGTCTTGACCTTTCCCAAAAGCTTCAAAAACTTGATCACGAAATTCACGTCCATATTCGTCCAAACGCGAAGTTATATACAACGGCTGAGCGCCGCGTCTTTCTTTTTCCGGAACATAAACTTCACCTTTTCCTTCTTCGGCTTGATAATTCAATTCCTGCCATTCTTCAAACTCACGATCTTCATCGTAGCCATCGTCATCCATGTCGGATGGATCATCATCGTCAAATACCATTTTTAGCAAATTTAAATTATGGAGGGAAATTTTAACACCTTGAAGTGGAATGTCAAGCTGATGTAATGGTTCAATACCTTTGCATCACCCTTGTAGAATATGGACATGCCATACACAACAAATCCAAACATCCCTCGCTTGCGTTTGCAGGCGGCTAAATTAGTGCTTGAAAAAGGATGGAGCACACGTCAGGTAGCCAGATATACGGGTTTTAATCAAAGCACAATCGTCAGATGGTCTAATTTAGCCAGAAAAAGCTATTTTAGACTTAGCATT
>Ga0209417_1006128_pt1 | contig 12607 bp, 14 predicted proteins | sample RifGroF2_FD_184002 | JGI IMG/M metagenome (GOLD analysis project Ga0209417, IMG submission 184002) | Groundwater microbial communities from Rifle, Colorado, USA - Groundwater F2 (SPAdes) (version 2) | ecosystem: Environmental > Aquatic > Deep subsurface > Groundwater | place: Rifle, Colorado... | reverse complement strand
CCAGAGACGCATGTGCCAGGCTTGAAACAATGTGTATGTATACAGGAATTGATCTTCCTGAAAAAACAATCAGACAACAAATTTCATCGGCGGTTCATCTTATAATCCAGGCCAGCAGGCTTACTGATGGTTCAAGGCGCGTAACATACATCAGCGAAATTACCGGTATGGAAGGAAATATCATAACCATACAAGATATATTTAAATGGGAACAATACGGTCTTGATGAAAACAGCAGAGTAATCGGATGTCATGTTTCAACAGGCGTACGCCCTAAATTTGGCGATAAATGCAAAGCCAAAGGCATAAAACTTCCTCTTGAAATATTCGATGCAAACGCGCCTGCTGTATATCTATGTAAAAATCCGCCAAATGAAAAAATGGGCTCTAAAGCAAAAAGCGGCTCTCCGGCTGAAGATTCAGACTCACTTGATGATATTATCAGACAAAGAAAAGCTTCGAGATTTAAGTAATATAATATGTGTTTTTTGTCATTGCGAGCGAAGCGAAGCAATCCACAACTAATAAACAATATATGGATTGCTTCGTCGCAAGCTCCTCGCAATGACAGGTTATGATTAAAACAAAAACAGGAATTAGTTAGAGATGAATCCGGAATTAATAAGCTTAATATGTGGAGGTATAGCGTTTGCTTTATATTGGGTTTTATTCGCTGGAGAAGAAGCCGATCCGGCTATTTTAAAGCGTCTTCAGGAAACTAAAGAAAAGAAATTTACTGCCTCAGGAAATGATGCAGAACTTTTCAAAAGACTTGAAGCTCAAAATAATGCTCAAAAAACTAATTTAATTGACATGTTAAAAGACTCTTCAGAGTATAGACTTGCTTTTTTAGAATTACTTTTTAGAAGATTCGGATTTACAAATAAAGTAAAAAAACTTTTAAAAACAGCCGATATAAAAATGCCTCTAGACTTATTCTTTATGATAACCGGCGGATTATTTCTTCCATTTTTACTAATTAGCATTGCCAGCAATTCTATTTTATACCTGTTAATAGGAATAGGCGCTGCATCAGCCCCTTATTATTTTGTTAAAATGAAAATCAATAAAAATTTACAGCAATTTAGTCTCTACTTTCCTGATTCATTGGGTTTAATATCAAATGCATTAAGAGCAGGGCATTCATTGCTTTCATCTTTTCAGCTGGTTTCTGTCGAATCTCCTTATCCAATAAACAAACTTTTCAAAAACGTTGCTGATGACATTTCACTCGGAAGAGATATAAGAGAAGCGCTGGAAGATATGACTAATAATATGCCCGGTAGCGAAGATATTAAATTTTTTATTACAGCAGTGCTTATTCAAAAGGAAATTGGCGGAAACCTTGCTGAAATCCTTGATACTCTTAATAATACAATAAGAGAAAGATTCAAACTATTGGGAATGATAAAAACACAAACTTCTCAAGCAAAAATGTCAGGAATAGTTCTCGCGCTGGCGCCAATTTTTATAACAATACTTGTAAGCTTAATAAATCCAACCTACATGGCGCCTTTGTTTAACACTCCTGCAGGAAATGCAGCTATGGCAGGAGCTGTAGGGATGTCCATTATTGGATATTTAATCATCAACAAAATAACTGAAATACGTGTGTAATAAATGCAATCGGAGCAATACTAATAAATGGAAATTATTATTATACCAATAACAATTTTATCCATAGGCTATATAATTTTTATGTTCCTTGATGAGGGCGGAGATAGTAATGTTCAGAGACGACTTACTGAATACTCATCAGGCTACGACAAAAGAGGCAATGATGATACTGAGGAACAAGATTCAAAAGATTTTTTAGCTAACAGTATGGGCAATATAGCAAAAAACATTGCAGAAAAATCAAAAAATCTTGTTATGCAAAAGCAACTACTCGCTGAAGCCGGTTTATCAAGTGATGATGATGCAGTTTTAAAACATATTCAAAAAAAAGTTACTTTTACCATTGGAATGACACTGATGGCATTAATTATGTTTTTTGCAGGAAGCGGACCTGCAATGATAAAAATAATGCTACTTTTAATGGGACCTTTATTTGGATTTAAACTTCCTGATATAATGCTGAAATCAAAATCAAAACATAGAGCTGATGAAGTCACTTACAGCCTTCCGGATGCGTTAGATTTACTTACAGTCTGTGTTGAGGCTGGACTGGGTCTTGATTCTGCTATTTCCAGAGTCGCTCAGGAACAAAAAAACAGCGCGCCAATTCTTGCATATGAATTTCAACGGGTAAGTAAAGATATTCTTGCCGGTATTCCAAGATCAGACGCATTTAGAAATCTTCTCAAAAGAAACGCTTCTATCGAATTAAGATCATTTGTAGGTCTATTAATTCAGTCTGACAAGCTAGGCACAAGCATTTCACAGTCTTTAAGAGTATATTCTGATGCTTTAAGGATAAAAAGAAGACAAAAAGCTGAAGAATTGGCATCAAAAGCAGGTGTAAAAATGTCCTTACCTTTGGTATTATTTATTCTGCCTGCAACATTTATTGTAATCCTCGCTCCTGCGGGAATAAGCATGTATACGCTATTTACTTCCGCCGGTGCTCCATAGATTTTTTTATATAACTGAAATATTTGTTTATATTTTAGATAAAAAACAAAGCTTTTGTCATAAAATAATAATTAATACTAAAATGTAATCAAAGTATTACTGGCTATACTCGGAATGACAAAAACTAGGGAAGAGATATGGTTATGGGCAACGAAAAAGATTTAAAAAAAACAGCATTATATGAAGAACACAAAAAAATTGGAGCTAAAATGGTTCCTTTTGCCGGATGGGAAATGCCTGTCCAGTATGCAAACATTATAGAAGAGCATTTAACCGTAAGAAACAAAGCTGGATTGTTTGATGTTTCCCATATGGGACAAGTTTTTATCAGCGGCAAAGATGCTTTAAACTTTCTGCAAAAGCTGGTTCCTCAAGATATTTCTAAACTTATACGGGGAAAAGCTGTTTACACACAGCTTACTAACGTTGAAGGCGGAATTATTGACGATTTGATAATTTATAAGCTAGATGAAGATAAATTTTTATTAATAATAAATGCTTCAAGAATATATGAAGACGTAAAATGGCTTTTGTCTAATCGGAAAGATTTTGATGTATCAATAGATAATCAGTCGGACAATCTTTCAATGATTGCCCTACAAGGACCTTTGGCTTCTGATATTCTGGAAAACATAGGATTAACAAAAGAAAACCAGCCAAAAAGATTTTTTATAAAAAAAGCAAAATTATTAAATATTGATGTTTTGCTAGCTGCAACGGGATATACAGGAGAAGACGGCTTTGAAATCATTGTAAAAAATGAAGAAGTTTGTAAATTATGGGTAGAGCTTCTCTCTAAAGGTGAGAAATTCGGACTGAAACCTATAGGTCTTGCTGCGAGAGATACTTTAAGACTGGAAGCAGGATTATTTCTTTACGGACAGGACATGACAGAAAATACAACTCCCGTAGAAGCTTCTCTTGTTTGGACAATTTCCAAAGACAAAAAAGAAGATTACTTAGGAAAGGATAAAATTTTATCCCAGATAAATCAAAAGGATGAATCTAAAAGACTTGTCGGATTCAAAATGCTTGATAAGTCAATTCCAAGACATGATTATAGAATTTATATAAATAATGAAGACTCGGGTGTGGTAACAAGCGGTGGCGTAGCTCCGTTTATTGGCGAAAATATTGGACTTGGCTACATAAATACCAATAAACCCACTACTATTGGAACTAAAATTGATATAATGATAAGAGAAAAATTACACCCCGCCGAAATTGTAAAAAGACCGTTTTATGTTAAAAAATAATATATGAGGAATGACAAATGACAACAGATATGACAAAAGTTTTATGCGCAAAAAGCCACGAATACTTTATCAAAGAAGGTAAATCTTTAAAAATGGGCGTTACCGACTTTGCGGTTGAACAACTCGGCGATGTGGTTTTTATAGAACTTCCCGAAATTGATTCATCCTTCAAAAAAGGCGATATTTTCGGCACTATCGAATCCGTAAAAGCGGCTTCTGAGCTATATATACCTGTTGGTGGAACAGTTATCGAAATTAACGAAAAAGTTATAGAGAAGCCTGAATTAATTAATACTGACTGTTTCGGAGAAGGTTGGCTCATTAAAGTTAAAGATTTTAATGAAGCAGAAGTCGAAGAAGCTATGACTTATGACGAATACAAAGAATTTATAGAAGAAGAGGCGCATTAATGCAAAACTTTTTGCCTCATACTGACGAAACCCGTCAGGAAATGCTTAATGAAATCGGATTAAATTCTACTGAAGAGTTATTTAGTAACATCCCTAAAGAAGCAAGAGCCAACAACTTAAGTATTCCTGATGGATTAAGCGAGCTTGAAGCTAAAAAACATTTGGTAAATCTTGCAAACAAGAACAAAACTGCCCAAAGCTGCATATCTTTTCTGGGTGGAGGGACTTATAACAGATACATTCCAAGCTGTATAAGCACTATTGTTCAGCGTTCGGAATTTATCACGGCATATACCCCTTATCAGCCGGAAGTAAGCCAGGGGACACTTCAAGTTATTTATGATTATCAGTCGATGTTATGCAATTTGACAGGCATGGATGTTGCAAATGCGTCGGTTTATGACGGAGCTTCCGCCTGTGCAGAAGCCGTGCTTATGGCTTGCAGGATAACAAAAAAGACCAAAGCTCTAATCAGTTATGTTTTAAATCCTGATTACAAACAGGTTATTGAGACTTACTGCTACGGGGCTGGAATTGAGATTGAATATTTTGGATTTCCCGATTGTCATTCTGAGGGCTTTAGCCCGAAGAATCTGTCAAATGACGGAATTAGTCAAATGGACAGATCCTTCGCTTCACTCAGGATGACAGAAGATTATGCCTGTGTTTTAATTCAAAATCCGAATTATCTTGGCTGTGTGGAGAATCTGGCTGAAATTTCTGAAAAAATCAATAACTCAAAGGCTAAGCTTATAATTTGTGCGGACATAGTCAGTCTTGCTGTACTAAAAAACCCTTCTGAATACAATGCTGATATCGTTGTCGGAGATTTACAGCAATTAGGCTTAGGAATGAATTTTGGCGGACCTCACTGCGGATTTATTGCCTGCAAAAACGCTTATTTAAGACAAATGCCGGGAAGAATTGTCGGTTTATCAAAAGACCGCGATGATAACGATGCCTTTACTCTGACAATTCAAACCAGAGAGCAGCATATCAAAAGAGAAAAAGCTACTAGCAATATCTGTTCAAACCAGGCGCTTATGGCTCTTACCGCAACGGTTTATCTTTCTGTCGTCGGATCTGAAGGATTAAAGGAAGTTGCTAATATTTCTGCTCAAAGAGCGCATTATCTTGCGGAAAAACTTAATGAAATTAGCGGAATTAAGGTTTTATATTCTGATTTTCTCAATGAATTTGTGATAAAAGTCGATTCTATGCCTGCTGATGAACTTATTAAAAAGCTTGAAGAAAAAAATATTCTGGCAGGAATCAATCTTGGCAAGAAATTCAAAGAACTTGAAAACTGCATTTTATTAGCAGTTACCGAGATGAATGAAGTTCAGGATATAGAAAAATTTGTAAGTGTCTTAAACGAGTTTTTATAAAAATGTATAAAAAACCATCTATTATTGCATTATTTACCACTCTAGCATTTATAATGCTTTTCTTTGATTCTTGGATAATTTTTATGATAATAATTAATGGTGTGATGTTTTGCAGCCTATTACTAATAATAACAGCACTTTCCCCATGCATAATCGGAAATATTTATAATTTAAAATATAAAGAACCAATTACTAAACGAATTAAAATAATATCAAGTATTTATTATCCTATATTTATAGCATTATTTTTTATATTAATGAGTTTATGTCTGCAAAATATATCAGGAGGTTCGTTCAATCATGACCTAGAAGAATATTTATTTTTACTTTTTTATGTTGTTATTTCCGGTGTAATTTCTTATTTTAGTTATAATCTGAAAATTAATTTCAACTTTATTTTAATGCCAATATTGATGACAATTATAACTAGTTATTTATTTATATTAACATTAAACATTTCAAACAGATTAATTATGGATATGCAGTTTCCATTTTCTGTAATCTTGGCAACTGCAATTTCGACCCAATATAATAAAAAAATAATTCCAGTTTCTTCAATATTATTTACTTCAATATTATTTATTATTTTTTATGCATTTTCAGCTATTAAGGAATCTGACATTATTTGGATAATAATCAACTTTATTATATTTTGGTTTGCAAGTTGCTTTCCTTTGATAAAATATACAAATTTAATTTGTTATATTAATCAAAATTTAGGAAAACTTTACGAATACAGATTTAAGTCAAAAATTAAAAATTCTTTTATTTTAATGAGCATAATTATTTTATTTTCGGTATACATATATTTAACACACTGGTTCTTTTTATATAGTGTAGTTCATATAATACTGACGGCATTATATTTTTTACCGCTGTTTGCAGTTCCTACTTTATTAAAGCTAATTTATAAAGAAATCCCCGCAAACTCACCTAAAGAAATAATGCAACATTAGATAGATTGACAAGTCGGGGCTTCGCCCCTCCTCGCAACAAAAAAACAAGAAAGATAGTAATAATGCAAATTACTGAAGAAATAAAAAACCAAATACTAGAAATTTTGTTTAAGCATCTTGATGAAGACTGCTTAACGGTTTTTGTATTCGGGTCTTATGCCCAAAATCAGGCAAAAAGTTATTCTGATATTGATATTGGTATTTTTTACGGTTATGATTTAAGTCTTACCGAAGTTCTAAGAATCAAATCGGAACTTAACGAAACAATAAGAACTTTAAGAGATATTGACCTTGTAAACTTCAGCGGAAATCTTGATGAAAAATTTAAAAAAATTGCATTAAAAGAGGTGATAATATGGCATCAGGGGAAAGAATCGAAAGCGTTTCAGAACAATATTTAAAAGCCTTAAAAACCTTGCAAATCGCCGTTAATCTGGTTGAATCAACAGACAGAAATGAGGAAGAAAGCTATAAACTCTTAAGGGACGGAGCTATTCAAAGATTTGAATATACTTTTGAAATATGCTGGAAATTAATTAAACGCATCGCTGAATTTAAAGGCTATAAATGCAACAGCCCCAGAGATGCCTTTAAAGAGGGTTTTAAACTTGAAATTGTAAATAATGAATATGAAATCATTTTTCTGGATATGATAGAAAAAAGAAATTTAACGGTTCATACTTATAATGAGAAAATTGCTCTGGAAATTTATAATTTTGTAAAAGAAAAAGCTCTTCCCGCCTTTCAAAGCATTGTAGATAAAATTCAAATTTTTTGTTAAATGAACAACTACGAAGAACTCATAAAAAAAGACCTTAAATACCTCTGGCATCCTTTTACCCAGATGAAAGACCACGAAACTGACGAGCCAATCATCATTGACAGGGGAAAAGGCATTTATCTGTGGGATTTGAAAGGGAAGAAATACATTGACGGGATTTCCTCATGGTGGGTAAATACACTTGGTCATTCGCATCCCCGCCTTAATGAAGCTCTAAAAAATCAGGTGGAAAAGATTGAGCATGTTTTGCTGGCGGGATTTTCTCATGAACCTGCTATCGAACTTGCGGAAAGACTTGTTAATTTAACACCACCGGAGATAACAAAAGTTTTTTACTCCGATAACGGTTCAACCGCGGTAGAAGTTGCCTTAAAAATGGCTTATCAATACTGGCAACAGACCGGATTCCCTGAGAAAAGCAAGTTTATCGCCCTGAAAAATTCTTATCATGGTGATACTTTAGGGGCTGTTTCTGTCGGGGGCGTGGATATTTACCATAAAATCTACAAACCGCTTTTATTTGAAGTATTTCAGGCAGACTCACCTTATTGCTATCGTTGCCCTTGTGGAAAAGAACAAAATTCATGCAGTATAGAATGCTTAAACTCTGTTGAAAAAATACTGGAACAACATGCCGGAGAAGTTGCGGGAATAATAATTGAACCCCTTGTTCAGGCGGCGGGAGGCATGATAATTTACCCTGCGGAATATCTTACAAAGCTCAAGCAGCTTTGTGATGAATATAATATTCTTCTCATAGATGATGAAGTTGCTATGGGCTTTGGGAGAACCGGAAAAATGTTTGCTTTTGAACATGCCGGTATGATTCCTGACATGATTTGCCTTGCAAAAGGCATAACAGCAGGCTATCTTCCTCTTTCCGTCACGATGACTTCCGATAAAATTTATCAGGCATTTTATGATGATTATGAAAAGCTGAAAACGTTTTTCCACGGGCATAGCTTTACGGGAAATCCTCTTGCCGCAAGTATAGCAGTTGAAAACCTGAAAATCTTTGAAGAAGAAAAAATTATCGAATCCTTACAACCCAAAATTAAAAAGCTGAAAGCCGAACTGGAAAAGTTCAAAGAACTTGAATGTGTCGGAGATATTCGCCACATCGGAATGATTGGTGCGGTTGAAATTGTTAAAAATAAAGAAACCAAAGAACCCTACGCTTTTGAAGAGCGAATAGGCTCAAAAATATACAAAGAAGCTTTAAAAAGAGGCGCAATTCTTCGCCCGTTAGGAAGCGTGATTTATTTTATGCCACCTTATGCAATTACAGAAGAAGAAATAACCCAGCTTACAGATATAGCTTTTGAATCTTTAAAAACGATTAAACTTTAGTCCTACAGTTCTGAAATTTCTATGTTTAAAATTTTGGCAAGATAAGTAAGCAGAACTTCGGATTTTTTCGATGAATGGAAAAGCCTTTCAACATTTATTCTGTCGATCCAGATACCACCGCAATAAGAACATTTGTTTACTATTATTCCTGTACCATCCAATTCAACTGATTCCAGCAGAATTCTATCATTTGGACATTGTACAGGCACTATATCCGGAATAAAATCTTGAATTTTCTGACCGGAATCTTCTTTCATTCGTTTTCGGGTATCAAGGTCTATAATTTTTGCCCATTTTTGTTCTTCTGATGACGGCTTGAAACTCATATTTCCTTACCCCTGCTGTTTGTACTTTTTTTATAAATACACAAATTCATCTATATATTATATATTTTTCTATAGGGTATTAAATCCGACTTTAATCCTATGTTATAATCATTTAGTATTTGTACAAATAAGAGAAATTACTTCAAGTTGAATTTAGAAGATTTTACAACTCTGGAAACGGAAGACATAGAAATCTGGCTAAAGGAATTCAAAAGCACAAATGATCCTAAGGTAAAAAAACAGTTAAAAAACTTAATTACTCTTTATTATCTGCCTTTGGTGAAAAAAATTGCTTACGGACTTGCCAGAAGAAATACCGACCCGATTGAAGACATAATTCAGGTCGGAAGTTTGGGTTTAATAAAAGCTATTGATCAGTTTAACAATAATTACGGGGCAAGCTTTAAGACTTATGCAACTTATCTTATTACCGGAGAAATAAGGCATTACCTGCGGGATAAGAGCGCAATGATTAGAGCTCCTAGAGAATTGCACGAATTATGCATCAGGATGAATAATCTTATTGAAAAATTAAAGATAAAGTTAGAAAGAACGCCTTCAGAACTCGAAATCGCTAAAGAACTAGAAATGCCTGTCAATAGAATCAGTGAAATTTTTGAAGCTGACAGAAGAAAACAATTAATTTCTTTAGATCAGCTTGTATTCACCAACTCTGAAGCAGAACAATCACTTGTAGACAGACTTGTGGATGATAAATATCAAGTTTATCAGAGCCTTCAGGAAGAGCGAATGATGCTTTACGATGCAGTAAATGTGCTTCCTGATAATTTGAAAGAAATAATCAGGCTCAGCTTTTTTGAAGACCTAAATCAAAGTGAAATCGCCCAAAAAATTGGTATTTCTCAAATGCAGGTCAGCAGAAGAATAAAAAAAGCGACTTTTGAGCTTTTCAGAATAATTAGCTCCCAAAATAAACATTCAGATTAAGAAAGTATTTAAATATGGAAATTTTAACTTTAGTTCAAAAAATATATTTAGGTTTTATAGTAGGATTTATAGGTCTTGCAATAGGAAGTTTTCTTAACGTAGTTGCATTGAGGCTTCTTGCAGGAAAAGATTTTGTAAAAGGTCGTTCAAAATGCCCTAAATGCGAAAATTTAATTGCATGGTGCGATAATATTCCTGTTTTAAGCTATATTTTACTTCGCGGAAAATGCAGAAACTGCGGAGAAAAAATTAGCCTACAATATCCTATTGTTGAACTTTTTACTGGCGCAATTTTTGTAGCAACAGTCATTATATTTGGCTTTACGCTAAAAACATTATTTTTTCTTTTTCTGATATGTAATTTAATAGTGATAACAATTACAGACCTTAAAGAACAATATATTTTTGATATTAACTCAATGCCGTTAATTCCCATCGGGCTTGTTTATAATTTTTTTGATATTGGCAATAATTCTGCAGGAACATTAAAAGTTTTAGGAATAACTTTTAATGATGTTTTTATTTCTGCGGTTATCGGTGCAATTTTAGGCGTTGCTTTTTTTGAAATACTTTCAAGAGTCGGACTGCTTCTCGCGGGAGAATACGCTTTTGGAGCCGGTGACAGCATCCTTGGCGCGGCTTTAGGCGCGTGGTTCGGCTGGAAATTTATGATTATTATCCTTATTATAAGTTTTCTCTCCCAATTAGTTGTAGGCGTGCCTATCATTACATACAACATGTTTAAAGCCAAAGACAAACAATCTTTATGGGCAATGGCAACATTGGTTTTAGCACTGGGGCTTACTTTTCTGGGAAGATATTTCACTTATGCAGGAAAACCTTTTATTGCTTTAAGTATAATCTTTTTATCTCTTGCATTGGCAGGAGGTTCAATATTTGTAATATTAAAACGCACAAGAGAAAGACAGAGCCACACTTTTCTGCCTTTTGGACCGTCTCTTGTAATTGGAGGCTTTTTGGTAATGTTTTTCAGCGAAAAACTTTTAAGCTATTTACCTTTTTAGTAGATAAATTATAATTGAAATGAGTTTTAATATGGCAGACAAGCAGACAAGCAGACAAGCAGACAAGCAATTTGGGCATAATAATGTCTCGAATTCAAGCCTAAATCATCATTTTAAACACAATAATGTCATGCTGAATCAAGTTCAGGGTGACAATAATATCAAAAAAGCAGGTTTTACACTTGCGGAAGTTTTACTTGTCATAACTATTATAGGAGTAGTTGCTTCTCTTACAATTCCTGATCTGATTACTAGTATTAAGGAAACTCAATATATAGTTGCCTGGAAGAAAAGTTTTAATCAATTAAGTGCGGCTACATTAAATATAAAGGAAGATAACGGCGGCTCAATGGCAAATTTCCTAGAAGGATCTGGACTTCATGGTGCACTTACTGCCAAATATGCAAGTTATTTAATTAAAATAAAACAATGCAACAGTGCGGGTGGTTGTTGGCACCAGTCATTTGAGTGGTCTGATTTAGCTGGAAATCCCGTAACCAGTGCCGGCTTTTCGGATTATGGTCTTATTTTAAACGACGGCTCCTTATTAAGATTTTTTAATTTGGGAGATAGTTGTACTGCTGTGAACTGGGGAATTCCAGCTTGTGGTGCAATACAAATTGATACAAATGGTTTTAAAAGACCTAATATGATTGGCAAAGATATATATGGAGTGTACATTACAAAAGATGGTTTAAAACCTTGGGGAATATCAGGAGATCTATTTTCAGTAACCAGCAATTGTACAACAAAAGGCTGGACTTGCGGAGTACAAAATTTACTCAAGTAAAGTTTAACTTATTTTGTTGCAAGTAAATTGATCATGAAAAACAATAATTCTTTTATTAATTTAAGTTATTTAGAATTCAATAGCCCTATTTGTTTCCTTGAAAAGTAACGACCCCTCTTGCTTCTGTGTTAAGAGTTTTCTTTAATTCTTCAACATAATCAATGCCGTCAACTTTTAACCCTCTTAATTTATTGAGGTAATCCTGAATATTCTTAACTATTTCAGGTCTATCATTAAGCCATTTATCAAATCTAGTATTTTTTCTCTGTCCATTTATATCCCGTTCCGTAATAAGTAGATTGCCAATATTATTAATATCACGCCCTTTTTTTGAATGCGGTTTTATATGTTCGAGTGTTCTTTCTTCCCGGTGCAAAGTTTTTCCGGTATAGGCATCCAGACTCACAACATTTTTTAATTGAGGACAATAACCAAAACTAACCTGCTGATTTACTAACATAATTTTTCCTTACAAAATTTGGTATGGGAAACTTCTGTTTGCTATAAGTTTCCTCAAGGAAAAAAATTGCTAAAATCCTACTCTTTTTTACATATCATTACAAAATTCAGAAAAATACACTAAAAGTTACTTCTGATAAAAGAACGATGAATTCAGATTATAGCCTATTTCTTTATAATTATGTATTCTTTCCGTTGAGCCTATAAACAACACCCCGCCTGTTATCAAACTATTATAAAAATCGGCGTATAATTTGTCTTTAGCTTCTTCCGTAAAATATATAACTACATTCCGGCAAAGAATAAGGTGAAAATTCTTTTCAAAAGTTCCGTTTAAAAGATCC